>Ga0123356_10002393_pt1 | contig 20086 bp, 16 predicted proteins | sample TergutEmb28metaG_2_FD_92546 | JGI IMG/M metagenome (GOLD analysis project Ga0123356, IMG submission 92546) | Embiratermes neotenicus P3 segment gut microbial communities from Petit-Saut dam, French Guiana - Emb289 P3 | ecosystem: Host-associated > Arthropoda: Insects > Digestive system > Gut ... | reverse complement strand
GTCCAAATCTGCGGGGAGAAACACAGCATGCCCAAATCGAAACGGTTACCGCCTGATGAGCAGGATTCCAGAAGAATATGAGGTCTCGGATCAAAAATCCGCTTTAATACATCGTAAAGACCGAGTATATAACGATGAAAAAATTCCCCCTGGGAAGGAATATGATCCGACCAAAACTCGCTGATGTGCCGGTTCATATCCCATTTCACATAACTTGCGCCTGTATCATCCAGCACCCTGCTGACGGAAGTGACAATGTACTCCCGTACATCCGGATTGCACAGATCAAGAACCAGCTGGTTTCGCCCAAGTGTCGGCTCTTTTCCAGGAAGACGCACCGCCCACTGCGGATTAGTACGGAAAAGATCAGAGTTTTCATTTATCATCTCTGGCTCAAACCAGATACCGAACTCAAGCCCGAGCCTTCGCACCTTCCTGGCAAAACTTCCCAGTCCACGCGGGAATTTGCGTTTGTTAGGTGAATAGTCACCGAGACCCGCTTTGTCGTTGTCCCTTCCGCTGAACCAGCCGTCGTCAAGAACAAAAAGCTCCATTCCCAGTTTTCTTGAAAGACGGGCAAGGCGCATCAGTTTACCCTGATTAAAATTAAAGAAACACGGCTCCCATGAATTATAGAGGACAGGCCTTTCCTTATCCTTCCACTGTTCGCCTATTATGTGGTTATTCACAAATGAATGAAAACTGCGGCTTAACCCGCCAAATCCCGAATCACTGAAGGTCATTACAGCTTCAGGAGTTTCAAAACTCTCATTGCAGGCAAGAGTCCACTCAAAGCAGTGCGGACTGATTCCAATCCCTGCTCTTACCAGTTCATGGCTGTTTAATTCTACAAAACCAAAATGATTACCGGAATAAATCAGATTAAAGCCGTAAACCCTGCCGTGGTTTTCCGATGTGCCGTCTTCGCAGAGCAGAAAGCCGGGGTTGTGTTTGTTTCCGCTTGCCCCTGTGCGGCTCTCATTAACAAAAATACCGTACTGAAGCTTGCGATCATGCCTGTGCGCTTCCCTTGCCCAGTCGCCGTCAAAAGTTACAAGTTTAAACCCCATGTCAGGCATGTCGAGCGACATACTTAACAAACGCCGTATAACCAGGGGATTGCTTTCGTTATTTGTCAGCACAGCGCGCCGTGTAATGCAATTTGCATTTTCATAAACCGTATATATTAAAGCAAGGGCAGTATTTGAATCCTTATCATTTAGTTTCAACACAAGGGTAGTACACTCGTTTTGTTTGCCGTTGGCGGAGGGAAGTTCCTTCATTGGAACAGTGCCTTTGATTATTTCGTGGCTGCCGTAAATAAAATCGGTAACAAAATTCCCTGACGGCATTTTAATTTCTGCGGGCGAATAGCGGTAGTCCCCTTTCCCGACACTCGACCACTCAAGGCACATGGTATCAAGGCAGTACAAAAGGTCTTCCCTGTCGTAGGCAACGGTAGAACCAGCCTGGGCAGTGCGCTTGGGAACAAGGGCATCAATATCGGAATCCGCGTCTGAAGAATCCGCCAGTTTTGCTCCGTAATAAACATGCTCAAGGTGGCCGTGTTTTGTTATGCGAAATACATACTCTGTACCGGATGTCCGCAGGCGAAAAATATTATCTTTAACAATAATCACAAATGGTACTCCTTGTGCGCCGCAAATTCATTGTACATTTCATCAGTTAGGCTCTTAAGACGCCCTTTTTTATACCAGCCGCTCCATGTATGGGAAAAACCGCCGCCTTCAATCTGTACAGCCGCAGATACCGCTCCCAATAAAATGCCAATATTTATAGAGGTATTATAGCACGGATTGACATTATGAGTTACAATTACACTAATGAATAATCCCATTACCGAACTTGATATTGTAATAAGACTCTGCCTGGGGTTTGTCGCGGGCGGAATAATCGGGTTAGAACGTTCAAGCCGCCGTCAGGTAGCGGGCTTGCGCACACACATACTGATCTCGCTCGGAGCAACATGCCTTATGCTGCTTTCGATCTGGCTTCCGCAGCAGATAAACGGCGGCGATCCCGGAAGAATCGCAGCTCAGGTAGTTTCGGGCATGGGCTTTCTTGGCGCTGGCGCAATAATCCGTCTTGGCAATAACATCAGGGGGCTTACAACTGCCGCATCCCTCTGGCTCGTTGCGGCAATCGGAATGACTATCGGAGCTGGATTATACGTTGCCGCGATTACCGTGGAAATACTTGCGCTTGTTGCACTGATCACACTGAACCGGATAGAAAGAAAAATCTTCCCGGAGATCCGCAGTAAATCACTTGAGATATACTACAACAGCAATAAACATGACACCGATGCAGTTCTGGAAATTTTCAAAAATTACAGCATTATCAATCATTCCATGGATATAGTTCACGGAAAAAACAAGGGAAAGACCAGAATATGTTTCCGCGTAAGCATACTTGATACCGTCAATGTTTCTAAACTAGTTAAAACACTTAAGACTACAGGTGATATTGACCGTGTAGAAATCAAGGAAAAATACCAGTAAATCGGAAAGTTCAGTGAACGAAAAAAACTTATCGGTAAGCGAACTAACAGAACATATCCGATCCTGCATTGAAGGATCGTTCTCTCAGATTTGTGTCGAAGGCGAGCTATCAAACTACAGGCCGGCAAGTTCCGGACATATATATTTCAGCTTAAAAGATTCCGGCGCAAAGATTGACGCAGTAATGTTTAAAAACAGGCTGAGAAATCTTGGCTTTGAGCCAAAAGACGGAATGCTGCTAAAAGTGCGGGGAAGCCTTTCAGTCTATGCTCCAAGAGGAACTTACTCCATTGTCTGCGAAGAAATGGAAATCGCAGGTACGGGCGAAATACTTGCGATGCTTGAAAAAAGAAAACAAAAGTTTATCGCAGAAGGCCTTTTTGATACTGAGCGCAAACGTCCCCTGCCGCGTTTTCCATCGGTTGTCGGGGTAATTAGTTCGCCCACCGGCGCTGCGGTACGGGACATACTGAATATACTTGCAAGAAGAACTTCAGGCATAAAAGTAATAATACTTCCCGCTCCTGTTCAGGGAGATGAAGCCGCGTCCATTATTGCGGCGAGGATCAGACAGGCAAACCAGTGGCATCTTGCCGATGTATTGATTGCGGGAAGAGGCGGCGGTTCTCTTGAAGATCTTTTGCCTTTCTCTGATGAAGAAGTTGTACGCGCAATTGCCGAATCGGAAATTCCTGTTATAAGCGCTGTAGGCCATGAAATTGACTGGTCGCTCAGCGACTTTGCAGCGGATCTGCGCGCGCCTACTCCTTCCGCCGCCGCAGAACTTGTAAGCGAAAATTACTCGGCTGTTGCAGGCTATATTAAAAAGACAGCGGAAGAAATAAAAATTTCCATCCGCACACGGCTGGAAAGAGCGCGGCTATTACTTAAACCATTCGATCCGCAGGATATGGAATACCGTTTCCGTTCAATTCTGCAGCCGCGCCTGATCCGCCTTGATGATGCAAAGGATACTCTTATAAATGCAGTATCGCAGAGATGCGCGGATCTTCGCAGCAGAATAGAACTTGCATCCGCAGTTATTCAGGCAGGAAGCCCTGTCGCCGCAATGGAGAGGGGGTTTTCTGTTGTAACAGATGCAGGCGGCAATGTTATACGCAACGCTGCAAATGTAAAGACCGGAGAAAAGCTTGTAATCCGGCCGTTAAAGGGATTGATCAATGCTACGGTTGATAACACAACAGGAAGGGATTAAAGGAGATAAACATGGCGAAGAAAGCAACTCCGGCAAAAACCGGCGGTAATATGAAAAACTTTGAAGAGCGCCTTGAGCGCCTTGAAACACTGGGCGAGCAGATTCGCAAAACGGATATTCCGCTTGATGAAGCGCTAAAGGCATTCGAAGAAGGTATCCGTCTTGCCCAGACCCTGGAAAACGATCTGGAAAAAATAGAAAACCGCATAGAGCTGCTGATGAACTCGGCTGATGCGCCGGCAGACGAATCGCCGGATCTGGAACTGTTTGACGATGACGCCCGCCATTAAGGTCCTTCCCCCGCAGGAGGCAAAGCGCATTGCTGCCGGTGAAGTAATAGACCGCCCTGCAGCGCTTGTTAGGGAATTTCTTGACAACGCAATAGATGCCGGAGCGGTAAACATCGAAGTCCTTATAGAAGAAGGCGGTTGCAAAAAAACAGAAATTGCAGATGACGGCTCCGGCATGAGCCGCGAAGATCTTGAGCTCTGCTGGCTGACCCATGCAACAAGCAAAATACGCGGACTTGATGATCTTGATACAATAAGTACGCTTGGTTTCCGCGGAGAAGCGCTTGCGGCGGCGGCGGCTGTTTCCCGTCTGGAAATTATCTGCAGTACCGATGGAAGAGAGGCATGGCGACTTGAAACAGGACCGGGAGACAGCTGCCCACCTGTACTGGAGCAAGTTCGCAGGATAAAGGGCACGACGGTAAGAGCTCTCAATTTGTTTGAAAGCATTCCGGCGAGAAAACGTTTTTTAAAAAGAGAAGGGAGCGAAGGCACTCTCTGCAGGCAGGCATTCATAGACAAGGCATTGGCATTTCCAGGCATAAACTTCCGTTTTACAAGTGACGGCAAATTAAAAGATTTTCTGCCAATAGCGCCGTCAAAGAAAGAGCGATTTGCCTCTGTTATTCTGCAGCAGGGAGAAGAAATATTTCTGCATGAGATAAATGTAACTGGCACCGGTTTTTCCGCAGCGATTGTGATAAGCGGACCGGATTTGTACAGGAACGACAGGCGGCAGATGTACGTATTTGTCAACGGAAGAAGGGTTCAGGAATTTTCACTGATTCAGGCGATGGAGTACGGCACGCAGGGATGGTTCCCTAACGGAACTCACCCTATAGGGGCCGTTTATGTAGAAATAGATCCCGCTCTTGCAGATTTTAACATTCATCCTGCAAAACGGGAAGTTCGCTTTCGTGACGGCGGCGCAATTCATCGCGCTGTCTCAGGAGGGATAAAGAGTTTTTTCCATAATTTATATCTAAAAACTTCACGCGAAGACGCGAAGACGCAGAGAGAATATATCGAAAAGATTTCTCACGGAGACACAGAGAAACAGAGGGAAGAATTCGAAATGATCTCACGCGGAGACGCAAAGATGCAAAGAAAAAATTTATATAACAGCTCTGTGGCCTCCGTGGATCTCAGTGCCCCCCGTGAGAAAAATTTCGATAAAACTTCCATAGGTGAGCCTGCGCCGGTTTACGGAGAACCACGCTATGCAGGCAGGGTGTTCGGGCTTTTTATTCTGATCGAATGGGGAAATAAACTTTTCATTATCGATCAACACGCAGCTCATGAAAGAATCCTTTATAACCGTTTTATGGAGGGGCAAATTCCAAAGCAACAACTGCTGGCGCCCATACCTTTCACTACAGAGAGCGCCGAAGAAGACGAATTCCTGAAGGCAAAACGTGAAGAACTTTCACGCCTTGGCATAGACATTAAAAAAGACGAAGACAGCTGGAGCATTGAGGCACTGCCTGCAGACTGGCGGCTGGGCGATGCGGCAACGGTAAAGGAACTGCTTGATCTGCGCACAGCCGGAGAGAACATGGCTGAAAGATGGGCAGCTGCGCTCTGCTGCCGCGCCGCAATTAAAGACGGTGATTATCCTGATGATGAGACAGCTCTTTCTCTCGCCAGGGAAGCTCTTGAACTGCCAGAGCCGAGATGTCCGCACGGACGACCGATATGGACAGAGATAAGCAGAGAAGCGCTTTACAAGGCAGTGCGGCGGGAATAGCCGCGTTAATTAAGGAAGATTTTTAGAAACTGTCAGAATGTTCCTGTTATCAATACGGGAATACTCTATACTGTCCGCCAGTTTTTTTACAATAAAAATACCTAATCCGCCGATATCCCGGTTTTCCATGGAAATTTCCAAATCCGGATCCGGCTGTAATAAAGGATTATAAGGCTTCCCGGTATCTTCAAATTTCAGGATTATTTTATCGGTAACGGAAATTACAATTAAAACAGATCCATTACCGGGCGCATAGGCATAATAAACAATATTGGTAAAAATCTCTTCTGCAATAAGGTTAATATCATTCAGGAAGCATAAAGGGAATCCGTATTCATCAAGTTCTGTGTTAATAAACTCTATAATTTTTTCCAGGTTTTCCAGCTTTGCTTCCGATTTTATTTCCCTGTCACGCTGCAAGCTGCGCTGCAAGTGCTGTTTCATCTGATCCTCAAACCCCAGACCCTTCCTGCAGCAAGACCCCAGCGCCGGTTTACATAGGCCGAGAAAGCCTGCGCCTCTGAAGTAAAGGCAGCCGCAAGGCTTGGCCATGTACCGGAAGCTGCGTTTTTCTGAGGCAGCCAGGATGCGTATATTGTCGGTTCAAGACGCAGCGGAAGCTGACGGCCAAAATAATCTGCTGCCTGAGATACAGACTGTTGTAAAACATGCGCCATAAATTCATTTACAAGCAGGTACTCGTCCTCTACGTCGTACTGCTGAAGCATAAAAAAGCCAATAAGAAATCTTTTTGCTTCTGCGGAAAACTGTTCCCATCGCTGCCTGCTGAACTCCCTGAAGTCTTCATCAATAAAAAACAAGCCATGGAATCCTTCATGAGCCATAAACCTGTAGCGAAGAGAATCAGTCGATTCCCTGGATATCGAAATAATCGCTCCGTTACCCGCAACAATACCATTGGGAGTTTCGCGGATTATTTCTTCGTTTAATAAAATTCTTTCCAGTTCACGTTCTTCTTCCAGCAGGGGAAAATTGGTTTTTCGCGCAGTATCAAAAAAGCGGGCAAGGTCTTCCGCGCGGTAATCATGGGCATTCCAGCCGTGAAGATGGGCGATTTCGTGATCCTGCATCATGCGCCCGCGGAAGCCCGCCTTTTCTACAAAGAAGGCAAGCCGTTTTAACATCCTGTCCTGCACACGGTAATCGGCATAGTCAAAAATCAATACCGGCGGCTGGCGAAGAGGACGAGTTTCCAGGCGATCCCAGCTGAATACTTCATATCTTGTGTTACGCCAGCTCTCTCTCGGCCACTCAATAACAAGAGCGGGATCTGCCACGATGGGACGCGGAAAAGCTGCAGGCTCATTCCTGGCATTTATATAGAAAGATTTTATATCTGTGCCTGTAAGCGCCGCATTTCCCCCGGCAGAAAAAACAGACGGCGAGAAGACAATGCTTCCGGTGCCGGGTAAAGTTTCATACCTGCGGCCTGCAAGTTCCAGAACTGCCTCTCCGTTAAAAGACGCGTTTACTCCAACAAACAATGGAGCCGGCCAGAATGATGAAGGCACATCAATTACAAAGCCCGGATCCGATTCCTGCCTGTATACAAACGGAGTGCTAATGAAAATCCCCGGATCGGTATTGGAAAAACCAAAAAATCTTTCTGTAAAACTGATTGATCTGATCCGGAAAACAGGCGCCGGGTTCATGCCGGTCTTTTCGTTAGGTGCCTGGAAACTTCGCCCGTTCGGGCTCGTTGGAGGTTCAAGCGAAATACTGAACTGGCCGTCAAAAGAATCATCAACGGGTATGGAATAGAAACACACACCTTCAAAATCCACCGGAAGTTCCCAGGAAACCGATCCTGTCCTTAAAACAAGCGAAAAATTATCTCTTATTCCCTGCGGCAGCGGAAAACTAAACTCATAATGAATCTGCAGCGAGGAATTGTGCGGAACACTAAATATATCGTCAAACCGGTATTCAAGTTTTTTGGGTGCAGAAAAATCAAGAAGCCCTTCCTGCGATGCGGAGCTTTTGGCAAGAAGAACAGAGCCGGTTCCATAAACGCCAAACTGTACCCGTTTTTCTCCGGCGCAGGAAAAAAAAGAAAAGATAATAAGAATGAGAAACGGCAGCTTATTTATACTGAGAGTCATTTAATATTACGATTTTCTGCGCAATAAGTTTTGCGATATAGAATCTGGAATCCAAATCCGCTTCGGTATCAATTTTAAGAAAGGTTTCAAATTCAGCGCAGAATGATTCAGGCAGCACGGGAAGCTCACACACCTGCTTAAAATAAGCGCGGTGCGACGGCTCAAAACGTTTATTTAAGCAAAACAATGTAAGACATGCAGTTTTAATAAAACCGGCTGATGCAATAAGATAATGAAACTTGTCTCCCTGAAAACATGCCGCTCCCAAATCGGACAGAAAGTGTTCCATCTTTGACTGAACGCTGCCCCGCATCTCGTTCCAGAAACGTTCACCGATATTTCCAAGACGTTTTCTTACATCGTGTATCCAGCTTGAACGTGAAAAAATTATTTCGCAATTTGCCAGCCGGTAAAAACCATACGTTCCCGAATCTTTTATAAACCACAGGGAATCATTGTCGTCGCAGGCAATATTCACAAGTTCATCGATTTTTACTGTCTTTTTATACTCCAGCCTTACAGGAATATCTCCAATCAGAAAACGGTCTTTATCGCTCTGGGCGGAACTTTCAAAAGCAGCGACATCGTCACCATAAAGACTGCATCGTTCATCGGCATCCGGAATGGAAGCCGAGCAAAATACGTCCAGGATAAGCGCAAAATACGGATCAAGGGTGTCGGAGAGGGCGGCTTCGTTCAAAGTGATACATTCCACCCCTTTCCAGGAAGACAGAATTTCTGTGAACCGTTCTACAAGCAATTTGGTCTTATATTTCATGGTATTTCCCTTGTAAGGTCATTTTAACATAAAAAATGGTGACTGTCACCTTTTTTTAGGGTTTGACAAAAAAGGAAAATATGTAATAATTAAAAAGCTCCAGTGGTTGCGTGTTAAGGAGAGTAGGTCTTGAAAGGCAAAAAACGCCATGAATTTTTTTATAGATTTTTATGGACGATTTTACGACGTTTTATTGCCCGTAAGTTCAACTTCGAACATGACTCCATAGATGTAAAACAATCCCCGTACATTGTAATAGCGAACCACGTAACAAACTGGGATCCGGTTTTAATCGGGTTGAGTTTCAAAAGAATGATGTATTATGTTGCTACAGATCAGGTATTCCGCATGGGTTGGAAAAGCAAACTGCTTGTATACCTGTTCTCGCCCATTGCGCGGGCAAAAACAATGCAGGAAACCCAAACAGTAATAACCATATTCAGGCGGCTTAAAAGTAAATGTAATATCTGTATTTTTGCAGAGGGGAGCACAACGTTTGACGGCGAAGCCTGCGAAATACAGCCCTCGATAGGAAAGCTGGTAAAAAGAGCGGGAGTAACTTTAGTTACATACCGTTTTACAGGCTCATATTTTACGTTTCCAAGATGGGCGCGTTATATCCGCAAGGGAAAGATTGAAGGGCGACTTGTGCAAATTTACAATCCGGAAAAAATCACGTCCATGTCTGAAGACGAAATTAACAATGTAATAAAAAACGATATAAAGACAAGCGCATACGAAGAACAGGAGAAAAATCCTGTTGCGTTCCGCGGGAATAAACCGGCAGAATACCTGGAAACGGTTTTGTACTGCTGCCCAAAATGCAAAAAGTTTTCTACATTAACGAGCAGCGATGATATTTTATCGTGCGCTTGCGGTTTTACTGTGCGATACAACGAATATGGTTATTTTGAACCAGCTATAGGGGTGGACGCACCACAGCCTCCGTTTAAAACAATAACTGAATGGATAAAATGGGAAAGAATGGAAATTGAAACTCTTGTGAAAACACTGGCAAATAGTGATGCAGATACTCCCATTTTTACTGATGAAAACCAGCAGCTTTACGAAATTGAAAGGGCAAGCAGCAGTAACTTGATCGCAAGCGGAAGACTTGATTTATTCAAAGACAGGCTTTCCGTTACAACGCAGGAAAAAACAATTGACTTCCCGCTTAACGGCATAATAGACATGTCTGGTTTTGCCATGTTAAAGATTATCTTCTTTACAAACGAACACAAACTATACGAAATTCACAGCAAACATATCAGAAGTGCGCTTAAGTATCTGGATATGTATAAAGCAATTAAGAGAGGTTAAAAATGGATTTTTCAATGGACGACATTGGTTTATGGAATTTTATGCTGCAAATGGGCATAATCGCATCGATACTTGTTCTTGCAAATATTGTACGGCGGAATATTCCATTCTTCAGAAAAGCGCTTCTGCCGACGGCGGTAATAGCGGGCTTTCTCGCGCTCGGCCTTCGTTTAAGCGGCGTTATCAGGCTGGATACAGCTTTAATGGAGATGATAACATACCACACTATAGCAGTCGGGTTTATAGCATTATCGCTTATAATTCCCAAGAAAGAAAAAAATTATTCAAGAACCATAACAGGATCAAAAAGCGGAGCGCTTATTGTCGGCGGTTATATGCTGCAGGGTACTTTAGGGCTTTTGGTTTCCATAGGTCTCGCCTATACCATAATGCCGGATATGTTTAAGGCATCTGGAATTCTGCTGGCGCTTGGTTTTGGCCAGGGACCGGGTCAGGCAAATAACGTCGGTCTAACTTACGAAGCGCTGGGGTTCGTGGGCGGACAATCATTCGGATTGAGCATAGCGGCGATGGGCTTTGTTGTCGCCTGTACCTTTGGCGTAATATACCTTAACATACTGCGCCGCAAAGGCGTATTTACAAGGGTTGATGGCAGGGAAGCGCCGCACGAAACCTTTACCGTAGAAGATTTTCAGAACGAAAACGAAATACCGGTCTCGGAATCTGTAGATAAATTTTCGCTTCAGATTGCTTTTGTACTTATGATTTATCTTGCAACATGGCTTCTTGCTTCCGGACTCACAACTATGTTACGCGCAACAGGCAACGAATTTGCCATGAGCTTAATACCGATAATCTGGGGTTTTAACTTTATTTTCGGCGCGCTTCTTGCGGTAGCATTGCGGGGAATAATCAGGATGGGCAGTAATCTGGGCTGGGTAAAGAGGCAGTATCAAAACAACTACCTCTTGGCACGAATTTCCGGTTTTGCATTCGACATTATGATAGTCTGCGGAATTTGTACAATCAACTTTGAACAACTTGCCGGCTTATGGCTTCCCTTCCTTCTCATGTGTTTACTCGGCACTTTCGGTACGCTTTTTTATCACAAGATCATGTGTAAGATACTGTATCCGGATTATTACTACGAAGCCTTCATGTCAATGTACGGAATGCAGACAGGCGTAATCAGTTCCGGTATTCTGTTACTCCGTGAAATAGATCCCAAGTTTGAAACTCCGGCGGCGACTAATCTTGTCCTTGGGAGTTCATTCGCAATAGGTTTCGGTGTGCCTGTACTCCTCCTGATAGGATTGGCTCCAAGATCAGATACGACGGCATTGATTGTTCTTGGCTGCTGTATAGTATATTTCTTTATACTGCTGGCTTATATGCTCCTGTTGAAAGAGAAGAAACAACCTAAATGATAAAGCGCTGAATTCGCTAAGAGTTCAAGCAGAGATGCGAAGACGCGGAGGAACCCTAAGAGCTCACGCAAAGACGCGGAGGCGCGAAGGGGAAAATTTATTTGAGCTCAGTGACCTCTGTGCCTCTGTGAGAAAAAAAATTCGAATATAATTTTTGCGAATTCTCCATTTTCGATAAAGCGCCACGCCATCTCCGCACCCATATAAGGGTAGGAGATTCAAATGATTTTAAACAACAAGTTCAAGGACAGCGTTTTCACTAAACTCTTTAATGACCCCGATTTGCTTCGGGAGTTATACTGCGCTTTGGAGGGAGTCACCCTGCCCCCAGACGTACCGGTTTCCATCAATACGTTGGAAAATGTATTGATTATGGATAAGTATAACGACATCTCTTTTGAGATTGGCGGTAAGTTAGTAGTATTGATAGAACATCAAAGTACCATCAACCCTAATATGGCTTTGCGATTACTATTGTATATCGCAGAGGTATATGAACGAATGATAAAAGACAAATCAATTTATTCCAAAAAACGTCTTTCAATTCCATGGCCGGAGTTCTTTGTTCTGTATAACGGGCCAGACTCGTATCCTGATGAAGAAACCTTACGTTTATCAGATCTTTTCGAAAAACCACAAGAGTTGGGACTTCCTGAAAAAGCCTATCCTTTACTTGAACTGGAAGTAAAGGTGATAAACATCAATGAAGGCAGAAATGAAACAATAATCCAACGTTGCAAAAAATTGGCTGAATACAGCGCGTTTATAGCCAAGGTACGTGACTTCATAGGAGAACTGGGAAGCAAAGAAAAGGCGATCAAAGAAGCTGTCAAATTCTGCCAAAAACGTGATATATTGAGAGAGTTTCTGGAGATACATTCTGGGGAGATATTTAGTATGTTGTATGTCGAATGGAACTTAGATGACGCAAAGAAAGTCTGGTATGAGGACGGCCTCGAAGATGGTCTTGAGAAGGGTCGTGAGGAAGGTCTTGAGAAAGGTTTAGAAAAAGGTCTTGCTGAAGGTCTTGCTCAAGGTAGAACAGACGAAAAATATATTATCGCCAGGAACTTGTTAGCTAAAGGCTCGTCACATGAATTTGTACATGAAATTACCGGACTTACCTTAGACGAAATCAAAAAGCTTTAAAAAGATGACAGTCACCGTTTCGCTAAGAGTTCACGCAAAGGTGCGGAGTCACGGAGTTCACAGAGAACTAAAATTTTATCTCCGTGAGCTCAGTGACCTCCGCGCCTCCGTGAGAAATAAAACCCGCAGTCACCGTTTCTGGCGGTTCGCGCGAGCCACCTCACCACCACGCGCGGAGCAACCTTGCGCTACCACTTTGCGTATAGCGTTACATTCCCTACCAGATCACAATTCCGGGTTGACGAGCCGTCCGCGTTATAATACTGAGTTCCTGTGCCGTTCGGTCCTGAAAAGTAACCCTGGAAAGTATATCCCGGGCGTGACGGCGGGGTGACCTGAGGCATTGGCTGATCGCTTGCCGCTACGATTCTTGCCGTGCCGCCAAATCCTTCGCCCCTGTCAAGCGTTACGGTGAAAGCCCCCGTCCACTGGGCGTATAACGTTGTCGCGGTTTCCCTTGTCCAGCCTGTTGCCGAGGTATAACCTGCAATGTTAGTAATAAGATTTCCGTTTGCATCGATAATCCTGGTGCCGCCAACCGCAGCCGTAAAGTACCCGATAAAAGCAGAACCTGCCCGCGTAGGCATTGTTGCTGTGTGAGAGGACATGTTATGTGTAAAGACAACGCTTGTATCTCCCGTTATGCCTCCCTGCCTGTCCAGAGCGACTGTGTATGTGGCAGGCGCCCATTGGGCATACAGGGTAACTGTCGAAGTTTCTGTCCAGCGTCTGGCGGCATTGGTATAAGGCGTGTTTGCCAGCGCCTCACCGTTGCCGTCGAAAACCCGAACCCCGCCTGCTGCTGCTGTCCAGTAACCGTTTATACTTTAGCCTGTTTGTGTCGGCCTCGATGTTATCTGACTTGGAACGGCATTATAAATAACACTGTGTGAAACCGCTCCGCCAGTACCGCCGTTAGAATCAAGATTGATACCAAAAGTGGCAACATCCCAGCGGGCTACAAGTGGTACACTGCCGGAAGTACTTGTCCATTGTCCGTTTGAATTAGTGTACCCGGTACGGTTTGCCTCAAAATCGCCGTTGGCGTCAATTACCATGTCGCCGCCGCTTGTGGCTGTCCAGAAGCCTGCGAAGATGTATCCTTCGCGTACAGGTGCAGTGTACGGCGAGAGAGAAGTATCATCAAAGGAAACATTAAAGGTATCCGTGCCGTCTGTACCGTCCTGTCTGTCCAGAGTGATGGTATAACTGTGAGCTGTCCATTGGGCGAAGAGCGTACTGCTCTCGATATTCCAGGTTCGAGCCGATGTTCCGTTCGCGTTGTAATACCTGTTACCGCCGCTTGCAGAATCGAAGTACCCGCTAAAAGTATAGCCAATGCGCGATGGAGGCGTAACAACAGGCATCGCGGCATCGTAGGTTGCTGTCTGGCTCGTAGTCCCGGCCGTTATTGTCCCTGAGCCTGTACCCGCATTTGTGTTAAACGTTATGTCATAAGTTTTCACAGTCCAGTGGGCATGAAGTGTTACTGCTGCGTTATGGCTCCAGCCATTGCCTGTACCTGTAGAAAAACCTGTAACGCCTGATACAAGAGTTCCGCCTGTATTGACAATAAGGCTGCCGCCGCCGTTAATCGCCGTGTAGTACCCTGCGAAGGTGTATCCGGCGCGCGCAGGGGCTGTATACCCGCCCAATGCAGTTGAATCAAATGTTGCGGTGAACGATACTGCTCCGCTGTCTATCGAAGATGTTCCCACTTCGCCCTGCCTGTTTAAGGTAACCGTGTATGTTCTTGCAGTCCATTGCGCGAAAAGTGTTGTGTCATCATCAATATCCCATATTAACGCCGATGTTCCGTCTTCGTGGTAGTACTTTGTTCCGCCGCTTGCCGCGGTAAAGTAACCGTTAAAGTTATAACCAATCCGTGTAGGAGGTGTGATACGGGGTTTTAGTACTCCGAATGTTACTACTACACTCGCGGTTCCTGCAGTAATCGCGCCCGAGCCTGTGCCGGGATTTGTGTTAAATGTAACGGTATAAGTGCTTCCAATACCGGCGCCAATAATTTCGATGTTTCCGTTTATATACGATGAGTTTATTGTAATAACACCTGTAGCGCTGTTATAAGTGTACTGCCCTGCCGTTAACAAGACGTTGTTTACATATATCGAAATCGTTTCCGGCAGATCATAACCTGTGTCCGCTGTAAGAGTCCCTGAGTAATTGGAACCGGCAGCTACCCAAAGCGGACTGAGTGTTGTCCCTGTAAGGCTGTCGGTTAACTGATAATGGGTAGTTAAGTTTATTACATTGGAAGAAGCTCCCGCGCCGGATGCGTTTACGGCTCGAACACGGTAATAGTATGTAACACCGGGGTGCAAACCTGTAAGAACACGGTTTGTTCCAGTAACAGTAATATCTTCTAAACCTGGAACAAAGGAAGCGAATGTTGGGCTTGTTGAAACATCCAAACGATAGCTTGTTGCGCTAGTTGTTGCTGCCCAGTTAGCTGTGAAGGTTTCAAGGTTGACAGCCGTCGCCGCATTTGCCACGGGCGCAACAGGTAGCGTGATGGTGGTGACACCAGTAATATATGCGCCATTGCCTACTGTAGTTGATGCAAGCACGCGGACATAATATGTAGTGCCTGCACTTAATCCTGATACCGCCTGAGTGGTACCGCTAATAGGATCAGCGCCGTCAAATCCAGTGACAAATGTTCCGGCAGTAAAACCACTGCTTGTCGAAACTTGCAGTCTGTATGAAACTGTATTTGCTGAACCGCCTGTTGGTGCTGTCCATGTTGCTGTAAAGCCGTTTGTCGTAATGCTTGCCGGTGTAATAGTAAGCCCCGTTGGAGTACCCGGCAAAGTAGCTACCACTGTGGAAACTTCTGAATTATCACTAGTGCCGTTAGTGGTAACAGCGCGGACACGATAATAATAATTAGTGTTGGCTGTTAAACCTGTAACTGCCTGAGTTAAACCGCTTATCGCAGTGGTGTTGTTAGGTGTGCCAACCAAAGGTGAAAAAGTTGATGAGTTTGTTGATACATCAAGCCGGTAACTAATGGTAGCGGCAGAGCCTCCTGCCGGCGCTGTCCAGTTTGCGGTAAAACCCGCGGCAGTGGGTACAGTTGGCGTTCCCACTGTTGGCGCCGCCGGACCTGTTGTGAATGTACGCGAAATTGTTATTGCGCCTCCGGTATTAGTACCAAGCGTTGCGGTTGAACCGTTTATAGTAGCGGAAAAACCCGTAGCAGGGAATCCATACCCTGCGCTTGCGTTGAGCACAACTGATACGGTGTAAGCTGTATTGCCGGCAAATGTTGTATGATTGGGAGACCATGTTGTTGTGCCGAGTGTAAAGTTTGTACCGCTGGCTATAGCTGTAGTACCGCGCGTGCCGCCTGTTGCAGGAGTGGCATTACTGTTTACAGTAATCGCCGCAGAAGTGATAGGCGTAAAAGGCGCTACCAAATTTGCGATCATGGTGATGTTTCCCGTGATGGCGGTGTTATATAATCTTACTCCGTCTTTGTCATAATACTTTGTATTGTTACCGCCCGCTGCTGAATAGTATCCATCGAATACATGCGTCGGGTTTGCGGTGGGCACAATGCTTGGTGTAGTGATCCTGTCCGGCAAAGTTCTACCATTGGGGACGGTAAAATTGCCCATGCCGCCGCTTCCGCCGGAATTGTTTACCGTAATAGTACGAAGTGTTGTGGTACCGGTATTGAGTCGTATATTTGAGCCGGTTATATCTATTATTCTGCTTGTGTTATCTGAAAAGAAAAAGTTCTGGTCACCTGATACTGCGCCGGTTACCACAATAGTAGGATTGGTTGAATCATTACTTCTGATACCAATTAATGACCCCGGCGCCGGTGACCCGCTTCTTGTAGCTGTTGCCCAATTCACTAACACATTACTTGGTACTAATGTTCCCCAGTCATTTGAGGTACTGCCGGTGATGATTATCGGCACGCTGCTATTATGTATTCTAAATTGATTATTCGCAGATACATAAACGCCGCCGGCCCCAGCAGAGCCTGCAGCGCTACCGGTGTCGGTGTTGTTGCTTATTGTGCCTCCGTACATATTAAATACACCAGCGTTAAGATATACCCCGCCGGTACGAGTAGCATCAGTACCATTTGAGGTGTTAAGGGTAATAATCCCGTCATACATATTTAATACAGAATCATTATGCTGTAGATAGATACCGCCTCCTCTGGCAGCCAACCCCCTCGTGATAACAGTACCGGCGCGTATATTCAATGTCGCAGATGTGACGCCTTGCTCACCTATATTTATTACACGGTTAATATTATTACCATCTAATATTATGTTTTGAAAGGTAAGTATTCCCGAACGAAGTTGAATCATACCACCCCATACGAGGGTGCCATATGTGTCTGACGAGCCTGACGCCATAATTCTGAACGGCCCGCCTGCACCAGATGTGATGGTGAAGCTGACGCCGGGTTTGTTAATAACTATCGGACTGGTTAATGTAATATTGCCCGTTATCGTAATCGTTCCGTTGTTAAGGACATCCCTGATTGCATCTATAAGCAGCGCCTGGCTGTTGGCTATATACTGCGCCATCGCCGCCTGCGCCGCGCCCGTAAGCATCACAAGCGCGATTAAAATTGTTAATATCGGTTTGTTAAATCCTGGTTTATTTCTCATTGTTAAATCTCCTTTTTCGTGTTATATTTGAGTTATGGGTGTATCCGTTGAGTTCAATCAGGCAGCGTTCCGGCACAATATCAGCAAAGAGGACATCCTTCATGCAATTAGGAACAAAATACGCGCTGGTGCGATTGATGGATTCCTTGAAAAATATGTTATTATCGGTCCTGACCGGACAGGAAACCCTATTGAAGTAATGTATAATCCAATAGATAATGACCATATCAATGTTTTTCACGCAATGAAAGTTCGTAAAAGCATGATTAAAATACTTGGTCTTTAGGAGGAAACAATGCCAAAAATGACAGAAGAAGAAGCTTGGGCTCTCAGCGATCATTTTACAAATAATGAATATACTCTTGGACCAAATGGCAGTGATTGGCTCACTCAAAGGGAAATGCGTTCTTTGGGTTTCTCCAACTTGACCATTAATTATCTTACGACTAAAGCTGCTGCCTTGAATAAAACACCTGCGCAAATCGTTGAAGAAATGGTGAAAGAAAAACTCGCTGTCGCTGTATAGGTTCTCCCTGTTCACTATTAAATCACTCCCTTACAACCCTGAAACCCAAAACCTGATGCGGATCATCGGGCGTGCTTATGCCCCTGTACGAAGATGTTGCATAACTTGAGTCAAAACTCCAGCCGCCGCCGCGGGAAACGCGGTTTATTGTCCCTGTGGTATTCCAGCACCACTCCCAGACATTTCCGAGCATGTCATATATGTCAAGCGTGTTAGGCGATTTTTTGCCCACTTCATGCGTTCTGTTCGCGCTGTTCGTTATGTACCAGCCTGTGTTATCTGCTACTGCCGCTGCGGTGTTTGACCTTCCCTGGCATGCCCAGACCCATTCAGCCTCTGTGGGAAGACGGTAACCTGAAGCGCCGGAGTTTACCGTAACAACCGCATCCATTATCGGGTAACCTGCCGAAGGAGTTCTGCCGGTAATTGTGTAAGCAGGAGTTCTTCCTTCCAGTGCGCTTAGTTTGTTGCAGAACTCAATGGCATCGAACCAGGAAACATTTTCTACAGGAAGCAGGTTTGCATTTTCCCCTGCCGCGGCAGACTTAAAGATACTCGGGTTATTCGCCATCACCCTCTGATACAACTGTTGTGTAACAAGGTACTTGCCCATGTAATAATCATTTACGGTCACCGGGCTGCCGTTAACGTTAACTGTTCCCCCTGCCACAAATGCCATGTGTGCCGCCGGAATAATTGTTGCAAAAGTATTGCCGCCCGGAGGTGTGCCGCCGCCGGAAGGAACATACGATTCATCAACCTGCCAGAACGGATTATCACACGTTGCAAACATAAAAAGGGAAATAATTACGATTAATAATAACTTTTTCATTTTCTGCTCCTTGTCTATCTGATTAAAATGAATTCAACCCTTCGGTTTCTCCAGTTGTTTTCGTTGTCATTGTACGGCGTCAGCATTCCGGACGCCCCTGCCCCCCGGACGGTCATTCTGTCGTAACCCACGCCCATGGAGGCAAGTTCTTCAGCAATTCTTAACGCCCTCTGTTCGCTCAGACGGATTAAAGAATATTCTTCTGCGGCTCGTTCTGCCGAGCCTGCGGGGGTGGTGGCATTTGCGTGGCCTTCTATGATAATTCTGTAATCCCTGTAGTTGTTCAGGATTTCTGCGACATGTCTTATTGTTGAGTAATTGTTTGCGATAGTTTCTGAGCTTAGGCCGTCAAAGTCGGCATGCTCCGAACGGAATATAATGGAAGTAACTTCGATTCTTAGTGTGTCATCAGGGTTTATTTCGACAACGGGTGCAGGAGGTGTCGGCGTTACCGTTGGTGTTGCAGGCGCAGGTGTCGCCGTTGGCGTTGGCGTTGGTGTTGTCGGTGTAGTTGGTGTAACAGGCGCGGCTGGTGTCGCAGGTGTCACCGTTGGTGTCGGCGTTGGTGTTGGTGTACTCGCCGTTGGCGTTGTCGGCGTAGTTGGCGTCGCAGGCGTTGTCGGTGCAACTGGTGATACTGGTGCAGCAGAGGTGACCGGCGCCCTTTCCCTGGCAGCCGCTTCACGTTCAAGAATTTCGATTCTTCTTCTTAGTTCATCAATCTCCTGACTGTTCTGTACACAGGAATCTGTATGACCGTCACATTCACATAACTGTCCGTAAAACCTTGTATCCGGAGTTTGCGGAACTATAGCCGTTCCCTGTTTTTTTGCCATCGGGAAACGTATTCCTGCCATAATACCAAAACCAAAAAATACTGGATATCCAAAACGGGTATATGGCTCAATATAAAAATTAGATCCAAGAGGCTGACGGCATCCGGCGCGCAGCTCACCCAGAAAACCGTAGGGCGGAATTAACCCCAGTGTTTCATTGAATATTGTAACTCCCAGATTTAATTGCGCATATAAACCGTGGTGGACGTGCTCAAAGAAACGGAATCTTCCGTCTGTCCTGTGCATGAAATACATGCGGAGTAACCCCGAGATATCCACGGCATTAATGCCTTTAAAGTTCATACTTCCTGTGATGTTTGCGCCTGCGGCTAAGGGTGCAAAAGAAACGGGCAGGTTATAATCGAAGTTCAAAGCAATGCCGCCTGCAAACATTGTAGGGGTGTGCATGTTTATTTCAGGTCCAATACCAAGCGCAAATCTTTTTTCGCTTGTTTCGCCGGAGTCGGCAGCCATGTGCATGGGTATGCACAACAACAGGATAAAAACAAAAATTTTTGTTACGAGGAAGTTTTTCATGTTTTTCCCTTTTTTGAGATCTGTGGTATTTTTTGATTTTTGGAAGTTAAAATATAAACTAGGATTGCATAAATGGGGGGGGGGGGGGTAAAAAATGCGGAAATGGCCCAAAACCCCGGGGCCAATTTTTTACCCGGAGACCCAAACTTTAAAAATTTTTTTTT
>Ga0123356_10002392_pt1 | contig 20089 bp, 19 predicted proteins | sample TergutEmb28metaG_2_FD_92546 | JGI IMG/M metagenome (GOLD analysis project Ga0123356, IMG submission 92546) | Embiratermes neotenicus P3 segment gut microbial communities from Petit-Saut dam, French Guiana - Emb289 P3 | ecosystem: Host-associated > Arthropoda: Insects > Digestive system > Gut ... | reverse complement strand
TTTTTGAAACCTCATCGGGCCGCACATTGTCGATGCTTATCTGCAGATGGTCGAGCCCGGCGCGATTCAATCGCTCGATGCGATCTGAAGTAAGCAGATATCCATTGGTGATCAGCGTAGCGATGCAGCCACGCGCCCGAATGTGCCGGATAATCTGGTCGAGATCTGGATGTAGGAGAGGCTCGCCGCCGCTGATAGTGATCACGGAAGTTCCAAGTTCCGCAAGCCGGTCTACCCGGCCCAGCATCACCTCGGTCGGGACCGGCTTCGAGTAATCGTCGTATTCATTACAGTACGTGCAGGAAAGATTACAGCGGCGAGTCGGTATAATGTGGGCCACGATGGGATGCCGGCGCGATTTCATAGCCTTGGCCACCACACGCGCCTGACGTACCTGAAACGAAGGGGCGCGCAATTTTCGTCGAATGCCGGCCAGGTTCATATCGAAACGCCTAATGCCAACGGTCCCTCATCCAGCTCTCAGTGTGTCGAACGTAGCCGCGAACACCATAATTGCGATCACCGACGCCAGCAGAGCATCCGCGGCATAGTGATACCCGCCCACCACAGTCGCTATGGCAATGCTGACTCCGATGAGCAGGAAAATCAACCCTGTCCACGGCTCGATCCGAAACAGCACCAGGCCGGCAGCCATGGCCGAGGCAACATGCGCGCTGGGAAACGTAATGGCCTGTATGCTGCAACGGCGAAGGATGAAGCGGTTGACCGCTCTAAGCCTGCAGGGCGGCATCTGAAACTTCTCATAACTCGCCAGAGCTCGCGGCGGCATGGCTCGCACGAACGGAGTGATGGCAAAGCAGATGTAGGTAGCCAGCAGCACCACGACCCAGTAATAATTCACGAACCTGGTTGCATTGGTTAGGTACAAGGCGGCCAGGCCGAGCGGTATCAAAGGGTAGACCAGCAGGTAGCACAGTTCCAGATACACGCCAGCAGCTGGGCTGATAGGAGTCTTCGCTGGTGCGATTCCGAGAGCACGGAAAAAGGCGTGGTCGAACATGGCGAGTCGTCTCTCAGCCACCGGGTCTGCTTTCGTAAAAAACTGTCCGATCTGCCAGTAAGGAAACAGCATCAATACAACCGGGAGCCAATCTCGCAGGACCGCAGCGGCCACCGGGTTCACCCGCTGATGGGTCCAGCGCGCCAACGCAATGACACCCATGGCAATCGCCGCAAGCGCGGTCGTGTTCAGTCGCCGCTTGAGCCCCAGGCGCTGAAACCATGCGGTGGCAGCAAGAAGCGCGACAAACGCTCCCTGTATCAAAACCACCGGATCTTGCATCCCCAGTCTCACACCGATTTACTACCCCAAGTTTCAATTTTCAAAGCACCGTTATGCGTGCTCGGCCTCAATGCGCGCTTTGTCGCTGATTGTCTCAGGCAATTTTCCTTGTTTGCGGACTCCAGACCACTCACAGAATCAGGGCCGCTGCCTTCCAATTCCGGAAGTCGAACAGAAACCGTTCCGGGTAGCGGCCGAGTTCAGCCAGGACTCAGGCCTGCCGGACCGCGGCCGGGATCTCGCAGCTATCCAAGCTGGCATCAGGTTTCGTCGAATAATCGAACGGCCGAAACCGCCGGCGGCGCCGGGATTGGGCATCCCTTTGCTGTGTGCAAGACCACCTCCTGATAAACGTTGTAGACGGAATTGAAGACGGAGTCCCACGAGGGTGCCTGTTCTGCTCGCCGTCGGGCTGCAGACCGCATTTGCGACAACAAGTCCGGATCTCCACGAAGCTTGTCTACATATTCGATGAATTCGGTATCGTTATGTGCTACAAAGCCACACTTCTGGTGCTGCACGATGAATTTCGGCCCGCCATCGCTTGTTACCACGGCAGGAACCCCAGCAGCAAGTGACTCGAGAACGACATTGCCAAATGTATCGGTATGTGAGGGAAACACGAACGCATCGAAGTTGGCGTAGGCCTCCGCGAGTTGTTCTCTGCGCAGTACCCCACAAAATGTGGCGCGGCACAGATGCTTCCGCATCCACTCGAACTCGCTGCCCTGACCGACCACTATAATTTTGAAACTGCGACCGCCCCGCGTGCTCAATGCTTCCTCGACATCCCGCAGAAACCGGACGTTCTTCTCTTTGGTCAGCCGGCCAACATAACCAATGACGAATTCTCCATCGGCCCGCTTGCGGCGCTTGGGGTGAAACAAATCCGTGTCAATTCCGCGGGACATGAGATAGCAGCGTTTTCCGGTGAGCTCCTGGACCAGCGAGATAAGCTCGTCATTCGGCGCGAACAGAACGCGAGCGCAGCGATAGAAAAGCCCGATCAGGCGGAGGCTCGATTCACGGATTGTTCGCCCAAGCACTTCTTTCCAGCGTCCCGGCAGCAATCCCATCACTGGAATCAACCGCCGTTCCGCATACTCGTGCACATTGGTATGCCACGAGGCCGCGATCGGAATATGCAGTCGATGCGCGATCATCGCTCCCATCAGGCCTACATCGCTTGGCCCTGTGACGTGCACTATATCGGGGCGAAACTGGCGGACGGCGTCCTCCATTTCTGCGAAGTAGCGCCAAAGGTTGAGATCGTAATCATGCTGGTAATCGACTGAAAACTTCGGCCAGCGGCGTTCGAGTTCCACGCGTTCGACTGAGCCATCCTGCCGTCGGTACTGATCGATGCCTCCGTGGACGTTCAGCAGGGGAAAGTCCCGGCTCTTGGCGAAAGCGTCCAAGTAGCGCATCGTGTTCGCCACCCCGTCTATTTCGTTATACGCACACGCAAATAGAGCCACGCGAATCCTGCCCATGGATTTTCTCTCAATCACTTCAATGATTTCGGGGCCGGTAAGCGATCGAACAAACTTGTTCCGAATCTCAGACAGTAAACGCAGGCGTGTTGGACAACAGGTGAACGTTTTGCATCCGTCTTCTGGACACACCTCCGCAGGCGCACCCTGTATAAGGTTGGAGTGCGAACGATCGCGGCGGGTTGCGATGGTAACTGCAAATATTCCGCCCGGAAGGTGCGCGGGCGAACCAACCTGAACTGTTAATATTTCGTGAATTGATTGAGCATCTTGCAGGCATTCCCTAAGCTTTATTCTGTAGCCGAGGAAGCGTCCCCTTTGGGCTTTTTGCTTGAGACCCCCCGAGCTGGAGGTATCTCAAGGCTGAAGGTTAGTTATCGCTGCTCTTTGCACCTGTGGGGAAAACCTCCCAATAGGGCCCACGCCCCCGGGGAGTAACCGTCACTGCGCACTTTCCGTCACTTGATTGGTGATCATAGAGCGCTTAACACTCACACGTCTTGGGCGTTACACTCACGGCGTTTTTATCTGAGTGGCTTCGGAAGCGATAACCTCCGGCACCCCTTTGTACGCGCTGATCTTTCCAAAAACGCACACGCGCTTGCCACGATAGGCAGATTCCGGATCACCGAATTTGGATCGGTCAGCTCCCCAGATTACGACTGTGAAGATCTGGTTCGGGTACGGCTGCTCGAAGTTCAAGAAGGTTGGACTACCGCGACTGCTCTCCGCGTAGCGTGTGCTAACCACTTTGCCACAAACCGTCGCCTGGTCTCCCACGTGATCCCTGGCTTCAGTCGCAGTAAGTGTTTTCTGGGCCAGCGCGGAACCGGCGGCCAGCAAAAGGAAGGCCAGGGCGCGTAGAGGTCGATGCATCGCAGTTGCTCGCTAGGAGTAGTTCTCGACTTCAGGCAGGATTATAGCTGAGCCGTCTCCTCCCGATTCGTCAAATCGCTCCGACTACGCGGACCCGGTCTCACCGGATGTGCGGTCTTCAAGAATCCGGATTTTGCCGCTTTTACCGACGAGAGCTCATCGGCAATAATGAAAGCGTGAATCTGAGGGTCGACTGTCATGCCGGCCGAAAGGGAGATGAACGGCCCACCCGGTTCTGGATTGACGCGAACCCGTACGTTGTCGAGGCTGTTCTCGACCAGTGGTATGACCCCGAAAGCATTCTCTTCAAGGTGCGCGCCGACGACGGCAATCTCTACATTCTCCGCCAACGCACGGCAGCCGAGGATGGAGAGTGGGATCTGGTCTCGTTCCGTCACAACAAAGCGCTGAGGCTCGGCAACAGCGGAATGAGAGGACGAAAATGGCGGGCGCGCTGATGAATGTGCAATACGTACTGGATCGAGCCGCCTATCTCTCCAGAACTGTTCCGAGCTATGGCGCACGGTCAGCGACCTCAAGAGGGTTCTGCCGGTTCGAAAGCGCTAGAATGATCTTCCAGACGAACTGAGATGGAAAGCCTTGCTATTTCCGGTGCGGAGATCTATTTCGAGAAGAACTTTCTCTTTCCTAACGAAGCAACCGTTCTGTTACAAACGTTGCTCTCGAAATGCGCCTGGGAACGAAAGAGGACTTCTTTCAAGAGCGCCGTGCCTCGCGATGAGGCGTACTACGGCGATCCTGGAACCAGTTACACCTATTCGCGGCGCGAGTACAAACCCCTGCCCTGGTTTACGGAGTTGCTCGCGTTGAAGACGAAGGTCGAAGACGCCACTCCGGAATTGGCCTATTCGAACCTCAATCTGCCGAGGCACCGCTATAATGCCGCTCTGTGCAATCTTTATCGGAACGGAAATGACAGCGTTGGTCTGCACTCCGACGCCGAAGCGGAAATGGGTCCGGTCATTGCCTCGGTTAGCCTGGGCGCAGAAAGGCTGTTTCGATTGAAGAGGTCGAATGGAGATGTGGCTTTTGCGGAGCGGCTCCCCCATGGAAGCCTGCTCATCATGGCCGGCGCCACACAGAAAAACTTTAGGCACGAAGTTCCGAAAGAACCCGGCGTGACTGAAGCGCGCATCAATCTTACCTTCCGCCGTATCGAGCACAAATAGATTCCACGAAGCACCGGCCTCGCGCTCCGGGTTTGGTGCGCGGTCAATTGCTGCGCCAGGGTTCGCCGCGGCAGTGGCGTCCGGAACAAACGCTTCGCGGAATTGCTGAACCACCATGGTGGTGGAGCGCACCGGCTTTCGACGGCCCCCCGGTGTGCCAGGAATCAGAAAATCGAAACTTCCGAAGATCGGATGATGGCAGAACTCCTGGCAAAGCGCGCCGAGAAATCCAGGGCGCCGTCGGGCTGATGCACGTTGACCCTCAGAAAACACTCCGCTCCTGTTCTCGTGAATGGTCGTTATTCGCCGATGACCGTGACGATGATTGCACGCTGGCGGCTCCTAACATCGCACTCCAGGTGGAAGATTTGCTGCCAGGTGCCTAATACGAGTTTGCCTTCGGCAACCGGTACTGTCAGCGAGGGGCCAAGCAGCGTGGCTTGCAAGTGCGAATGACCATTGCCATCGTGCCAGGTCTGTTCATGACCATACGAGCGGCTGGGCGGGATGAGCTTGCTCAAGATGCCAGGCAGGTCTCGCCGTAATCCTGGTTCGAACTCGATGGTGCCGACCGCGGCCGTGCTGCCAATGTTGAATACGTTGACGATTCCCCTTTGGATTTTCGAGGAAATCACGACCTCCGCGATCTTGCCTGTCAGGTCGTGCATGTCACCCGATCCTTGCGTCGAGAGCGCGATCTCTTGTTGGTACGTCATATCGAATTTGGTCGCTGATGCATTTTGGAGAATCCCGGCGCCCCGGTTCCAGGCCGCACTCCAGATTGTATGACTCCGCCGTGCGAACGCTAAACCGGGTGGACGCCACGGCCATCGGGCAACACCCCTGAAGAAGATGAAGAGGAAATCGCCATTCCGGCCCCAGGCTGATTGCTGCCAACAATCAGGGTGAAGAATGGACATTTCTGTCTGGGAATGACCCAACCGCACCTGACAGGCGACGTCCGGCTTTCGCTCGGGATCGCTGAGGTTTTTCTTCAGCATCCACCAAAACCTCTTGGTCGTTCCTCTATTGCTGCCACCCGCCTCCCAGCGCCTGGTAAAGCTGAACGAGCGCCAAGCGCTCGTTCAGCTGGGCTTCGACCAGGTTGAGTTCCGCTGCGAAGTAATTTGTTTCGCTGGTCAGCACCTGCAGGTAACTCGCTCCCCCGTTCTTATAGAGCACCTCGGAGAGCTGGTCGGTCCGCTGTGCGGCACTGGTAAGCAACTCCTGCTGCTCGCGAGACTCACGATTTTTTTGAGACGCAATGAGTGAATTGGAAACTTGCTCCAGGGCGTTCTGAACGGTTTGCTGGTATGAGAGCACGGCTTCCTGGTCGTTGGCGCGCGCGAGCCTCAGTCCCGAGCGTAGCGCTCCCCCCTCGAAAACCGGTTGACTCACGCTGAAGGCTGCTGACCAGGTTTCCGAGGGCTGGGTGATGAACTGGTGCAGGGCGTTGCTCTCCAGGCCTCCCAGTCCGGTCAGCGACAGGTTGGGTAAAAATGAAGCTTTGGCCACGCCGATTTGCGCGTTGGCGGCGACCATGATTTCCTCGGCTTGACCAATGTCCGGCCGACGCTCGAGTAACTCCGAGGGCAGGCCGGCCGGAACGTTCTGGGGAACGGGCTGTTCGGTAAGCGCGCGTCCGCGGGGAATGGATTGGGGATTCTCGCCGAGGAGAATGCTGAGTACGTTCTCCTGCTGCTGAATTTGCCGTTCGAGATCGGGAATCGTTTCCGAGGCGGTATAGACGAGCTGCTCGGCTTGGCTCACGTCAAGTCCCGAGCCTGAGCCATGGCTCTCGAGTACCTGAGTTAACTTAAAGGATTGTTGGCGGGATGCCAGCGTGCGGTTCGAGATCTCGAGTTCGCTGTCGAGCGCGCGGAGCTGAAAGTACGCCGTCGCTACGTTCGCGACCAGCGAAGAAATGACCGCCCGCCGCCCCCACTCGGTTGCCAGCAACTGGGCGCGAGCCGCCTCGGTTTGCCGGCGATATTTTCCCCAAAAGTCCAGATTCCAGATTACCGATAGGTTCAGCTCGCCGCCATTGACCTGGTAAGCGGGCAACAGATTTGTGACCTTCGGGTTTTGCTGGCTGAAAACATCCGCACCGACGTTTGCCGAGGGAAGCTGATTGGCGCGAACGATGCCGACTTGCGCCTGGGCCTCGAGCACGCGGGCGGCGGCGATGCGCACGTCATAGTTTTGGGCAATGGCGGTGTGGATCAGCTGCGTGAGCACCGGATCCTGATAAACCTGCCACCATTGCTCGTTGCCGAGCGAGGAGGCTTGGGCGGCCTGTTGCGGAGCCGGTGCACGGTATTGCTGGGGAACATCCGCAGCCGGCCGCTTGTATTTGGGCCCCATCATGCAGCCGGCTTCGAGGGCCAGCACAGCAACGATTCCTAAGAGTGCAGTCGTTTTCATATCAGTCACCTTGACCGGGTGCTTCGGCGGGAGTAAGCGGTAATGCGCTCCTTCGACCGGCGCCCGAGAGTTTCTCAACCACATAGAAAATCGCTGGAACAAAGAACCTGCCGATGAAGGTCTCCGCGATCATTCCTCCGATCACCGCCGTGCCCATGATCTGGCGCGCCACCGAGCCTGCTCCGGAAGCTGTCCAAAGCGGCACGCAGCCGAGAATAAAGGCGAGCGCGGTCATCATGAGGGGCCGGAAGCGAAGCCTCGCCGCGGAAAGTGCCGCGTCGGAGATCGACATGCCCCGCTCGTAGTCCTCCTTGGCAAAGGCGACGATCAGAATGGAGTTTTTCGCGGCCAGGCCGATGAGCATGATCAGGCCGATCTGGGCGTAGACGTCGTTCTCGATTTGAACCATGAATTGAGGCAGGAACAAGCCGAGCACGACGCGACGCAGCCAGAGCGCGGCGAGAGCCCCGAATACTGCGACGGGTGTGCTCAGCAGCACGCTGAAGGGCACCGTCCAGCTTTCGTAGAGAGCCGCCAGAATCAGGAAAACGAACAGCAGCGAAAATCCGAAAATAACCGACGACGGCACTCCTTTGCGCGCCTGTTGTTCCTGGTAAGACATGCCAATGTAATCGAAGCCCATTTCGCTTGGCATGGTTTGCTTGAAAACGTCTTCCAGGGCCGCGGTTGCCTGATCGGAGCTGTAACCGGGCGCCGCGCTGGCGTTGATCTGTGCCGACCGGTACTCGTTGTAACGCATGGTGAACTCGGGCCCGTAACGGGTCTCGAATTTCGCCAGCGCGGTAAGTGGTACCGTCTGCCCCTGGCTGTTGCGCACATAAAATTGGCCCAGATCGTCAGTCGTCGACCGGTATGGCGCTTCGGCTTCGATATACACCTGCCAGGTACGGCCGAAATCGTTGTAGTAGTTGACGAACAAGCCGCCCATGTACGCCTGAATGGTGTTGTAGACGTCGGTAAGATTCACGCCCTGCTTCAACACCTTGTCTTTGTCCACATCGATGAACTCCTGCGGAACGCTGGGCACGTAAGTGGTGGTGATCAGGCCAATTTCAGGGCGTTTGCGTGCGGCCGCAAGAAATTTGGCGAGGTTATTCGAAAGAAGCCGAACATCTTTGCCGGCCCGGTCCTCAAGCACAAACGTGACGCCGCCGGCAGTGCCCACGCCGGGTATTGCCGGTGGTGAAAAACTGAAGACCGTGCCTTCTGGCAGCTGCCTCAGTCGCTGGTTCAAACGCGCTTTGATGGCTTGATACTGTTCGGTCCTGGTCTTGCGGTCGTCCCACGGCTTCAGACTGACGAAAAAGAAGGCGTTATAAGAGGTGCGGACGTAGCTTAGCAGACTGATGCCGACAACGCTTGTGGTGTACTGAACTCCCGGGGTGTTGGCGAGAACGTGCTCCACTTGCGTCGCGGCCGCACTGGTGCGTTCCAACGACGCCGCATTGGGCAGCTGCATGTTGATGTACAGGTAGCCCTGGTCCTCGTCGGGCAGGAAACTGGTAGGCAGATGTGCGCTGAAAAACCAGGCCGCAACGCCTGCAACCCCAAGCAGCACCATCACCACTGCGGCCTTGCGAATCAGGTTTCCCGACCAGCGGACAAAGCTGTCGGTGGAACGCTCGAAATATCCGTTGAACCAGCCGAAGAACCTCCCGAGCGGCCCGCGTGTCTGCTTTTTGGGTTTGAGCAACAGTGACGCCAGCGCGGGGCTGAGCGTGAGAGCATTGAACGCCGACAGCATCACCGAGATTGCGATGGTGACCGCGAATTGCTGATAGAGCCTGCCGGTGATGCCGGGAATGAAAGCCGTGGGGACAAACACCGACGCCAACACCAAAGCGATACCTACGACTGGACCGGAAAGTTCGTCCATGGCTTTTCCGGCCGCGTCTTTCGGAGACAAGCCTTCCTCTATGTGGTGCTGTACACCTTCTACGACCACGATGGCGTCGTCGACCACCAATCCGATCGCGAGCACCAACCCGAACATCGAAAGCGTATTGATCGAGAAGCCAAACAGGGGGAACACCATGAAGGTGCCGATCAGCGAAACCGGCACGGCCAGCATCGGGATCAACGTGGCTCGCCAGTCTTGCAGAAACAGATAGACTACAAAGATCACCAGCGCAATCGCGATCAAGAGGGTCCAAAAGATCTCTTTCATGCCAGACTTGACGGGCAGCGTCTGGTCGAGGGAAACGGTGTAATCGATATCCTGCGGGAACCGTTGCTTCATCTGAGCCATAAGGTTTCGTATGCCCTTGACGGTTTGCACCGCGTTGGTTCCAGGCAACTGGTAGACGGCAATGACGGCGCTGGGTGCGCCGTTGAGGCGGCCGATGATGCTGTAGTCCTGCGCGCCCAGCTCGACGCGAGCGACATCTCTGACGCGAACGGTTCCACCGTTTGCCGCTTCGCGCACGATCACGTTGCCGAACTGCTCCGGCGTGGTCAGCCGTCCCTGGGCCAGCACGGCGTAGGTGAACTTCTGGTCGCTCGGAGCGGGCTCGCCGCCGACCTCACCAGCGGGATTCACGGTGTTCTGTGCGTGGATCGCATTTGCAACTTCGGTCACGGTGATGCCCAGCTTAGCCAACTGGTCAGGCTTCACCCACAACCTCATGGCATATTGGCCCGCGCCGAAAATTTGCGTCTGGCCGACGCCGTACGAGCGGCTGATGGGGTCATTGAGGTTGATGTAGGCGTAGTTCGCCAGATAAGTCGCATCGTGAGTGCCGTGCGGCGAGGAGACGGCGATCAACATGAGTGGAGCTGTGGTCGCCTTCTTCAGACTGATTCCGTAATTGTTCACCTCAGGCGGCAACTGACCGTTGGCCAGCTGCTGGCGCGACTGCGTGAGCACCAGATCCATGTTGGGATCAGTTTTCAGGTCGAAATCAACGAACATGGTGGTTTGCTGGTTCGCGGTGGCGTTCAGCGAATACATGTAACTCATGTTGTCCACGCCGTTGACTTGCTGCTCGATCGGGGTCGCAACCGCTTGCTCGAGAGTCTGCGCGTCAGCGCCGGGATAATTGGCCTGCAACCGGATCTCAGGCGGAGCGATCTGCGGGAACTGGGCCACCGGCAAGGTTGCGATTGAGATTGCGCCGACTATAACCGTAAGAATCGCAATCACGATAGCGACAATGGGCCGTCGAATGAAAAAGTGCGCCATGGCTTAACGCTCCTCTGTTTCCTTGTACGGCGTGGGGTTCACCTGCTGGCCGTCCTTGACTTTGTCCGCGCCAACCACCACCACGCGCTCTGCCGGCTTCAGCCCCGAGGTGATCACCCAGAGGGTGCCGACCGTCGGCCCGACTTGCACAGTGCGCAGCTGCGCCCGGTTGTCAGTGCCGATGACCGTCACCTGGTTGTTTCCCTGCTGCTGACTTACCGCTGACTGCGGCACCAGCATCGCTCGATTGATGGTTCCGGTCGACGCCTGAACGCGCGCATACTGGCCGGGTCGCAAAACATTGCTGGAGTTGGGAAATTCACCGACGATCTGGATGGTTCCCGTCTGCACACTTACTTGACGGTCGGCAAAGATAATTTTGCCAGGATGGGGGTAGGTGCTCCCGTCGGCCAATGTTAACTTCAATGGGATGCGTGAAGCGCGGGTCATAAAGGCCGCGCTGCCCGGAGCGCTGCCGTCGGCCATGCGAAGATATTCCTGTTCGCTGATTGGGAAATACACCTTGATCGGATTTACCTGTGAAACCGCCGTGAGGACGGTAGACTGCACCACCAGATTGCCCACCTGCACCGTGGTGATGCCTGCGATCCCGTCGATCAGGGAAATGACTTTCGTATAACCCAGATTCAGCGCAGCCTGTTCAACCGCGGCCTGATCAGCCTCAACTGCCGCCTTCGCCCCACGCAGCGACTGTGTGTCGGTGTCGAGCTGACTCTGAGGAATGGCGTGAGCTTCTGCCTCCGGGATATCGCGCTTCACGTTCAGCTCGGCGTTCGCCATCTGCGCCTCAGCCTGGGCCAATTGCCCTTTGGCTTGATCAAGCGCTGCTTGAAACGGCCGGGGGTCGATCTCAAACAGCAGTTGACCTTTGTTTACGAATGTCCCCTCGTGGTAATCCTGCCGAATCAGGTAGCCGCTTACCTGAGGCTGAATCTGCGCGTTGACGAAGCCATCGAGCGTTCCTACCCACTCGCCTTGAACCGGGACATCTTTTTGAATGACGGGTGCGACCTCGACCAGCGGCGGTGGCGGTGGGGATGCAGCTCGCACCTTACCGTTGCTGCAACCGAGTGCATTCAGCAGCAACCCTGCGGCAAGCACGGCGAGAGAAGCCCCGCCCATCCTGCCTTCACCTCGAATGCGGCCACGCAAAAACCACAGCAGAGAATTTTTCAACATGCTCTTTGCCCTCACCCGGTCGGAAAGGCAATGCCAATGCCAAACCCGGGAAACCATAAATCGTTGATATCTCAGGAAAGCAGATCGCCAGCCGCGGTGTTGAAAGTCGACACTGTCGAAACGCTTCTGACAGTCGAACGCGCAACCAGCAGACAATTTTCTCGACTCCGAGCGGCAACGTTCGGAATGTCGAAATTGTCGAGAAGAGCGACAGAAAGCAGCACCAGCAATCTCCGGGCAGTTCGGTTTAAGCCCTTGAGAAGACTGCGCCCAGGGTATTTCCAGCCCGCCGGCGGGTGTGGCAATGCGGATGCCTCAGAACCAACGGAAGAGGAACGACCTTGCCCAGGCCATCGGCCGGGGTTCGTAAAATGCAAGATCGAAGGAATGGCGATTTATGGTCTATGAGCAGTACGACTTTGCCCGCAATCCAATCGTTGAGGGTCAGGAGTTTTCGCTCGAGTCGAAGTGTATTCGCTGCAGTTTTTCAGTTGTGGCAGGTTCGCTCGAAAAGCTTCTGGAAGAGGAAAAGCTTCATCGCGCGGAATGCATTGCGAGGCGTGCTGCCTGACGGCGAAGCCCCCACGACACTTGCTGGCCGCCAGGCAAAATGGAGCGATCGATTCGCGGTTTTGACCAGAATGTCACCGTGGAAAACGCAAGTCGAATGAATTCGGGCAGTGATCCGGGGCTTTCACGGATCCGTGAACTTTGCCCGCGTCTGCCTGCCAGGGCCTCGAACAAATGCACAGTCGATGTGCTGGCCCGACGCTCTGAACCGTGCCTGTCGCTGGCCCGGAATTCCGGCCAAGGGCAACACAAGCAAGCGGACTTCAGGCCAAGCCCATCGTTGCAAGTCTTCGCATCATCCTTTTTTCTCCGCAGGCATTGCGTTGGAGGCCTTCCGCATGTACACAACTGCACCCCGCCGCTCCAGACGAACCTCGTCCAATAAAGTTTTCATCAGGTAGATCCCGCGGCCGTGCGCGAGCAGGCGATTCACCGGAGCAGTCGGGTCCGCTACTGAATCCACATCGAACCCCTCTCCTTCGTCCTCAACCGTAATCGAGACCTCGCCGTCCGTGGTGCAGCGGCACGCGACGTGCACAGATTTGCCGGGATCCTGCTTGTTGCCGTGGACGATGGCATTTGCGAGCGCTTCACGCAGCGCCATTTCGATGTCCATTTCGCTCCCGTCACTTTTTCGAAAGGTTGCAATGAAGCACATGAGCTCGTCGACGAATGGCGAGATGATCGAGATCCGGCTCGGGAGCGACTGTCGCAGCTCAACGAAAGGAACAGAACGAAAAGCTGACGCGGTAAATAAAAGGGCCTGCTCGTGTGCCATGTCTCCGCGCTCCGACTGGTATCTCCGTCCCAGTCATTCCCAGATAGGGCACGACGCGTGCCAAAGTGCGCGTTCGAGTAAATGTCTGAAATCCAAAGAGTAGATTGGGAGGTGCTTCACGGGTGTCAATTGAGTGTCGAATGTGTTGACCCCGAGCCAACACCTATCAGCTTCGGAGCAGATCCGTGAACCAGAATATTGAAGCAGGCCCGCGACTCCGGGCTTGAAACCGATATCAAAGTCGGTTCTCTATCGCCTCAACTTCAGGGCAGATGTTGCTGAACCGGCAAACGGGGTTCTGCCGTCGGGCTGTCGCCCTGGATCGAATTTTCTCAGGATCCAGTTTTGGTTCGGATTAGGCGGATATGCGTTGAACAATCTGTTCAGCCCTCGTGAGCACATTAGGCAGGGAACTCAACTGTGCATAAAGACTCATATGGGACAGCATCGGCGAGGGCGTGCGCCTTGACCGATCAAGTCTAAATACAACTGATCGCGGTGGAAAATGCCCGTCGATCCCGGTGCCGATGGGTGAACGACGTTCCCACAATGGACGCCAGCGTGCTCGTTAGCGGGCCCAAGATTGCGGCGAGGGGCCGAAATGCCAGCCGGGTCCACAGACCCACCAGGCAATTTCATTTTCAAACCCCTCTGGAAACTCGCATCACCTCAAGTACAGCCAAAAGAACGCCAGGCAACCCAGCAATGCGACATACAAACTGATGCACACTATGACGCCGTTATCGTCGTTCTGCGCGGGTGTGACAACATGGACGCTTTGCTTGCTTGCTCTTCCTGGGACCGGCTCAAGATACCGAATCGCCGCATAGACTTCGTCATCATTCAGCTCTTCGATATTCCTGTTTGGCTCGGGGTCCTTCAGCATAAGACCTTCTTAATCTAGTACAGCAGAACTTTATCTGCTCGTGGTTGGCTCTTTGGCAGACGTTGAGACCGCGGCCTTTTCGCGCCCAGCATCAGCTCCTTGATTCTTTTGCGTGCACGTGAGGACTGAGCCTTCACAGTACCGCAAGGTACTTTCAAAATGTGCGCAGTTTCGCGGACCGATAAACCCTCAATATCACGGAGCCGAAATGTTCTGCGCAAAGTGGGCGAGAGCTGTGTACTAAAACGGGTCAAGCGTGTAGTTGACTCAAAATGTTGACATTCATGCTCGGGATCAGGCCTGGGATCTGCCAGTAGCTCGGATATCGGAAGTGCCTTCATTTCGCCGGTTGGTTCGTCGAGAGGCACCTCGACGTGACGTCGCCGCTTCCGCAGTTGCAATCGGGCGCAATTTTGCAGAATGGCGGTCAGCCAGGTGGACATGTCCGACTGTCCCTTGAACTGATGTAAGTGTGCGTAGGCGGCGAGAAGGGCGTCCTGAACCGCGTCTTCGGCGTCCGCGGCGTTGCCGAGCATCCAGTAGGCCTTTCTGTAAAGGTTGGTGAGGCGGGTGGATAAAATGCGCCCAAATGCCTGAGTTGTTCCTTCTCCGCTTGGAATTTCCCGAGGTCCGTCAGCCCCGACGTATGCATTCGTGTTTGACATGCGTTAGCCTTCCTTCAGATCGGCCGCCCAGGGAGTGATCGGCTTGATGCCCACGGACAACCGGCGTTGATTGAAATCAATGATTGAGACCACCACCATGTCTCATCGCGGAAGGGTTGCATGCAATGTGCTTGCCAAACCAAAGAGAGCCATAACGCAATGGATCTTCAACCCGGCCGAGAGCGAGCCGAGGAGAAAGGGTCGAGACTGTTGAAAGCAGAATTGACAGCTGGCAAATCAAAAACAAGAGCCGACCCGAATCATCCCAGGATAAGAAATTCTTGGCGGACCGACATTCCCGCCGGTGTGGCCTGCGCGCATTGCTTACGACGTAAGCGGGGACGCTTGCGCCCCCCATCTGCAGGAACCAGGGACGTGGTGGTGCCAAAGCGCCTCAAAAGCTATTGCGCGAAAGAAACCGCTCTCTTGGAGCCGGCCAGCTGTTCAAGAGCACGGACGCGACCTTCCCGAATCTGCAAATCCGAGCAGCCGAGAAGCAGCGCGCATTCGTGCTGCGAATAGTGCTCCAGAACCGACAGCACGAAAACAAACCGTTCGAAGTCTCCAAGCCCTAACACCGCATCCACATCGAAAGGCTTCCCGGAACTGCTTGACTCGTCTTTCTCGGAGAAAACAGTCGCGTCAGAAGAAAAATTAGGGAGGCTCGGACGCGGCTTCAGTTCAAGAATTGCGTTTTCGACAATAATGCGCTTCGCCCACGAACGAGCCCACATCCGGAACCCGTGGTTTTCCTTAACACAATCCTCGATACCGGCTACGAAGCACTTTTCTGCCTTTTGGTGGTCTCCGGTCAGAAGAAATGAAAGCTGGTAAAGCCCGCTCATATCTTCGTGAAAGAGCCCGACGGAGTCTTCGCGAGTCGCGTATGGATTTGGCTGGCTCCCGCGACTTTGATTGTGGGCCGCCTCCCTCATTTCTTCGCCTTCGCATGGTTCCCGATAGCGCGGCGGGCAACCTGCTTCAGAATTTCTTTCGTGAATACACCGCGGCAGCGGAACTTGACTCCCTTCTGGATCAACTCAAACAACACGTTTTCGCCTTCCTGACTAATTGCCGTTACATGCCTCATATCGATAATGAGTCTGCGGTCGAGCAGGTTCATACTCAGCCTTTCCCAGGCACTCCTTAACTCTCCCGCCCAAGGGCCCACCAGCTTTCCCTCCACAATCAACCGCCGCTCAGTGTGGCCTTCAATTGTTGAGATTCTCAACATTGGTCCTTTCGATAACGTAGGGGCACACGCAAACTGTTTGCCAAATCTCCTGAGCTCTAAGTGCAAGGGAAGCAACGTGATTTTTTGGCGACCTGTGTTGAGAGTTGAAACTGTCGAAGGGCTCTCTGACTTCTGAGCAAAATGGAGGAGCCCGGGCATCAAAGCCCGGGCCGGCGTGGCAGGGTCACGGTGCGTAAAACCGGGCCCGCGTGAGAGTCTCGTCCTCCTGCGTTTACTGTATGTGTCCACCCCTTCGGGTGAACCTGCCCAAAAGGAACTCTTGAGCGATGTTTGCGCCAATGCGTTCAGCCGTGCCAATCGCAAAATTTCCGAACACGAGTCCGGCACCACGATTGGCCTGGGGGTAGTAAAGGTTCGACAGAGACGATGATGCCAGGTCCCCGCCTACACTCGAATAGTTCGGCTGCCACTTTCCGTTGTCCCCCTTGGCGACAAACGGACTGAACATCGCATGCCGGATTCGGGAGCCGGTCGTGCCAATTCCCTGATAGAAGTAGCGCGGGTCCTGGTGCAACAGCGAAGGCAGGATGGCGCCGCCGATCAGGATGTCGGAAAAACCATCGGCGGCAGTGGAGCCAAATCGCTCTCCGTAAGCCCCCCAGCCTTGGCCGTATTTCGGAGTATTCGCAGCTTGCCTGGAGGCAGAAACGAAAGCGACTCCGGCGCCAGTCACCGGATCAGCGGACACTTTGAGGGCGAGTTCGAATTTGCGCTTCGTCGACAGCGGCTCAGCATTCGAATCGTACGCAACGTAGAAGTTTGGAATGATTCCGAAGATCCGCTGCTTTTCTTCTGCCTTAAACTGCTCGGTCGCAACTTCCACGGGATCGTAATGGACATCGACCGTTGTGCGCTCAGTCTGAATCCGCAGTTGGATGGGACCTACGATCCTGAACTGACCGGGTTCGAGCGTGATGGCAGGCGACGACCAGGCCGCAAAATCCTGGGCTGTGACCTTGATCTGATAGGAGGCTTCCGGCTTTACGTCGTTAAACTCAAAAAAGCCGCTTTCGGGCGTGACGATCGTACGGGGATCATGGCCATCTGCTGTGTCAAGAACAACAGTCGCGTTGGGTATGGGGCTGCTGTTTACATCGGTGACCGTTCCTACTAGTTTTCCTGGCTTTGCTTCCGCACCTTGAACGCTCTGTGCGTGCATGGTTACTGAAAGAACAACTGCCATGGCGAGCCCGATTGCAGAACGTATGGGGAGGGAAATTGACATACCTTTATCCTCGCCCCCCTATAAAGGCAAGAGCCTTGCCAAACGCCAACCTGGCTAAGTGCTTGAATTTAAGAGTGTGAGTCCGATCCGGAGTGTCGAGAGTGGAAAGTGTCGAACGGAAATGACAGAAACGTGACAGTAGACCGCGAACATCCGGTCGGGCAACCACAAGGATTGAGAGCGGTCAGATCGCGGATCTGAATTGTGAGCCAACCGCCACTTTCGGATCCGAGCAAAAATAGTATCTTGCGATCACTGCGCGGCGACGGTTTCTCTTACCCCCCACTTCAGCCTGCCAAAACGACGACAATGTCGATGACCCCGTGACACTTTTCGACTGTCGACAGTGCCACGTCAGCGAAGTCTGCACCAATCATCTGATTTTGCTCGGTGGTACAGCTCCACCCCGTTTGGAACTCCACTTGCCTTAATAAGGGCTGCGGCGCTTCCAGGTACTTTGTGAGGGGTTATGTGGAGAATCACAACCCGCGGTTTCACGTTACAGGAAGTGCTGATTCTGGCGGCAATGAACGTCGCTACCGGCACCGTTACCGCCCGAGAAACCCAGGCACCCGAGAAACCCGGGCAAGGAACGTCGCAAACAGAACACATAAGGAGCATACATGCAATTTAGAAACTTCATAAAGCTGGCGGTGGCGACTGCCGCGGGCGCTATAGCATTACAGTCCTTGAGTGCAGTCGCGCAAGAAACTCGGTCGGAAATCAGTCTCCAGGGCACTGGGTTTTTCACCAAGGACAGTACAGGCAACGGCATTCGAGACCGTGTCACGGAGACAGGCGGATTTCTGGTCGGCTATCGGTACAACATCAATCGGTGGCTTGCCGCCGAAGCCAACTACGGCTACGACCGGAATACGCAAATTTATTTCGGCAGCGGGTTAGGGCGCGTGCAGTCCAACGTTCACCAAGCCACCGGTGAAGCTGTGGTGAAACTGCCCGGCTTTCTGCACTTGCAACCGTATGCTCTTGCCGGGGGCGGAGCCTTGATGTTTGACCCGACCGGCAATGCTGGGGCCAGTTTTGGGGGCGCGACGTGGCAAGCCAAAGGCGCGTTCGTTTATGGCGCCGGCGGCGACTACGCATTGACCAGACGCATTTCATTGCGCGCAGAATATCGGGGCTACGTGTACAAGACGCCCGACTTCAACATCGCCGGCTTGAACACGGATGCCTGGACGCATACGGCGCAGCCTTCGGCCGGCATCGTGTTCCACTTCTAAGCCCGAGATGGCCGCACGTGCTCGCGGTTGCTCGAACGGGAGTCTGAGAGAGCGAAAAGGGAAAGGGAAGTGAAGTGGGGGGATTCGGCCAACGATCCGAATTCCCGTTTTTGTTGCCGAGTCAGCACTGCGTTCCCCCCTTGCAAGCGGAAGTTGTACATGACCTGTATTGAAGTGCGGCTAGTCATCCCACCGTTGCCGCGAGAATGCGCAACCCTGATCCATGAACAGGCTCTACTCCAATTCATTCCGTCCAGGCACGTCCTGGCCTGCCCGTAATATGTAAAAAATAAGCATTCGATGATTCCTCCGCCCGGATACGAACACAGGATATCGACGGGGGACGGAAGATGGTCGCTGGCGAGCCCCGCGATGCTGAACGTATAGGGCAAGACCACCCCGGAGAGCCGGCTAACCGAAAGCCCAATCCATCTGAATACCGCTTGACAGCGGGCGCTGTCAGACCTCAGTCTGCATTCTCTGGCGCTCAGGACTTATGCCGCAGTCGGCTTCGAATTGCGTTGATCTTGTCAATCCGCTGGCGACTGACTTTCCTTTTTGTTGGTTGATCCCCCGGTTCGTACGAGGTCGCGGAGTTTCTTCTGCTGGTTCGGAGTGAGAACGCCATAGATTTTGGACTGCAGGCGAGCGTTGGCTACGATCAGTTTCACCAGTAGATCCGCCTCGGCCCGGGCCAGGCTTCTGACCTCCTTTTCATTCATGGCATTACCGCCGATCGCAAGCAGCTTCCCGCTCGTGATGCTGAGCTGTGTCTTCAGCGGCCGCAGACTCTCATGCTCGCGCGCCATCACCTGTTCCATGGCTGCGACCTGCGAGGGCGTCAGGCCCAGATATTCAGCGAGCGAAGGATTCAGCTGGAGAGACGAGAACGGAGGAGCCACCATCACGATTTCGGTGTCCTGTGTCGGGGCGGGGTTTGCTGGAGCGTCGGGTATCCGCGCCAGGTCTTCTTGCTCGATTTGACGCCAGAGGCTCAGCAGTTCAAACTGCAGGTGCATCAACTGACACAGGTCGGCGCTCCTTTCCTTCCCCTGTTCGCTCGTGATTTCCCCCTCTTGCACGGCGTCGGCAATTGCCGCGAGTGCGGCTGAGAACCTCTGGGTGATCGCGATCATTGCCCCCTCGTAGTCCTCAGATTGTTCCTGTTGCTCGACGGGCTGAACATCACGACTCGTGATTGTCGAACTCGAATTCGTATGGTCAGAAACAGACGACCGCAAGACCCCGGTTGGGTCTTTCGCCTCGACGTCGTCGGTAGCAGACAGCGCAACGCACGAAATAACCATGCATACAGCCATGATGACAAGCTTGCTTTTCATTTCAACTGCCTTTCTTCTCACTCAGGAAGCGTTTGCTTGCCGCTTACCCGTGTTGTTTTGGGGCGGAGCCTCAAAAGCTTCCTTCGAAGGACACCAGAGTGCGGAACCCGGCAACCACCGTCCTGAGAATGACCCCTTTCTTCATCAGTTGCGGGCAACTCGGGTGCCAAACCGGCGAGCGGTAAACCGATGAGTTTTCAAGCGGTGATGGAAGTCCGGTGCCGATAGTTGACCGATGTCAAAACACGCTTGACAGCCTTCTGAGGGCAAGATTCGGCGATTTCACCGATCAGGCGACGCAAACGCTGTCGCTGTCGCGATCTCGACACTCTCCCGCCTCTCGCGGCGATCTGGTAGGCTTCCGCTAAGTTGGAATAAAGACGCAGTCACAAGACAGGGGCAAGAGGTTTCGAGCCTGACCGGAGGAAGAGCGGCTGAATT
>Ga0123356_10002391_pt1 | contig 20093 bp, 17 predicted proteins | sample TergutEmb28metaG_2_FD_92546 | JGI IMG/M metagenome (GOLD analysis project Ga0123356, IMG submission 92546) | Embiratermes neotenicus P3 segment gut microbial communities from Petit-Saut dam, French Guiana - Emb289 P3 | ecosystem: Host-associated > Arthropoda: Insects > Digestive system > Gut ... | reverse complement strand
GGGTTACTATCGTTGCCGCTGCCGTTATAGACGATGTACTTTGTATTATCGCGTTTGCTGTTGTTATGGGTATTGTTGCTATAACGAGAGGCGCTGAAGGTGCAGGTGATGGATTGAATACCGCAGTAATTCTGGGAATTGCAGGAAGAGCTTTTGGTATATGGCTTGGTTTTACAGCTCTTGCTTTAATTTTTTCAAGAAAAATTTCCGGCTTTTTAAAAGGTTTTAAAAACTTAACAGATTTTGCAGTACTTGGATTAGGTATTGCTTTAGCTTTAGCAGGTATTTTTGAAAAACAGGGTCTTGCAATGATCATCGGCGCATATATTGCAGGGCTTTCACTTTCAAAATCTGATATTGCTCCTGTTGTAGAAGAACGTTTGGAAGGAATATATGAATTTTTAGTACCAATCTTTTTCGCGGTAATGGGCATGATGGTCAATGTCCGTGAAATTTTTTCACCGGAAATTCTTATCTTCGGCGGAATATACACAGTTGCTGCAATTATTGCCAAACTTGTCGGCTGCGGCGTTCCTGCGATGCTTTTGGGTTTCAATACTAAAGGCGCACTGCGAATAGGATTAGGGGCAGTTCCCCGCGGAGAGATGGTACTTATCTTAGCCGGTGTAGGACTTGCCGCAGGAATTCTTAACTCGCAGTTGTTTGGTGTCGCGATTCTAATGACTTTAATTACAACCATATTAGGTCCTCCTGCTTTAGCTGCGGCGCTTAACAGCAAAGGATCGGGTACACGCAAAGCTACCAAAGCCGATGATTCTGTTTCACTGGAATGGAGATTTGAAAATAAAGAAATTGCAGACATTGTTTTATCAAACTTACTTACCGATTTGCGCAACGAAGATTTCTATATTCAGACTTTAAATGATGAAGGAATTTCAAAAGCGCGTAAAGAAGACACCATTTTATTTATAATTGAAGAAGATAACCTCCTTACCATTCAGACCAATAAAGCTGATGTTGGTTTTGTAAAAACTCTTGTTTATGAAGTTGTTGTAGAACTTTACGAAGCGGTTTCAAAACTTAAAGGTTCTTCAGATCCTCAGGCAATGAAAACAGACCTTCTTGATAAAGACGGCAGAATGGATGATGCTCTTGTTTCATTAATTCACACAGATTGTATAACAGTTAATCTTAAAGGAACCAACAAGAATGAAATTCTTACGGAGCTTGTAGAACTTCTTTCAACAAGACAACAGTTAATAAATAAAGAACTTGTATTAAAAAATGTTTTAAGCCATGAAAAAGCAATGGATGGTTCTGGCATGGATCATAACATAGCGCTGCCCCACACAAGATCAGACGGTGTTAAAGACCTTGTTATTGCGATTGGTATTAATAAAGAAGGCGCAGACTTTCATTCAACCGACGGAGAAAAATCCAAAATTATCGTTCTTTGTGTATCTCCATCAAAAACCCACTCACCGTACCTTAGATTTATTTCTACCATCGAAGCGGTTTTAATTGATCAGGAAACACACGATGAAATTATCAGTGCTGAAACTCCTGAGCAAGTTATGGAACTTATGCACAAACGAGCGAAGGAAAAACATAAATATTAAAAGAAAAGCTGCTGTAGTTTGCGCTCAAATTAGTTGTTTTCTTGTGCTTCATCACGTTTTATTTTTTTATCAATTGCTTTTAAAACGAATTCCTGTACAATCTTCGCATATTTAATGGCGATTTTCATATCATCATTAGTAATTCTAAGTTCGTTTGGATAACGAGGAATTACAGCATAATCCAGCAATACATCCATTTGAGGTAATAAAACAGAAAAATTACTATTTATTTTCTCACACATTTCTAGGAGTTCAATTAAATTATGTGTTTTGGGCGGCTCTATATCATGAAGAAACAGAAAACCTTTTAGATATTTTTCTGAAGACTGTTGACAGTGAAAACAAATTACTTCATCAGGCGTGGGGTGATGCATTGTTGAAAGATACTCGGCAGACCTTAAATCATCATTGCCCTTATCAAGCCATTGTTGCAGTATTTCACTTTTACCCATAAAGCCGTACACCTTCTCTATCAATTTTACGTTCAAGTGTCGCATATATTTTTCTGTCAAGAAAACGATTTTGCTTTAATCCAAGAAAATCAATCGTTTTTTTACTAACAGGATAAACCGCCTTACGAATAGTACGAATTGCATCAAGTTCACGGATAGGCATATCGTCTTTAAAAACGATATAAAGGTCCAAATCTGAGTCCTTATGAGGCGTTCCATAAGCATAAGAGCCGAAAAGATAGATAGTCTCTACAGGAACAGAATCTGCGATTGCTTTGGTTATTTCATCAAGTTCCTGTTTAATATCGGAAATATCATTCATATTTCAATTTTACACTTAAACTACTGGCTTTGGAATACCTCAATGGTAAGAAAAATAGCAAAATCTATGCTTTATTTATACACTGTCATCATCGAAATCATCGCAAGACTTTTTTATTTTTTGTAATTGTTCTTTTAAAAACGATGTATCTTCTTCTACAGAGAATGTATCTTGGGATTTAAGATATTGAGTTTGACATATGCCACCTCGGAGAATTGAACTCCAGACACGCAGATTTTCAGTCTGCTGCTCTACCAACTGAGCTAAGGTGGCTAGTTTTATAACGCCTTTTATTGATATATAACGCTATAATATGAACATTTTAACGATTTTAAAAAATAAATTCAAGTACTTTACATCACTTTATGACACTTTTTTTAGCTTTATCATGCCCTATAATGCATGAATTTTGTCAAATTTATCAAACATATATAAAAATGACTTTAATAAAGGTATGAAAATCGGTTGTATCTTGAACATTGCTTATATTAATATGACCTCCCAGAAGCATGAGAAAGCCTTAAGTTTGTTTCTTTACTTAAACCCCACTCTACCCGGCTGGCGACAGGCTTTATCATTTGATAAAAACCTGTCGAATTGTGAATATCCAATTATCATATTTTGAATTACTAGAACTTTTCTTTAATAGCTATACTCCTGTTAAACTTTAAAATAATTTATTCGCAGGCGGGTTTAATACCCCACCCTTCGGGTGGTTGTTATAACATAACGTTTTGTATGTATTGGTATTAAATCCCGCATACAATCCATACCTAACAGAACAACATACCTCGTCCCTTCAGGGCGGGGTTGTTGATTAACAAAATATAAATAAAATATTTTTTATTCTCTAACAATTCTTTTAGCATAATATAATAAAAATAACCTGCAAACAGGGAGGAATAATTATGAAAACCGTATTATTAAATGATAAAAAAATAAAAGCAAAAAATACTGGTTCATTTAATGTAAAATTTAAAAAAGGACATAATGAATATTTATATCAAAATGAATGCCTAAACTCGTCTTCTGGTACTGTTAATATTGATTTAGAATTAAAAAATGTAGAAACAATGACTATAGGACATTTATCCAGAAGCGGATATTGTTTTTTTCCTGATGAAAAAGTAGAAGATATATATGAAATATTGAAGACTAATCCCTCAATAACGGGATTTACTGTTATTGAAAACAATACCGCTATTGGTTTTTTAACACGGACTGTTTTTAATGAAATACTTGGAGGGCAATACGGTTTTTCCCTTTATGCGAAAAATACAATTCGGGTAATAATGAAAACTGATTTTTTAATAGTTGATTATAAAACTCCTATTGATCAAGTTTCATTTATGGCAATGCAAAGACCATTTGAACAATTATATAATCCTATTGTAGTAGAGAAAAACGGGGATTATTCAGGTATTGTAACGGTAAAAGACTTGCTTGATACCTGTACAAAAATAGCTATAATCGAACGTAACGAAATTGCTCTAATGCGTGACAACTTAAAGATAGGTCTATTTTTTATGAATAGTAATTATATAATACAGGATCAGTACTCTATATTTTTGGAAGAACTATTTTCACAAACGTGCCTTAATGGAAAAAGTTTTATTGAACTATTATCTACATCATATAATAAAGAAGAATTAAATACAATTAAAGATTATTTAAACATGGTATTTGAAGGAAAATTTGAACAAAGTATTCTTGATGATATTAATCCCCTTATGGAAATGCAATATTCAGCCGCAGATCAGGAAAAAAAGAAGTTTTTCCATTGTGATTTCGCTACTATTAAACATGATAACGGAGAAGTTTTTGCTCTGGTGTCTGTCTATGACATTTCAGCAAGAATTGAATTACAACAAAAACTTGCAAAAGAAGAAAATAAGCGGCAGGAAGAAATGAAGATAGTTTTTGAACTCCTTCAGGTAGAACCGCATGTTTTCAATGATTTTTATAATGATACAGAAAAAGAATTTAATCATATTGAAAAAATGCTAAAAAACGAAAATATTCACGCACATAATGCGTTAGTAGATATTTACCAGTCAGTACATGCGGTAAAGTCTAATGCAGTTATTTTAGGACTCAATACATTTGGGGACAAATTACATGATCTAGAATCGAAAATTAAAGATACTTGCAATCAGAAAGAGATATCTTTTAATAATATGTTAAATATTACAATGGACATAGAGAAATTAATTAAACTGAAGGATGGATTTAAAAAAACAATTAAAAGAATAAAAACATCTGTATCTGAAAGTAATAACAAGAAATCTGATCATTTATTAACTGATACGCTTATAAAAACTATTAATAAAACTGCTTTAGATCTGAATAAAAAAGTAAAATTTGTAGTAGATAAAATCGATAATAAGGTATTAAAAAATAGTCCGCGGCGGATAATTAAGGAAGTTCTTATACAATTAATCAGGAATTCAATAGTTCACGGAATTGAACTGCCGGAAGAACGTTTAGCCGGCGGTAAAAAGAAAACCGGAATTATTAGACTGTCAATTAAAATGAATGAAAATAAAATACATATTAAACTTGGAGATGATGGCAGAGGATTGAATTATAAAAAAATAGCAGAAAAGGCTCTTAGGTTAAAATTGATTAAACCAGATGATATAAATAATAAAAGTAAATTAATAAAAATAATTTTTTCACCTGGATTTAGCACCGCTGATTCAGAAACCGTACATGGCGGCCGCGGCATTGGTCTTAATCTTGTTAGAGATCGTCTGCGTGATTCAAAAGGTTCTATCAAGGTAAAGACTAAATCAGGAAAAGGAACAGTATTTCATATTTATTTTCCAGTATAGTTACTTTGTAAAATAAATCTGATAAAATATTGTCAATAACCTGGAGATAAGGGGATTCGGCTTCCAGTCGTTTTTGCTTGGAGATAAGGGGATTCGAACCCCTGGCCTATTGATTGCGAACCAATCGCTCTACCAACTGAGCTATATCCCCTTCTTTTATATTACCTGTACCAACCAGCCTTTAGTGTCAGGCAGTTTTCCGTATTGGATTCCCTTGATTGTATCGCGGATATCAACGGTAAAATCTCCTTCATTGCCGTCATTAAACACGGCTTTTTTATCCTTATATGTAAGAGAAGTAAGTGGTGTAGCTCCTGCGGCGGTTCCGCTTACAAAACATTCTTTTGTTTCTTCCATTGCTTCATCAATCGAGATTTTTCGCTCTGATACTTTTAGACCTTTGTCGCGTGACAGTTCAATAATGCTGGCGCGTGTAATTCCGGGCAGTATTGTATCGCCAAGTTCCGGTGTTACCAATTCTCCCGATTTTAAATAAAAGAAAATATTACATGATGATCCCTCTTCTATATATTTGCGATCAGTCGCATCAAGGTATACACATTCCATGTAACCTGCTTTTAATGCTTCTGATTTTGCAAGTGCGGATATTACATAATTCGAGCAGGCTTTTATCCAGCCAGTGCCGTTAGGTGTTGCGCGGATTTTATCTGTTACCAAAGCATCAGATCTTCCTGGTTTAAAATAAGCGCTTACAGGAGTAGTAATAACCATAACATAAGGTTCGATTGAGAGGTTAACTCCTATTCCGCCTTCACCCATTGTAAAAGGTCTTATGTAAACAGAGTCTGCGGTCATATAAGAATCTTTTTCCCAGTCACTGTTATACTTTAATGTAAAACCAAGCTGCGCATTCCGTTTAACTGTTTCGGTAACAGCTTCCATAAAAAGTTCTTCGGGAAAAGGCGGCATGCAAAGCCCTGTCATTGAACGTGCAAAACGTGCGGCATTTTGGTCAGGTCTGAAAATTGCAAGTCCTCCGTTTTTCTGCGGAAGAGCTTTTAATCCTTCAAAACAGGCAAGACCGTATTGACTTGTATAATTAACTAAAGGCATATCATCATAATAGTTACGTGAATTTTCAAGCCTAACGCGATCGTCTGCGTTCATGGCAGCTTCTTCTTCCGGCGTTTTGTGCGGTTTTTCCAAATATTCTCCGCTCCATTTTCCATCGGTAAATTGCGAACGGTATGTTATCGGATATGTGTTTAATGCAAAAGCCATAGTTACTCCTTAAATTGACTATACAGATTAAATAATTATAATACAAGAGGATTCAACCACGGAGTACACAGAGTAACACGGAGTTCCAATTCGATATCTTTATTTATTTCTCCGTGAAACTCCGTGACCTCCGTGGTTTTTTCTTTTTTAAGTTTCTTAATTTTTTTCTTAAGGCTTCAGCTGTATTAAACAAACTGTAAAAAAGCGGTTTATATTTATAATCCCAAGCGCCGCTTCTGTGAACAATCTGTCCGCCGAAACCTGTTTTAAAACGATAAAGACCTGCCATAGGATGATTGGGATCCTCGTCAGGCGGAATGCCAAACAAGTCATAACTTTTACAGCCTATTTCTTTTGCATCCTGAATAACCTGCCATTGCAGCGCATACGGAGCCATAAGGTTCCTTTTTAAATTAGAAGATGCGCCGTAAAGATATGTAGCATCTTTTTTATAAAATAAAACGATTATCGCTGCAAGGATATCTTCTTCATGCTCAGCTGTATATAAACGAATATCGATTTCTTTTTCTTTATTATTTAAGTTTTTACAAAGATCAAAAAGTGTTTTGTAATAATTTATACCATGTATGGCGATACCGTCTCTGCGGGCAGTTTCTTCCATAAGTTTATAAAAGATTTCCATTTGCTGTATATCGCCTGTTTTTACTTTAACACTTTTTTTTTGTGCAAGAGAAATATTATAACGCCATTTCGGTTTCATCTGCGAAAGTATTTCATCGATTGATTGATTTAAATTAATAATAACTGTATCAGGCGCTTGAACTGTCGCGGCAGATTTTTTAAAATCCTCTGATAAAAAAGCCTGTTTTTCATTTTCTTCGCAGTGCCACGGCGGTTCAAAACGGATAAATACTGTATTACGATCAAAAAACGGTTTTAATTTTTTAGATAATTCTGCCATAACTTTTGGTTTAATTTCATTTGGAAAATCTTTTGGAAAAGCCGGACCCCACGGAACATAAGCAAAAGAAAAACCGGGTGCAAGGTGGCGGCACAAAACAAGAAGCGGAAAAATTGTATCGGTACTTTGATCTGTCAATTTTATTTGAAACGGCTTTGCTGTCCATCCAAAACGGGACTTAAACTCACCCCACATCGAAGATTGTAAAAACGAATCAGCATCCTTACAAACAATAAAATCAGATAAAACAATATCTTTTATAAAAATCATTCGGAATTTCCTCTCACGGAGGCACAGAGGCACAGAGGTTATTTAAACGATTACGAACTACAACTCCGTGTCTCCGTGTCTCCGTGTGAAATTCTTTTTTACTCAATCTAATGAACCTCGCCGTTTGGAATTACCGTAGTTTGTACTGGATTACCGTTCAAACATAGTTTTTTATCACCTGTATAAACAACATTATCTTTTACAACAATTGGCATAGAAAAAAATGTATCGATATCAATCTCTTTCGCCGGAGTATCTTCTTCACCATCAGGCAATAATCTTGTACCAGTTGGCATGTCACCTGCATCCAATACTTCTACCCTCTCTATACTTTGTCCGTCAGCACCAATGCCGTTATTGTCACCTGCTGCAAGTAACATTCCCTGTGATTCTACACCACGCAGTTTTGCAGGTTTTAAGTTGTATGCAACAATTATTTTTTTTCCAAGAAGCTGCTCTTCTGTATAAAAAGGAACAATCCCTGAAACTATCTGTCTTTCTTCACGTACTCCTGTTACGCCTTCTCCTACTTCAATATGTTCAATATAAAGTTTTTCTGCTTTTGGATGTCTTTCTACTTTTTCGATTTTCGCAACACGTAAATCCATTACAGAAGAAAAAGTTTTACTTTTATCCGAAGCGGTAGCTTCTCTTTCTTTTTGAGTTCCGCTATAACGTTCTCTAAGAGCAATAACCTGATCATCTTCAAGTTTTGAAAAAAGAACTTCACTGGAAACCGTTATATCGCCTATTCCCTGCGGTTTACCAATGCTGTCCCATTTTAAATCTTCTTTAAACTTTAATCCAAGAAATGAAGCTATTTTTGCCGCTGTTGTTGGTAAATAAGGTTCCATTAAAACTGCCAAATCCCGGATAATATAAACAAGATCGCTTATTACTTCTTTTGCTTTTTCAGGATCACTTTCACGCAGTTTCCACGGCTGTGAATCCTGAAAATACTTGTTGGCAAATGATGAAAGCTCAAAAATTTCTCTGAATGCATCTCTTAATTCCGCTCTTTCCAGTTTTTCAGCAACCGAACTTTCTCGCTTTTTTACTTCAACCCAAAATGAATCATCGCTTTTTCCGCCGGGTATTTTACCGTCAAAATAGCGCGTAACAAACGACAGGGTGCGGTTTACAAGATTGCCGAAATTACCTATAAGTTCACCGTTAACTTTTTCCTTAAAATCATCCCATGTAAACATAACATCAGATTTTTCAGGTCTGTTATAAAAAATATAAAAACGCCATACATCGGCAGGGATTCCTGTTTCCATAACATTATCGCCGAAAACACCAATACCTTTGGATTTGGAAAACTTGCTGTTTTCGTAATTAAGATATTCAGAACTTGACATATGATGCAGCATTGTCCAGTTATCATTTTCAAGAGAACTTCCCAAAAGACTGGATGGAAAAATAACTGTATGAAAAGGAATATTGTCTTTTCCGATAAACTGAAACAGCTCTACTTCATCCGGGCTTTTCCACCAGTAATTTATGTATTCACGCCAATCTGACCACTTAAAATCTGATTTTAAGTGGTCAGACTTTTCTTCACCTAACGTTCCTGTTATAGAAATATAACCAATAGGAGCGTCAAACCAAACATAAAATACTTTATTTTCATAACCTGGCTTTGGAACCGGTATTCCCCATTTTAAATCTCTTGTGATTGCGCGTTCTTTAAGACCGTCACGAATCCATGCCTGTGTCATCTGAATGGCATTATGTGCCCAAAATCCGTCAACGGATGCTTTTTTAATCCAGCCTTCCAATTTGTCTTTTATTCCGGGCAGATCTATATATAAATGATTTGTTTTTTGCAATGAAGGAGTGCTGCCGCATGCTGAACATAACGGTTCTTTTAAATCAGTAGGATCAAGCAATTTACCGCATGACTCACACTGGTCGCCTCTTGCTTCTGCACTGCCGCAGGAAGGACATATACCTTTGATAAAACGATCTGCCAGGAACTTACTGCATTTTCCGCAGAAGAATTGTTCAATAGTTTTTTCCTTTATAAGTCCTTTTTTATCCAGTTTTAAAAAAATATCTTGAGTAACTTCAGTTTGAATCGGGGTCGATGTCCTTCCGAATTTATCAAAAGCAATATTGAACCATTTATAAATATCCGCATGTATAACATGATACCTGTCGCATAGTTCTTTCGGGCTTATACCTTCTTCTGCCGCTTTATTTTCTGTAGCAGTGCCGTATTCATCAGTACCGCAGATATATAACGTTTCATAACTGCGCAGCCTGCAAAAACGGGCATAAGCATCCGCAGACAGTACCTGAATTAAATTGCCAAGATGCGGTACATTATTAACATACGGCAAAGCTGATGTAATTAATCTTCTTTTCATAATAGGCAATATTACCAATCTAATGAGAAAATTTCAAGGTGAATTCATTAGACCAGGTTTCGCCGCTTTTTAAAGTTACCGCAAAACCAGGCAGTATTTCTGCTGTCTGGTAAAAATTATTGTTAAAAACCTGACGAAGAGAACCGGAAAATATTTTTTCACTTGTAAAAATTATCTGTACTTCATTTTTTACATCAAGTATTTTTAAATTATCAGATTTTAAGGATTTCTCCAAAAGGACATCTTTTCCGCCGTTGTCGGTTGTATGAAAACGTACAATTTCGCTGCCAACGCCTGCAAACGATAAATTAATTTCCGGTATAAATTGGAATTTTTCAATTTCACTGCCGGTATTTCTTATAAGATAAGATACCGTCAAATGATCTCCTTTTAAAATATAACACTTGTTTATTTCTATATTTCCATAGCGAACATCATCGCCTATAGCAGGAAGTTTAAAACATAACTTGCCTTTTTTATCCTGTGTTATTGCTTCATATTGCTCATTAAAACACATTCTTCCGTTATCTTTACTTAAATATAAATCATCGGTTTTAACATCAGTATTTAAAATTATATCTGCAAACGTTATATTCCGGCTGGACTCATTAGAACCGCAGTCAAGATAATTCCATTCTACAGGAAGGTAATCAAGTTCAAAAATACCTGCTCCTTTTTGCTGAATATAACAATTAATTTTTGCATCCTGAAAAAGATATTCTTTAATCCCGTCACAATCAAAATCATGCTGAATTACTGATGTAATAAACTTTCCTTTATCTCTGGTTAATTTTTCTGCACGTAAAAGTGAGCTATATGCGGCTTTTCTAAGGTCTGCACGAAGATGTCCGTTACCCGGTGAAAACATACATGAATCCTGGGCTTTCCATAACTCTTCCCTTGCATTGAGCTTCCTTGTTTTATCGCCTTTTAATTGATTGATAAGAACATTTGTAAATATCATTTTTGAATAAATTCCGTTTATTTCATTATACTTAATAAGAAAATTACGCGGAGAATAATCAGGTGCTGCAGAAGAATTTTGAAAACTTGCTTTATTCATTTTTTTATTTGTTTTAAATATTTTTGAAGGCAGAATTGTTTCTATAATTTTATCGGAAAGGGAAATTTCTTCGAAAAATCTGTTCCATTTGGCATCTTGAGTTTCATCTGAAAATGAAGAAACATTTTCCGGAAAAATACTTACAATAACACCTGCAGCAGCACAAACCTTATTTTTCTGCGATTCAACTTTTTTATTAAATTCGATAAACACATGAGAAAAACTTTTTTCTTTTAAATCTTTTTCAATACCGGAAGAAACCGGAAAAACAGTTATTAATTTTCCCTGATCCTCGCTGATACACGGAGTAAAAACCTCAAGACCTTTCATACCTGCTTGTGTAAATTGCTCCTGTGACAGAAAAGTATAACTCATATCACATGCACAAATGGCAGTAACAAGATGCTGCTCCCATGTCATTCCGGGAATCCAGCAGCCTTGAGGTCTTTTACCGAAATGTTTTCTAAGATATGTTGTCATAAGCTCTATTTGACCGATTCTGTCATGCACAGGAATTAACGGGAAACATGGTTCGTAAAAACCGCCTCCAAGTATTTCAATCTGTTTGCGGGAAACCATATCTTCGATTAACATAAAAAATTCAGGATGATTTCTTTCTACCCAATAAAGCAATACACCGGAATAATGCAATACAGACTGAACATTTGAATAACGGTTTAAATTCGATACAAAAGGACGCATTTTATTTTCATAAACATACTCAAATTCACATTCAGGAGCTCCGGACGGAACATGGGCATGAGAACCTAGTATCAAACTAATCTTTTTTTCTTCTTTCACCCTGCGCTAATCATCCTGAAAAGTAATAAGGAAGCGGTTGTAAATACCAATGACAATAATCCCATAGAAACAAGAACAAGAGGTTTTCCGCGTAAAAATACAGGGACTGCCTCCAAAGCTGCACGGCGTCTTATTTCCCTTATGATTGAATTAACCAGAAAAATACCTGAAACAAAACCAAAAGACAATACAATCGTATCCAGGATACTGTTTGTTACATTTATACAGATAAAAACCGCTACCGCAGTTATTCCGCCCGGAAAATTAATTATATTTTCGCTTTTAACATCCTTTTTAACCAATAAACTGAATATTAAATATTCAAATACATCATAAACAATAGTGCTGACAGGAAATAAAATTATATAAATAAAAATACCGGAAGCCAAAGACAAAATTATTTTTGAAAATAAAAACCACAGAAGAATTATAACAAAAAATATAATTCCGGCTTTAATATAGGTAGCAATACCGATAGAAGACTTGGATTCGACTACTCCTTTAATTCCAAGAGCACATTGTAAAACAATATTAACTGTAAACACAGAGTAAATTAATAATAAAAAATGCATTACATTCATCGGTATTCTCCCGGATTAATTTTGCCTTTTCCGTATTGGTAAAGGCAAATAATATAACCCAATAAAAGCAAAGCGCCTGCAGATGATGCAAAAATACTTATTGGAAAAAACGCATTTTCCTTAAAGTACATAATCGTTATCATTCCCTGATAAGTACCGGGAACAGACAATGAACAATAAGACAATGGCTCCCTTACAATAGAAAAAGCGATTATCAATACCGCTAAAGACGCTGCCTGAGAGATAGCATCAGATACATGTTCTATAATATTAAGCTGTATTCCGTCGTTTGATCTTTTTTTTCTTATTGCCTGCAATCTGTCATGATTTGTTTCCGGACGTACAATTTCCGAAGATGACTGTATTTGCCGGACAATTCCCGAAGCAGCGCAGAAAAGCGGAATCAGAAGCAATAGTACAAACACTTCTAACGCCGCAAAAGGACTTAATATCCAGAATAAAAATAAATATATACTTCCAAAAAAAGCTGCTATAACGGTAAAAAGAGTTAGTCTTCCTTTTTCAGGAAAAAATTTTCCGCTTAATACTGACAATAAAAATGTATAAGATAATGTTGTAAGACCGTAAACCCAAAAAAGACAGCCGGCGATTGTAATTGCCCATGAAAGGCGTGCAGATGCCATTATTAAAAGACCTATGCCTGTTAAACCGCCAAGAGGAGATAAAGAACCCCAAAATGAATACTGACGATTTAAATTCATTGTCTTTCTCCTGTAATTGAAACTATCGAATTTAAAACAGCAGTTTCTTCTATACGATTAATGTACATTTGCAGAATGCTTTCCGGTAAATCCTTAAAAACCTGTACAGCATGAGCTCCTAACGGAATTACTTCGATTACATTGCCGTCAGATGAAACAATAGCCCCAAGCGGAACAAGTATTCCATTTTGAAAAACAGCGAATACAAACATTTTATCGGCAGAGTTATTCATTTGATACCAATATCCCAAAATATCCGCTTTCCTGTTTTTAATCTGTATGTGCTGGGCAACTCTGCGGGAATCATTATTACTTATAAATACATTATTAATTGTCCGTAAAAGATAATTTGCCTGAAGAGGTGTTGTAGCAATCCATAATACGGAAATTAATAAAAGTAAACCTGCTATCCAGCAGGATAAAACAACTTTATCTTTTATATTAACATGCTGCTGCAGTGTATTATTCATAATAGATTCTCCTGGAACTTACCGCGATTATTGCGTGAAAGAAATATTTTTTCTTCTGCTATACGGATAATTGGCGTAATGCAATTTACAAGAGCAAGTGCGATAAAACAACCTGCATATTCCATACACTTATACCTGAAAAACCAGGATAAAACAGCACCCAGAATAATTGCAAATAAAATACCCGGTTTCAATTTTGCGCTGCTTGCAGGTTCTGCGGCAAGAATGAAAGCTGCTGCAATAGTACCGCCGGAAAATATACCGTAAAGAATATCTCCATTCCAGTATATTCCGTTTGGATCGCCTGCGAAACGAATTAAAAAACCATAAAAAGCAAGAAATGCCAACGGTATCCAGCCGCGGTTAATACCTATTGCTGTAATAATAACAGTTCCAATTAAAAGCGCAAAAATACCCCTGTCTGTTATAATACCCGGTGTGTTTAAAAATAATAAATCTATATAACCAGAAGGCATCTGCACTCCTGTAACAGAAAATACAGAGCTGTTTAAAAAATCTGTAACTGAATTATCCAAAGCGCTTATTTCCGATGTTAACGCCATTTCGGAAATGGAATAAGTTGTATCTGAAAGAGCTTGATTAAAAGCCGACGGCCAGGAAAAACGGACAAACAGCCAGCCACCAAGCGCCGGATTAAGCCAGTTAGAACCAAGACCGCCGAAACTATATTTAACAACAGCAATAGCGAAAGCCGAACCAAAAATAATATATACAGGATGAATATAATTAGGCAGCATTATGGCAAGAATCATCGCAGTAGCAGCCGCGCTTCCGTCTTTTATTTTATTAATTCCGTTATTACGCCATGTTAATAATAATTCAACTAAAATTGCAGTAACAAATGCTGTAACTGCAACTATCAAAGATCTTCCGCCGTCGCTTGACGCTGATTGCAAAACACAAAGAAAAGCGCATAAACATACGAGCCACATTCTTCCGGTACTTGGACAGGATATACTAATTTGCGGTTTATGCGAAAATATTGCTTTTTTGGCAGAACGTGAATCCCGTCCCGACCATTGACCGGAATTATAATCAGACACTCTGCGCCTCCTGTTGATTCACATCTTGATTTCTATCAATTATAGTTTCAAGTAACGGCAGAGCGGAAGGACATACTATTTTACAGCAGCCGCATCCATGACAGCCTGTAGAACCGGCATTTTCTATTTCCAATATATTAATCCGTTTGTAAATATTCTGCGGATCAAGCCCTATCGGACACACTGCCCTGCAGTCGCCGCAATTAATACAATTTTGCTGACCATGAATTGCAGCCTGTGATTTAGACATTGCAACAATCGCATAACATGTTTTCCCGACAGGTTCATCAAGGTAAACTACTTCCCTTCCCGAAAGCGGAGAACCTGTTATAATTCTTTCCGGCGCTGCGGAAAAACCTCCGCATTGTTTAATAACTTCGCCTATTCTTGTTCCTATTCTTACTTTCATTATCTGCGGATTTTTAATCGCAGAACCTCCTACAGCTACATAACGATCCAGGATTGGTTTTTTATGTACAACCGCATCGCTGACTGCCGCAAGAACAGAAGGTCCTAAAATTAAAAGAGAACCCAAATTTATTCCGGCTTTTTTTTCATAAATTTTTAAAGCCATTTTCAATTCTCTGCTTTTATGCTGCGGATAACGTGAACCTGTAAGAACAAGCGATGAAGGATAATCAAGTTTTCCGGATTGAGAAAGCAGCCTTTGCCCCAATTCTTTTTCATGATGAGAGACTGCGAATATTATATGCGAAACTTTAAAACAAGCCTTGGCAACAATAGCTGCGCCTTCGATTACGGCATCAAGTCTGTCTTTGCAAAGAGCGTAGTCAGCAACAAGCCAGGGGTCATCAAAAATGCATCGGATTACAAGCGTAAGTTTTTCACTTTCTCTTCTGCTGGTAGAAATCATTTCTGAAAGAGGTTTTTCCGAATTATCCATTTCTGAAATACCATATTCGGAAATAATTCTTTGTATATCATAACCATTCAATCCATTCCAGATTAATGTTTCGTCTTTTTTTCCTAATCTTTCAAAAGAACCTTCCATCCTGATTACAAAAGCATCATTTTCAATGCCATCCTTGTCTGTCCATGTAATTTTCCGTATAACTCTGCCGGGAACTGTAGCGTGCACATTAACAGAACCAGCGCCTGATGCTCTTCCAACCAGCATTCCTTCCCGTACCATATCTCCAACTGATACAACCGGATAAACACGATTACTTCTTTTTCCAAGAGAAATAACAGAAAGCGCAGGAAGATATGAGTTTATAACAGACGATTTATAAGACGGCGCTGTCTGGTCATAAAAGGGAAGTCCTCCCCTTGGAAACGAATATACTTTCATAATTTAAGCGTCCTTTTGAACACGTAACTGGTTTCTTTCATTATACAATGTCTTCTTATTCCAGTTAATACCCATAAAACGAACTTTTCCGCTGCTGCCGGAAAGCCCGGAAACAAATGAATTTTTTACTGTCATCCTTTTTAAATTGTCAAGTTTGCCTTTAGGGGAATTATCGTTATTTCTTTTTATAAACAAGTAAGGAATAAAAAACAGCAATAAAACGATCAATGAAAGTTTTTCGGCAAGTCCCCCAGCTCCTCCTGTATTTCTTTTCTGCCCGGAGTTAATATCATGAAAAAAATCCATCAATTGCTTTAACGGAAACGGCGGGTATTCGCTTGTATTTATATTATGATTCGCTCCTGCATTAACTTCCATAGACGGAAGCCCGTCAGTATCAAAGAAAAAACCGGGAAAAGCTGCATAAGAAGCGGTACTGCCTATCTTGCGTGTTGAAAATGATAATTGGAACTGAAGATGATCCAGGTAATCCTGTTCCTGTATAATATTTTCAAAACGTTTGCTTGAATCATAAGAGGCAGACATGTAAGGCGCTGAAAATAATACAAATAAAGAAGCAGCTATAAAAGGCAGCATAAATAAAGGAAAATTAAATTTTGGAAACCGGCGTTTGATTATTAATACCGGTGCAAAACGTATATGCGATCTCTTAGATAAAGATGATATCCGAAACGAAAGAGCAAAAACCATTATAGCAGCGGCAAAAACAACACCAAAAAACATTAACTTTATCTGTGAAAAAATAATAATAACAAAAAAAGCCGCAGCGAATAATGGCAGTAAAATCCAGTATAATTTATACGGCATAATTATTTCTTTGTAAAATAATTTAAAATCTTTATACTTATCTGAAGCGCTGTTTACAGCGCTAAATTCATCCAACGGCTCTTTCATCATTATAAAAAACGCTAAAAACAAAGCTGCGCATACAATGCCTGCAGCTCCGAAAAAAGAAAGCGAAAAAAATACAGGCACTAGAGTAATTATACATATTTTACGGCGATCATGCTTTTTGCCTATTAAATAAATAATTAAAAATATAAATGAAGCCGCTGCATAAGCCAAAAAGAAAAGATTTAAAGGGCGGCCTATTCCAAAATAGTCAATTGTAAAATGAATATCTTCAAGCAGCTCGTTAAATTTCCTGTCAAGCAGGCTGGAGTTCCAATTACCTGTTTTTAAGGGTATATAAAAAAAACGTTTATCGCCGTCATTAAAAATGTCTTTTAATTTCTGCGCATACCCGTCATTACGCGGATCAAAATAAAAAACCCTGGAAAAATAAACATCTAAAGGAATTCTATTAATTGAATCAAATTCATCCAATAGCACCCATTGAGATGATTCACTGACAGGAGATCCTCCGAAATACTCTTCGCCTTTTTCCAAAAGAGCAAGAACAGTTTTATCATCTGCAGAAGCATCTGTTGTTAAAACCGCATATCCGCCGCGAAACTCTTCATATCCTACCTGAGAGCCGAAAAAAATAAGACCAAAAGCAGCGGTTAAAGAAATCAGGCAGATAAGTAAAAATGAGCGGAAAATAGACATATCGTATGCCTATATACGATTAATAATAAAATAAAAAATAACCGCAATCACTATGCCCAGCAGAGCTCCTATTATAACTTCAAGCAGAGTATGTCCATGTATTTCTTTTACAGAATTAAATTCCAAACCGGTTAAATTTGCTGATTGTTTTCCAAGGTTATTAAGCGCTTTTGCCTGTAAACCTGCAGCTCTTCTAACCCCAACAGAATCACGAAGGACAACAACGGCAAAAACAAGACTAAAAACAAAAATATCCGAATCTATGTTATATTTCATTCCTACAGATGTGGCAAGAGCGCATACAGCTGCCGAATGACTGGAAGGCATTCCGCCTGTCCGCCAGATTAATGTTTCGATTACATCAAATTTTTTCTTGAATTTATTGGCAATTGAATAAAAGATCATTTTTAAAATTTGAGCTGTAAATAAACTGGTAACAGTTGATAAAAATATAATATTTTCGAATAAGGACTTAATGGCTGATACCGCTGTCATTCTTTTATGTTCCTTTAATAAGCCTTTTTTGTCAATAGTATTTCATTATAGGGTGATGAAGGGGATAAGGGAGGTAAAGGCGCTTTAATCGAAAAATTTAAAAATTCCAGTTTCCAGGCATGAAGAAAGAAATAACCATTTTTATTACTATAACCGCCGTATTTTTTATCACCGGCAATCGGATGACCATGAAAAGCGGCTTGGGCTCGTATTTGATGAGTTCTGCCGGTTAAAATTTCCGCTTCTATTAATGTGTAATTATCCTTTACAACAAGCGGTTTTACTGATGTCAAAGCTGTTTTACCGGATGTTTTATTTTTATCGATAAAGGTTTTTTTCATTTCCTTGTCACGAATTAGATCATCCTGCCAAATTTCTTCCTTTTTTATTATACCTTCGACTACAGCAAGATATGTTTTGCGAACCTTCCTCTCCCGCATAAGCGAGCTGAAAAGACGGGCTCCTTCCAAACTTGAAGAAAAAATAACTATACCGCTTGTAGGTTTATCCAGCCTGTGAAGAGGTCCCGGCTTAAATGACAAAGATGCAGGCAATTTATCCTTTAAAAATAATTGAACCATAGAATCAAGGCTGTTTGGACCGTGAACAGAAATACCCGGCGGTTTATTAACAGCCAAAAGACCGTTTTCCTGCCATATAATATCAGGAGAAGCAAGAGAAGCTGCGGGTTTATCAGTTAAATCCGGTTTTGCTTTTTTAAATGAAGGGATAGAAATCTTTACGCCAAGGTTGACTCGATCCTGCGCTTTAGCGGGTCTTCCGTCGAGTAAAACCTGTCCTTTGCGCAAAAGTTTATGTATTAAAGGCAAAGGATGATCAGGAAGCGCTTTACGCAGAATTCTATCAAGCCTGCGTCCTTCGTCATTTTCTCCGGTAATTAATTCCATTTATAAACTAATCCAAACATTAATTTTTGGAAAAAAATATTTCTTCGTATTTTTTAATAATATTATACGCTTCCTGCGGATCTGTTTGCGCCTGCAATTCGGTTTGAAACTGAGGTACATCCATTAATTTAGCAAGATGCTGCAATAACCGTAAATATTTTTCGGAATCATCCAGCGGTGAAATAAGCATAAAAAGAAGGTAAACAGGCTCCCCGTCCAATGCGTCATAATCAACGCCTTTTTGAGAAATTCCAAGAACCCCCCGCAGGGAATTAACAGAGTTTGTTCTTCCATGGGGAACAGCAATACCTTTTGAAATTCCTGTTGACATTTTAGCTTCTCTTGCAACAACGGCTTTATGAATTTCGTTATATGCTTTTGATTTATCAGCATTACAATAAAAAGCTACAAGTTCATCAAAAGCCTGATCTTTATTATCAGCTTCAAGATTAACTTTTATAAATTGCGGTAATAAAACATTTTGTAAAATCATGATAATATTTTACGGTGTACTTTCCTCATTTTCACTGACATTTCTAAAATTTTCATTGAAAAAATCATCATCAATTATTTGCTCAAATGTAAAATCCTGAAGATTGATAGTGTCATTCTGAGGGGGTGGATTAAATTCATTTTCCAGCCAGTTAAATCCGGTTTCATTTGACAAATTCATACCTTCCGCTTCAACACCGGTAGCGTCTGTACGGCTAAGAAAAGCCAAACCAAGACTTATAATGAGAAAAAGAGAACCTAAAACAGTGGTTGCTCTGGTAAGAACATTGCCGGAACGAGAGCCGAAAGCGGTATTTGCTCCGCCTCCAAACATGCCTCCAATCCCGCCGCCTTCGTCATTTTGAACCAATACCAACATTATTAGTAACACTGCGTTTATTACGAAAAAAACCAGTAAAATTGTACTTAAAACTGCCATCTTTCCAAGCTCCGATTTGAGATATAATCAAGTCTACAGAAATTTCAAACTTTATGCAAGTAAGACAAATTGAACTTGAATTAATAATTTAACCACAGAGGACACGGAGTTTCACGGAGTTTTTAGTACGAAAACTCTTCCTTATTTCCTCCGTGGTTCTCCGTGTACTCCGTGGTTATT
>Ga0123356_10002390_pt1 | contig 20096 bp, 16 predicted proteins | sample TergutEmb28metaG_2_FD_92546 | JGI IMG/M metagenome (GOLD analysis project Ga0123356, IMG submission 92546) | Embiratermes neotenicus P3 segment gut microbial communities from Petit-Saut dam, French Guiana - Emb289 P3 | ecosystem: Host-associated > Arthropoda: Insects > Digestive system > Gut ... | reverse complement strand
GTGGTATCACCAAATTAACCAGGAGTGGCAGCCTATTGAAGACGCGGTATACTCGTCTTATATTGTGCCGACAAGTACGGTTGGTAAATTTAATTACTTTGTGATAGTTACGAATACGAACATTCATGTAAACGGTAAAACAACAGTGTCGGTTACAAGCCAGACGTCAATAGTGACAATAGCTGAGTTAAACATAAATGACGCTCAGGTGCCGAGAATTACTGAGCAGCCGTCAGGCGGCAGTGTAGGGATCAATGGAACGTATACCTTATCTGTAACGGCAAGCGTAACTGACAGCGGAGAGCTGAGCTATCAGTGGTTTTCCACGAGTAATACCGGCGACAGGAGAATTCAAGACGCGACAGACCGATTTTATACAGTGTCTGCTGCCACGCTTGGGCTTGGGTCATACTCTTACTATGTAGTGGTGACAAACACGAACAACAGTGTAAACGGTAACACTACGGCGACAGAAAAGAGTAATACGGTAACTATAACCGTCACACCTCCGACATTCCAACTCCATATTAACACAACAGTTGGCGGTAATGTAAGTCCAGCCGGATTACAGAACGTTACTTCTGGAGTGGCGTTACCCATAACGGCTGCCGCTCAACCCGGCTACAGGTTTGTTAACTGGACTGTGTATACTGATTCAAGCATAGTAAGAATTGAAAATCAGAATAATCCAACAAACGCAACGGTTACTGTAACTGGAAACGGCGGGGAGATTAGAGCTAACTTTGAGCGGATATATACACTCAATATTAACCGCAGCCCAACAGACGGCGGTACTATCACCCCATCTGGAACGCATACCGTTGTTGCAGAAAGGCCGTTCACCATATCGGCTGAACCCGCAACAGGTTACAGATTTGTTAAATGGACTGGAACGAACGATGCGACATTTGGCAGTGAGAATAGTGCGAATACAACGGTTACTCTAAGAGGAAATGCAAATATTCAGGCCAACTTCGCACAGCTATTCACTCTGACCCTCGCTCGGAATATAGCAGCCGGCGGTTCCGTTCATCGTAATGACCTGTCAGAAATACTCTTCCAAATAAGGGCGATTCCGGAGAACGGTTACGCATTTGTTAACTGGATAGTGAACGGTGAGGTAACTTTCACTACGGGCACGGTAACTTCCTCTGGCGCTGAGGTTCTTTTGAGTTCAAATGCGACGCTCACAGCAAATTTCCGGCAAACCTCTGTACATAATGCAGGACTTTTAACAACCGGAGATAATAAAAGTTATCCTACCGTAGAAATAGGCGGCAAAATATGGATGGCGAAAAATCTTAATAATTCAGATCCAGAGAACAGTTTATGTTATGAAAATTTAAATTCAAATTGTGACACATACGGCAGGTTGTATGATTGGAACGCCGCAATGAATGCTTGTCCTGTTGGTTGGCACTTGCCAACCGGTCAGGAGTGGAATAATCTGTTTTTAGAAGCCGGCGGCATAAATAGCGCAGCCACTGCGCTTAGATCAGTAACAGGCTGGACTTATAATCCTACCAGTACCAATAGTTCTGGATTTAAGGCAATGCCAGGCGGTCACGGCAGCCAATCTGGCCAAATGAATATTGGCAGTTTTGGCTTTTGGTGGAGCGCTGAAGAGAGTACAACGAATGCGGGTCAGGCTTATCACATACAAATTTCTAATAGCGAAACCATTGTGAGATATAACGCAAGCTCAAAGAGCAACGTGCACTCTGTTCGCTGTGTGCGCGACTAACACAGTTTCGCGGTCAGCAATGAGAGCCACCATAAGTTTATTGTCTGAACTGGCAAAAGCTGAAAAATCGGCTTTAGAGGACGGGTGGTGTACAATCGAAGAGTTGAAGGATTCTCTGGGTATAACGACGGGAAACGCGATTATATGAGAGTACTTTTCGGCAATGTAGAAAATCAGAAAAAATGATCAAACGAAAAAACACAAGAGTAATAAACGTAAACGGCGTTTTAATAGGCGGCGGTAATCCTGTAGTCATCCAATCGATGACAAACACAAAAACACATGATGTAAAAGCTACCATTGCGCAGATAGAACAGCTTAAAACGGCCGGATGTGAAATAGTGCGGCTTGCGGTTTTGGATATGGATGCTGTGCGCGCTTTCAAAGAGATCAAAAAAAACACAACGCTGCCCTTAGTTGCGGATATACATTTCGATTACCGGTTAGCAATAGCGTCAATTGAGGCGGGAGCGGATAAAATAAGAATTAATCCTGGAAACATTGGCGCAAAAGAGCGGGTTAACGCGGTAATTGACGCGGCGCGAAGCAATAAAATTCCCATACGTATAGGTGTAAACTCCGGTTCGCTTGAAAAGCATCTTATTGACAAATACGGTTCTCCATGCGCCGAAGCTCTCGCGGAGAGCGCGCTGTCGTGGATTAATTATTTTCAAAACGAAAATTTTAATGATATTGCCGTATCCATAAAGGCGAGCGAGGTTCTTACCACAATAAAAGCGTGCCGTAAACTTGCGGAGCTTACAGATGTACCTCAACATATCGGAATAACGGAATCGGGCACCGTGCGAAGCGGTTCGATAAGGTCGGCAGTTGGTATAGGCACGCTATTGGCAGAGGGAATCGGAGATACTATAAGAGTTTCGCTTGCCGGAGATCCCGTACAGGAAATTTACGTTGCAAAAGAGATCCTCAAATCTTTAGAGCTTATGAAAGGCCCTGTGGTAATCGCCTGCCCTACCTGCGGCCGTACTGAGATAGATGTTGAGTCGTTGGCGCAAAAGGTAGAAACTTTAGTTTCTACTTTAAAGATACCTCTTAAAATAGCGGTGATGGGATGCGTTGTAAACGGTCCGGGCGAAGCGCGGGAAGCGGATTTTGGGGTTGCGGGGGGTAAGGGTGAAGGACTCATATTTGTGAAGGGTAAACCGCTGAAAAAAGTTCCTGAGGATAAGCTGCTTGAAGAGCTTGAAGAGCAGATAAAAAATAAAAACGCCCCGCTACCTTATCACCCCCAACCCCCTCAAGGGGGCTAAAACAAAAGAAAAAATCAACACCGAAAACCATGTAAATCATATATATTTATAATTAAGTAACAATAATCGTAATTCTGCACGGAGTTTAATAAATGCTGTTTTTCTGGATATTATTCTTTGTTCTGGCGTTTTTGGGGGCTATTATTTTAGTATTCCATCTTACCATACAGCTCAACGAACTTGTTAAGGAGACAAGAGAGATTACTGATGAGGTTAAGGAACGCTATGGAAACTAAAGAGGCGCTCTCACTTATAAATTCAAGCGTGCGTGACCTGAGCCCTTACCATCTTGTGCGTGAAGATTGCGAAACAAAGCTCAATCAAAATGAAAACCCTTGCGACTGGCCTCTGGAAATAAAAAAACAGGCCGCGCAGTTCTGTCTTGAACGCCCTTGGAACAGGTATCCCAATTTTATACCGGAGAGTCTTAAAACTGATATTGCGCGGTATATTGGAGTTGAACCGCAGAGTGTAATTGTCGGCAACGGTTCCAATGAGATGCTGCTTGTACTTCTTCTCGCGTTTGCGGCTAAGGCGAAAAATATTGTCATCTGCTCCCCTACTTTTACCGTTTACAAACTGCTTTTTGAGGGAACAGGTTCCCGTACTGTAAATGTGAGCCTTACTTCAGATCTTGAATACGATGTTGACGCAATAAAAGCAGCCGTGACCGCGAATCCTGGTTCGCTGCTTATAATTTGTTCTCCTAATAACCCTGTAGGCAATACTATAAGTGAAGAAGATTTTAAAAACATTATGAACGTTCACACCGGCGCGTGTATTCTTGATCAGGCGTACGCTGAGTTCGGCGGATTTGACGGAACCGCGCTTCTGCCCCGCTATCCTAATCTCATCATTGTCCGTACATTTTCAAAAGCAATGGGCGCGGCGGGTTTGCGGCTTGGATATATGGCCGGCGGTTCTGAAATGATCGCTGAGATTAACAAAATAAAGCTGCCTTATAATATAAACTTTTTTACAGAGTACACGGCGTCTCTTATCCTCAAAAACACTGAGTGGTTAAAATCATCGGTAAACGCTATGATTGAGGAGCGGGACGGTCTGTATAAATTTTTGTCCGCTCTGCCATTTACAAACGTTTACAAGAGCGCGGCTAATTTTATTTTGGTGAGGCTGACCTCACCGGCAAAAACAAAAAAAGAGCTGTTTCAACATTTACAGCAGGATGGTATTTTGGTGAGGGATGTATCTTCATATCATTTACTTGAGGGATGTTTGCGTATAAGTGTGGGAACCGCGCAGGAAAACGCGAAACTGCGTGAGTCTATACAAAAATTTTTTAGTTAGTGAGGTAACAACAAAGTCTTGCACTGTACCGCCCGACAACTGCACGACAACCGTGAGGTCGCCGGACGGTACAGTGCAAGACTTTGTTGGCGGTTTAGTAGTACCGGCATTGTGAGGATGAAGACGTCCCTTTGTAACATATAGCTTTTACTTTTGATTTTTACTCCGAAAGGATTGTTTGCAAAATGACACGTAAGGCAAGTATATCACGTACTACAAAAGAGACTTACATAAAATTAGAACTTACTGTTGGAGGTGACGGGAGCTCCAAAATTAACAGCGGCGACGGTTTTATGGATCACATGCTCACGCTCTTTGCGAGGCACGGGCTTTTTAATTTAACTCTCGAATGCAAAGGCGACACTCACGTTGATTTTCACCACAGCGCGGAAGATATCGGTATTTGTCTTGGGCAGGCGCTAAAAAAAGCTATTGGTGAATGCCGCGGCATAAAGCGTTACGCTTTTTGTTATGTTCCTATGGATGAATCGCTCGCCAGAGTCTGCCTTGACATCGCGGGCAGACCGAATCTCGTATATTCGGTGCCATTGACAGACCGTAAAATAAACAATTTCGAGTGCGATCTCGCTGAAGATTTTTTTAAAGCGTTCTGCGACCACAGCGGCGCTACAGTACATATTGATCTAATAAGGGGGCGCAACAGCCACCACTCTCTTGAGGCGGTTTTTAAAGCATTCGGCAAAGCGCTCTGTGAGGCATGCGCTATTAACGAGGCGGCGCCGAATTCAATACCGAGTACAAAAGGGAAACTGTAAAGACCTTCAACAACAAAAATTTGGTTTTCTAATGTGAAATTTTGTAATTTTATATAGATATAGTATTTCATTACTGATAATTTTTGAACAAACACAATATAAGCTCAAGGAAAAGATATGACCAAAAGGAAATTTATCATTGTAACAACTGCGGCAATAGCGGCGGTTGCGCTCTCAGGATGCTCTAAAAAAGAGACAGCTGATGATATGGAATTTACGCATGGTTCTCAATCCGCTTCAGCCGCCTCGCAAAAGCAGTCTAACGCGGATATTTTCGATGAGTTTTACATGGTGGAAGAAGATAGAAAACCCGCGCAAAAAAGCGCGGCGGCTCCCGCTCCCGCAGCGGCACAGCGGCCGGGAAGTCAGCCGGCGCCGGCACGTACTCAACCGCAGACTCCGCGCTCAGGCGGTTCCTTTAACTTTGTCACAAACGGCCCTTATGTGGTGCAGGTAACTACTTCCGCTTCACGCTCAGGAGCTGATAAGCTTGCGAATGAACTCAAAGGCGCCGGTTTCCCCGCTTATGTAGCTGAGGTCAGAAATCCAACGCCTGCTTTACAGGGAACATATTTCCGCGTGCGTATCGGTTCTTTTAACGGCTACTCCGAAGCGAGGGCTTTTGGAGAGAGCGCGTTAAAACCTGCCGGCCACGATTACTGGGTTGACAGGAAATCAAATGATAATGTAGGTATAGACGGCAGCGGATTTGGCAGAGGCGCTCCCGCTCAGCAGTATACACCGGCGGCGGCGCCTGCTAAAGCCGCCCCTGCTCCGGCACCGGCTCCCGCTAAGGCAGCACCTGCGGCTCCCGCTCCAACACCTGCACCTCAGGCGGCACCGGCAGCGGCAGCTCCCGCTCCAACACCGGCTCCTCAGGCAGCACCGGCAGCGGCAGCTCCCGCTCCAACACCGGCCCCTCAGGCGGCACCGGCAGCGGCAGCTCCCGCTCCAACGCCGGCTCCTCAGGCAGCACCGGCAGCGGCAACCCCCGCTCCGACGCCTAAAAAAGAAGAAGCTGCGCCTGCTAAAAAGGATGACGCTAAGGAGACCAAAGCGGCTCCGGCTAAGAAAGATAACAAAAAAAATACTAAAGATACCAAAAAAGAGACAAAAACAGCCGCACCGGCAGCACAACCTGCTCCGGCTAAAGCAGCTCCTGCGGCTCCTGCGCCTGCACCTCAGGCAGCACCGGCAGCAGCCCCTGCCCCAACACCGGCTCCTCAGGCAGCTCCCGCTCCTGCGGCCGCGCCGGCAAAGTCTGAAGAAAGCGGCGGCGATGATCAGTGGGACGATTGGGACGCAAGCGACTGGGGATCATCGGACTGGTAACTTAATACAGAACTTAGAACTCAGAAAAAATCTAAGTTCTAAGTTCTAAGTTCTGCTTTATGCTAATATCCATACAAAATTTAGGGTGCAGTAAAAATCAGGTTGACGGAGAGCGTATCTTACAGTTCTTTGTCAACGGCGGTTATGAAATTACAGAAGACCACTGCGCCGCAGACGTTATAATTGTAAACACGTGCGCGTTTATTAAAGAGGCGCAGGAAGAGGCTATCGCCGCGATTCTTGACATGGCGGCACTGCGTCAAAACGGGCGCTGCCGTACGTTAATAGTAAGCGGCTGCTTTTCTGAGCGTTACCGCAGTACTGTAAATCATGAGTTTCCAGAAGTTGATATATGGGCGGGTGTAGAAGATTGGGAGAAATCGCTGTCCCACCTTATTAAAAACAAGCCCGCCAATAATGAAAATCATCTTCATTTTGAAAGAGCGCTTAGTGAACCAATCGCCACTCAGTACATAAAAATCGCTGAGGGGTGCTCTCACAGCTGCTCTTTTTGCGTCATACCGGCAATCAGAGGGAAATTTAAAAGCAGAAACCAGACTGACATAATAGAAGAAGCGCAATGGCTCTATGAAAAAGGCGCGCGTGAGCTTATTTTAGTGGCTCAAGATACTTCATTTTACGGCCGCGATATAAACACAAATTTAATAACTCTTCTTGAAACGCTCCTTAAAAATACGCGTTTCCAGTGGATTAGGATGATGTACCTTCATCCTCAATTAGTAAGCGATGATTTACTTACACTTATATCATCCGAAAAGCGGCTTTGCCCCTATTTTGACATACCGTTACAGCATATAAGCGGCTCAATATTAAAAAGTATGAACCGCCTGCCGCTCTCAAAAGAGCTCTATCATCTAGTTGAAAGAATCAAAAGCAAAGTAAGCGGCGCCACTCTGCGCAGCTCCTTTATACTTGGCTACCCTGGCGAAACAGAAAAACAGTTTGACGAACTGAAACAATTTATACAGTATGCGCGTTTTCACAAAATGGGCGTTTTTCCATTTTCACCCGAAGAGGGTACCAAAGCTTACGATATGCGTCCAAGACCCCGCGGGACAACCGTACAGCGGCGCAGTGACGAACTCATGAGCATTCAGCAGGAGATAAGCCGCGAACATCTCGAAGAGAAAATCGGAACCAGGCAGCAGATAATAATAGACCGGGTAAGCGACGATCACGATTTCAACTATGAAGGCCGTACAATGGGAGACGCTCCGGAAGTTGACGGAAGAGTTTTTATTCAGTCTGGAAATTGTGAGCCTGGCGAAATTGTTACGGCTAAGATTATTGGGGCGAGTGATTACGATTTGTATGCCGCGCTCATTTAAACCCGGCATTCTTAAGCCCGCCGATCTCGCGCGGTGTAAGCTCTCTAAACTCCCCTGTTTTCATTTCGCCAAGTTTCACAGACCCAAACGCTGTGCGCCTGAGCTTGCGAACCTCATGGTCTATACTTTCAAACATCCGGCGGATTTGGCGGTTTTTTCCTTCAAAAAGCGTGACTTCGTACCAGCACTGTTCATCTTTTATATCAACAGGATTTACGGCAGCAGCGCGCAGGAGCTGATTTTCCGACTCTATACCGTCAATTAATTTTGATATCTCCTGTTTTTCAAGCGGCCTGCCGGTTCTTACAAGATACACTTTTTTAATGCGGAAACGGGGATGAGTAAGCGCGTGAATAAGATCGCCGTCATTTGTAAGCAGAAGCAGACCTTCAGAGAGATAGTCGAGTCTGCCTACATATTTTAACAGATCCGCGTCAAGCCCGTCACGTCTTAACACATCGTAAATTGTAGGACGCCCCTCAGGGTCATCTTTTGTTACCATTATCTGGCGCGGTTTAAAATAAGCCCAGTACTCAAGCCTTTTTACCGGCCTCAAAGTTTTCCCTTTATACTCCACCTTATCTTTGGAAGATACTTTCGCGCCAAGTTCTGTGACTTTTTCACCATTTATAAAAATATGACCGCTCTCTACAAGCTCATCGCACTTTCTCCTAGAACCAAGACCGCACTGCGCGAGATAGCGGTTTATTCGCAATTGTTCATTGTTTTCTTTCATAATATTTCCCTATAATCTATTAAATCTTCTATTGATGAACAAACTTTCACGGGTATTCCTGTTGATTTACTGATACGATCAGCTGAGTATCCGTCAAGCGTATGTCCTTTGTGATTAAACATTACTTTTGGCAGAATGACCTCAATCAACGCAGATTTTTTAGCCGTTTCTTTTATTTTTTTGATGACGTCACGCGCGCTGAGAAGTCCCGCAACAGTAACGGATGTTCCAAAATAACTGTTTTCCGCAGCCTTTACATTAAATTTCTTAATTGCGTATGGACTGATATCATCTAATATTTTTTTAAGATATGGAAACGCGGAAGCGCCGGTTATCACAAGTACATCTTTTTTATCATGATTATTATTGTGGATTTTACCTTTTCGCAATTTTCTTTTGACTGCCGTCCCCTCTTGCAAAAGCTGCCGTATAAGTCCTACCCCGTTTTCTATTTGGGGATAATCTTCATAATAAGAGCGGGGCGGAATCGGTAAATTTGCCCTTATAAAAAATTCATCGGCGCAGAAAAGTTTACGCATGCCGTCTTTTTTTGCCATTTTATCCGATATAATTTCCATTTTTTGACATACGTCAAGCGCGAGTTTTTTATCGACTTGCGGAAACGGACGTTTTTTATATTTGGTGACGCCTACAGGCACCACTGCTATTGAAAGTAAATGATCGCCAAACCTGAACAGATCAGCGATAGTTCTGTCAAGTACCGCTCCGTCGTTAAATCCTGGACAAAGAACAATTTGCGTATGAAAAGCGATTCCGTTTTTACTCAAAAACGATAATTGTTCGCGTATATCAGGCACGCGTTTATTTCCAAGCATTATAGAGCGTACTTTGTGATCTGTTGCGTGGACAGAGATAAAAAGCGGCGAAAGCCCTATCCCTGCTATTCTTTGTAAATCTTTTGATGACGCGGAAGAGAGCGTAACATAGTTGCCGTTTAAAAAAGAGTGTTTAAAATCCTCGTCTTTTATGTAAAGGGAAGATCTCAAATTAGGCGGCATTTGATCAATAAAACAAAAGATGCAATGATTTGTACAGCGATTGATAGGATTCTCGTAAAAATCAATATGAAGCCCACTGCCCGGCTCACGCTCAATCTCTAAAACACCCTCTCTTCTACCCCGCTCTATCTCAATCTCAAGAAACTGCTCCGCTGCGTGATAATAAAAATCAAGTTCATCGCAAATAACATTTCCGTTGATAGAGGTAATACGGTCAAAGGGGCGCAAACCCGACTGAAAAAAAAGACCGCAGCTTGGCAGTGAACGAATTTTTAGTCCGATACTATTATTAATTTTTGTGTTATTGAGGCTATTTTTTTTATTCATATACTGAGACGCCAACCTCTCGCACCGCACCGCCCGACAACCGCGCGACAGGCGTGAGGCCGGTGGATTAAGTATAGAGACGATAGTGAAAATACCATATCACCGGTAAAAAGGCAAATGCGAAAACGTAAAGCAGCTTTTGAAACATGGTTTACAATTATGATTCATCACCCATAAACGTCTTTCCAAGCGCTCTTGTCATATTAGCGACGATATCCATTTCCGCTTTTAGCGTACGGGCAGTTTTATTCCAGGCGTTATCGTAATTACCGCGCATAGTAAAGTTTCTAATTAGAAGTTTTTCATAAATCTTAAGCGCTCTATCCGCGCATACTTTTCTATGAAATCCGCAGACACTCTGTGAAGCGTGCCGGTGTAAACGGGAGAGTTGTCTTGGAGATAAACAGGCCGCGCGCTTGAGCGCGTCTATAAATCCGCTCTCATCATAAACCAAATAGCCGTTAAACCCATTTTTGATTATCTCCGTAATTACGCCTGTTCTTAGACTCACCACAGGCACGCCGGACGCGAGCGCTTCCGTTATGACAAGCCCCTGAGTTTCGGTATGGGAGGCAAAAACAAAAAAATCCATAGCGTGGTAAGCGTTTACAAGTTCCTGTCCGCAAAGCGTATCGAGATAATGAAATCTGCTTCGCAAAACCGGCTCTTCAAATTGTGAGCAGAAATAATCCCGCAGCTGTCCGGTTCCCGCCAATAAAAAATGAGCGCGCGGTTCAGAAAGTAAAAAGCGTTTGACAGCTCCTGATAAAAACTCAATATTTTTCTCCGGCGCGAGACGTGATACAAATCCAACAACAAAAGCGTTAGGAGGTATTTTACATCTCAGACGCAAACTCTCTCCGTCGCCGTTTTTAAACTTTGATAAATGTATTCCGGTAGGAATCACCTCAATATGCGCCTCTACTCCGCGTTTTTTTATCTCAGAAGCCACAAAATGGCTTGGAGCGATCACACATTCGCACATATTCGCGTAACCGACAGCGAGCGCGTTTACAAAGCGCTTCATAGCGGGGCTGTCGCCTGGGATGTAATGAGTATACATTTCGTAAAAAGTATGAAATGTAAAGACAACCGGTATCTCATAATGCGCGCCGAGTCTTAAAGCCGAATCTCCCATGAGATATGGATGATGAGAGTGGATAATGTGAGGAGTAAAATTTTTGAGAGCGGAGATAAGTACGCCGGGCAGAGGCAGTTGGACGGAAAAATCGGTGCCGTTAAAGTGTTTAAGCGCGGGTACACGTATAATATTGGTTTCATTGCATTGCGCGTTGTCATCTGCGGGAGCGATTATAACTACCTGATGTCCGGCTTTTCTGTACTCATCAGAAAAAGTTTGGATTGATCTTTCCACCCCGCCGAGAAAGGGAAGGTAAGTATTGGTTATCATTAAGATGTTCATAAAAGCAAAAGTCAAAAGCAAAAGATAAAACAAGGGGGGAAGTCTCCCCCACGTTCCGACCAAAAATTAGACAAAAAAACGTCTAATTTTCGTTCTCCACTACCCCCTCTGCGGGGACACCCCGCAACGCCCCGCCACACAATCACCCCCAACCCCCTCAAGGGGGCTAAACACAAGACAAATCAGGTCGAATATTGTCCTTCGTTTCCAGAGATCTTTACACGCTCCTTACCCGCAAATGCTATTTGTAAATCAGGCTCTTTGCCGTGCCACTGTGCGTTCCAACTTACCTCAAGTTTGCCTTTATCTGATTTGTTTATCTCTACTTTAATCATACCAAATAAAGTAGGCGCGGGGCCAAATGACAGCGCTTCCGTATTCTCGAAAAATTGCGGCAGGATTCCTTGACAAAGAATAAGCGAATCCCCCTCTTCTCTAATAAAGCAATTCCTAACCATGCTTATCCACTCCGCCGCCGCCCATGTGTGCTGTCCGTCTCCCATGCAGCCGGTTTTAAGCTGCGGGTGAATCGCTTCCGGCCACTGTCCTGTTGAGCTTGCGAGAGCGGCTATCGCGTCCATAATTACAGAAAATTTACTGTCGGACGCGCCAAGAAGAATCTGCGCTATGTGAAGCGATAAATAGGGATTTATACCGGAGTGGCTTATATCATGGTAAAAAGCGCCATTAATGAGGCAATTTTCAAAAAGAAAGTTAGCTGTCGACATAAGTTTTTCATCAGTACAAGGCCAAATATTTAAAGGATAACCGGCAGCCAAAGACCCAACGCATCCGCTGTCAAGACGCCTGTTTGGAGAGGCCGGCATCGCGCCGTCATAATTATTATTCTTATCAAGATGAATTTTGCGCAGACTATGTTTTACAGAACGCAGAAAATGCTTGCTTTCGAGATGATATTTATGCGCGTCTTCCCCCATGTCCGCAAGTTCCATAAGATAAGAAGCGCTTTCAAGCCCCGCCACACCCCAAAAATCATCCCAATAGTAGTTATCATTGGGGCCAAGATGCTCGGCGCTGAATCCCGCGGGGAAGAGTCCGTTTTTACACTTATTGCGTTTATTAATGATCCAATCCGCGCCTAAACATATTGAATCAAGCCAATGAGGCGGTACATTTTCTCCTGTAAAGCGGCAATACATAGCCATAGCCCAGAGCGCCTGACCGTTTGAGTCCCACTCCCCCTCCTGAGACATAAAGTAACCGCTCTTCTCCTGACGATGGAAAAAACGCTCTATAACGGTTTTCGCTCTTTGAGGCAAATTTGTTATTAGAAGCGAATAGACAATAAACGCCGCGTCACGAAACCAAAATCTTTTATATGTGTAAGGCCCCGCGTAAGAATCAAGCGGAGTATGTAAAACAAGCGTGCGTATTGCGATATCATAAAGCTCGCCATATTTTTTATACGCAAAGTTTACCGGCGCCGCGCCGCTCAAGCTCTCGTCCCATAAGCCGCCAGCCGTATCATTGAGTGAAAAATACTCTTTGTTTGACGATTTATTAGATGTTAAAAGCGGAATCTCTACTTTTACAGTACGGCTCTTATTTGCCGAGAGTTTAAAGCCGGCAAACGCCGTGGCCATACCAACATCACACTCAACAAGCCTGCGCTCCTGATGATGACCGCTGAGCGCCCAGTGATATACATCACCCTCTTTGTAATTCGCAAACCGGCAGACATCAGGTTTTTCTGAAAGCCATACGGTATCCTTACCATTTATCTCCCATCCTTTAAGCGAAGGGAGCGAGCGTATAGTGTGGATAAAACTTATCCCCTCCATGTTATACGGGCGGATAGAGATTATAAGATGTCCGTGCACTGGAGAGCGCCCCTCAATAGTCATACCGCAAAAAGGAATGCCGTTTCTCACCTCTACCGCCGCGCTGCTTACAACAGCGCACTTTTGCTCTTTAGACTCAGTCACAATCTTAAGCCCCCCGTCAAACTCAAGACGCTGACTCGCGTTTTCAAGCTGTGACGGTATAACCTTACGGCTGTCGGACGCTATAACCCACGCGTCAACCGACCAGGAGTCAAAAAACGGCATTAGAAGACCGCGGGGATCTATAACCGGCATTCCCTCAAAATCCGGCAGTCCAACGGCAGTCCAGTTGCGGTGCGTAAGGTTTATGTGAGTTACCGAAAAAGCGCGGGGAATAAAGGAGCGGTCGCCTGGCTCAAACTGCCTGACCGCCCAATAAGGCCATACCCAGTCTAAATTGTGCTGTATTACCTGACCATTAATAAGTCCGCGGGCGTGCATAACAGCGCCGGCACGTAAAAGCTCCACCGGCGCAAGCACCTCAGAGGGCTGAGCGAATCGGTTGAAGTGAGAGAGAAGCAGAATAGGATCAACAAACCCCTGCGCGCGCGCAACCCTGTTAATGATAAATTTCCACGGCAGCCACTTGAGCCACATACAGCCCTCCCTCAACTTTTCAGACCTAATAGAATCCTTTAGTCAAGCGAAAGCAATAAGTAATCCAATTAACTCCCCATTATCTTCTCAAGCTCAAGCGGCTCAATGTACTCTCCGTTTTTGTAGACCCTCATGTTGCCGCCTGAAATTTCATCTATAAGAGCAATACTGTTATCCGGCAGCACTTTGCCAAATTCAAATTTAATATCGTATAGATCAAGACCTTTTTTAGCGAGATCATCTTTTACAATACCGGCGATTTTTATCGTTTCATTTTTTAGAATTTTGTATTCATCTTTTGACAAAATGCCAAGCATTTCAAGAGCGTCACTGCTTATAGTCGGATCGCCCCTGTCATCATCTTTTATGGTCAATTCAACAAACGCGTCAAGCGGCGCGCCTTCGTTTACGTAAGCGCCGTAGCGGCGGTAAAAACTCCCAACCGCTTTATATCTGCATATAACTTCAAGCCCTTTGCCAAACATTACCGCAGGTTTGACTGTCATAGCCGCGTTATCAATATCAGCGTCTATATAATGAGTAAGAACCCCCTTTTCACGCAAAACTTCAAAAAAATGCTTCGTCAATCTCAAACCGGCGCGGCCAACACCCTCAATCGTCAACCCAACGGTATTCGCTCCCGGATCAAACTTCCCGTTCTCCCCTGTCACATCGTCTTTAAATTTGAGGAGATAGTTACCATTTTCAATCTGATAGACGTCTTTTGTTTTGCCTTTGTAGAGTAATTTTTCCATGATTATTCCTTATCACAAGTTATTTCGACTTTATCGAATTAAGAAGCCCGCCGGCCAAAACCATCTCTTTCTCCCGCTCTGTCAACTCAACTGCAAGCTTGATAGTTTTGCCGTCAGACTTGCGCACAGCGGCGAGGGCTTCGCCTTTTTCTATACATTGCCGCACGTTTGAAATTGTCAATGAATCACCGCAATTAAGAGCGGCGTAATCTGATTTGTCTTCAAAAAACGCGGGGATTATACCAAAATTTACAAGATTCGCGCGGTGAATCCGTTCCATTGATATCGCGGCTACCATTTTTACGCCTAAAAACATCGGACATATCGCCGCGTGTTCGCGCGACGACCCTTGACCGTAAGACTCTCCGGCAACGATTATATTATGTATACCCTTATCCTTGTTGCTAAGCGCGCGCTCCGCAAACTGCGGATCTTCGCGCTCAAAAACAAATTCCGCGTATTTTTCTATGTTTGACCGGTACTTTAACCGGCTTCCGGCAGGCATAATATGATCGGTTGTAATCTTGTCGCCCACTTTAATACTCACTTCACCGGTTATTGTATTCCCGCAAGGTGTATTAGAGGGCGGAGCGCCGATATTGGGGCCGCGAAATATTTCAAGCTTAGCGCCGTCTGAAGCTGGTTTTAATATCATGCTGTCGTCAATTAAAAAACTTGACGGAGTTTCAATCTCTGGATATTCATCATTTTTAAAATAGTCAGCGGGATCACAAATCTCTCCGCTTAAAGCGGCGGCGGCGGCGGCCTCCGGTGAAGCTAAGTAAACCATCGCGGATGATGTTCCGCTTCTGCCAAAAAAGTTGCGGTTAGAGGTGCGTATGGAGACCGCGTCTGTACGCGGCGCAACGGAGTTTCCGATGCAAAAACCGCACGCGCTCTCTAAAATCCGCGCGCCTGAAGCGATAATGTCTGCAAGAGCGCCGTTTCTGCTCACCATTTCAAGCACCTGGCGCGACCCGCACGCTACTCCAAGAGAGACGCTTGGCGATATCTTTTTATCTTTCAAAATTTCAGCGGTAAGCATTATGTCACGGTAAGAGGCGTTAGTGCAGGAGCCTATGAGAACCTGATCAACTTTAGTACCGCTTAGCTCCGATAACTTTTTAACGTTGCCGGGTGAATGCGGGCAGGCGGCGCGCGTTTCAAGTGTGCTCAGATCAATTGTTATCACCCTGTCGTAAACCGCTCCCTCATCGGCACTTATTTCGCAGTATCCCTCTTCCCTGCCCTGAGCTTTAAGAAAGAGACGCGTTTTCTCGTCTGACGGAAAGACGGATGTAGTAACGCCAAGCTCAGCGCCCATGTTTGTTATAGTGGAACGTTCAGGAACGCTGAGCGTTGCCGCCGCTTCTCCGCCGTACTCTATCATTACATTGGTATTGCCTTTTGTACCAAGTATCTCTAAAAGCGCAAGGATGACGTCTTTTGCCGATACCCAGGGGCGCAGTTTACCAGTCAACTCTACTTTTATAACTTTGGGATATGTCAAATAAAAAGGGCCGCCGCCCATCGCCACCGCAACGTCAAGCCCGCCCGCTCCTATCGCTATCATTCCTATACCGCCGCCTGTCGGCGTATGGGAATCGCTTCCAAGAAGCGTCTTTCCTGGTTTGCCGAATCTTTCAAGATGCACCTGATGACAGATGCCGTTGCCTGGTTTTGAAAACAAAATGCCGTACTTGGCGGCTACCGTTTCAAGATACTTATGGTCGTCGGCGTTTTCAAACCCTTCTTGAATCGTGTTGTGATCTACATACGACACAGAGACCTCTGTTTTAACTCTGTTAAAGCCAAGCGCCTCAAACTGTAAACAGGCCATTGTACCTGTAGCGTCCTGAGTTAGGGTTTGGTCAATGCGTATACCAACGGCGTTTCCAGGTTCGGGAGTACCGGTTACGATATGCGCGTCAAGGATTTTTTGTACGATATTTCTGGGTGTTTTCATTAAATACCTGCCTTTTTAGGGTAAAAATAAAATATAGCGCTGTTAAAAACAAATTCCAATAAACGGCGGCAGTAATTTACCTTATAACTATCCCTAAAATCAGTTCTCTGCCGTCTTGGAAATATTCACACTTCGCTGACCTAAACCATCTTTGAATACGTAAAATTTGTTCAGGATGAAGTTGACTATAGTCAATATTGCTATGTTTATCAGCGGACTGATATACTTGTCGAGCCCGATTACGTCCACCAAGATAAACAGCTGTCCGGTACCCAAGAGCGTTGTCGCCCCGTAAGAGGCGTACAGACGCATGATTGTACTTTTTGTTGTTTTACCTGCGGTGAAAGTGTATTTCTTATTCCAGTAATAGGAGTTAAGCACGCTAAGCGCGAAAGCAATAAAATTCGCTGCCAGATAATAAGCGCCGGCCCCGATTAACAGGTAGTATACAGCAAGGTGCACTATCGTATTAGAACAGCCTATAGCGCAAAATTTTATGAACTGTACTGCGGTTTTTTTGCGAACCAACTCACTTATCATATTCTGTAATTATCTTTTCAACTCAGCGTCTTTACAATATTAAGCACCTTATCAAGATTAGTCAGCTCAAAAAGTTTATAGAGGTATGATTCAGGATCTGGATTCGCGTTCAGGATGATAAGTTTACGCTCTTCTCTTTGCATTAGAGTGTGATAGTAAACGACCATACCCAAACCGTGACTGTCAATAAAATTAGCCTGAGTCACATCAAGAATTATACGTTCAACGTTTTTCTTTTTGTAGATTTGATCCATTTTATGCTGTAATTTTTTAATGTCAACATCAACTATTTTTCCGATAAGCTCTAATACAGGATCATCAGTTTCTGATTTGAGCGCAATCTCAAGAGCCATTATTAACCACCCTTTTTCAATGAAAGTTCGCAATAATACATTTTTTATTTAAGATACGGGACTTTTAAATATTATCTTTATATAGAGGTAAAGTCAATATGCTTGTACATAATATTGATATTGTTAACACACAACGCGGCGTTATCGAAACCGCAGCTCATGTTTTGGGTGATGAAAATGGTTGTATATAATGTTCATCCTGTTAATCCGCAGCGCCGCTTCATAGAAGCCACGGCTCACGCTTTGGCTAATGATGGAAGTATCGCCGTATACCCTACCGACACTGTTTACGGCATTGGCGCGTGCGTTACCAATCCCAAGGGAATAGAAAAAATCGCCCGTATCCTCGATAAGGATAAAGAGCGGTTATTTTCCTTTATTTGCAGTGATTTCTCACAAATCAGCCGTTACGTAAAACTCTCAAACGCGCATTACAGATTGATGAAACGATACCTGCCTGGACCATATACTTTTATCCTCAACGCTACAAATCTTGTCCCCAAAAGAATAGCTCCAAAGAGAAAAACGGTAGGAATACGCATGCCGGATTGCGTTACGCTGCTTGAACTCGTAAAGCTTCTGGGCGAACCGATCGCAAACACCTCCGTAAACTTGGAGGGCGCGGCGGCAAATGACCCTGATGAGATAAAACGCGCGGTACAGCACAATGTTGATATCATGCTTGATACAGGGCCGATTGATGAACCTGAGCCTTCTACTATTGTTGACCTTACGGCGGATGAACCTGTGTTGGTGAGATTGGGAAAAGGGCAATGGGAGGAAGATTAACACCTGTATCTCCCTTGATACTAAGCTTTTCTGAATCTTATATTTTTAACCATATCACCCCAACTTTTAACCCAAGCCAAAAACTCACCGGATTTATAAACGCGAAGTTTTGCGCCATTTCACGGCTGAGGCCAAATTGACGATTTATCTGTTAACCGCCGCCCATTCCTTAAAGCGCCCAATTCCATACAGCGGAATATTATAAAGCCCTTTACTGTTTTTACCATATTCCATTTGCGATGTACGTATAGCTATTGCCGGATTGTATTTCGCCATATATGTTTGCATGCTTTTTGCTTTCAGATTTACAGTTGACTTAACCTCAACAGGGATAATGCTGTTTTCGTACTGTATTACAAAATCAATCTCCGCGCTGTTCCAGTCGCCCCAGTAGTATATCTGATACCCGCCGGGAATTTTCAGTTCAGGCACGGTTACGAGTTCCTGCAATACGAACTGCTCGGTCAATGAACCCTTAAAATGAGCGAAAGGCGTATTGGACGGATCTAATATCGCCTCAAGCGCCAGTCCTGATTTGCACGCAAGAAGCCCGATGTCGAGTATGTACATTTTAAAATGACTGCTCTCCCTGTAGGCGGACAGCGGCAGCTGCGCGGGGTTAGGTAAATTTATTCTGTTAATACTGTACACTAACCCGCTGTCGATAAGCCATCTCACAGCGTTTTCGTACTCACGTCCGCGCGCGGACGGTTTCACGGTACTGTACGTAAACTTATGGTTATCTTTGGCGAATTGATTCGGTATTGAGTCCCAAATATCCCTCACTTTAGGTACATCGGCGGCAGATATGTGCTTTGCGAAATCGGCGTAGTAAGAAAACAGTATATTGTTCTGCACCGTCCGCGCCGCCTCAAAATTTTTATTGCCCTTAGTAAAACGCAGCACCGCTTCCGGCATTCCGCCTACATAAAAGTAATACTTCAAAAGGTCTAAGTATTTATGATGCAGTGCGGCCGCCAATTCCCGCCGGCCGTTGAGTATAACATTGGCAGGAATATCTTCGCCCATAGCAAGTAGAAATTCTACAAAGTTAAGCGGATAAAGCGTCATAAGATCAACTTGACCAACCGGAAACCCGCCGGACGCTACGCCAAGCAGACTGCCCGCCGCCATAACATGATACTCCGGCGCGTTTTCATTAAAATATTTTAAAGAGTCCATCGCCCGCCGGCACTCCTGAATTTCATCAAATATTATAAGAGTATTTTTAGGGTCGATTCTAATCTTATATTCAGCCGAGAGCGCGGGAACAATAATTGACGGGTCTGAATTGCGCTCAAAATACCGGTGAACGTCCCTGTCCGACTCAAAATTTACGTATAATACATTTTTAAAATGCAGCCGCCCAAACTCTTTCATAAGCCAGCTTTTACCGACCTGCCGCGCGCCGTAAAGCACAAGCGGTTTTCGTTCGGGAGATTTTTTCCATTTTTCAAGCGCGTTTACGGCGAATCTTTGCATTTTTACCTCACATCACTTTGCTTACTTAATTGATCGTTTCATATATTAATATGATATAAAAAACGCAAAAAGTCAAATAAAATGTGATTATTATCACATTTTATGCAGGATAATTTGTGATAATTACCACGTTTTACGGGGCATAAATGGAGATTATTCTCTCGCATTATGGGGTGTATATAGCGGGCTTTATCACGTTTTATGGTACGTAATTTGTGATTATTATCACGTTTTATGCGGGGTAATTAGTGAAGAGGTTCACGTTTTTCGTTGGATACCTTGTGGTAATAATCGCGTTCTTGAGGTCAGGCCGTTTTTTTCGCTGAAAACGCTGTAAGCATCCGCTAGTAATATAAGAGAATTTTTCATTTCCCGCAACAGGTTTGTCGATTTTTACGCACACCGGAACGGCATTTTGTATTTTTTCAGATACAAACTGAATTTGATGCACTGTAACTTAGAGGTGTTACCGCAATGAGCAC
>Ga0123356_10002389_pt1 | contig 20099 bp, 14 predicted proteins | sample TergutEmb28metaG_2_FD_92546 | JGI IMG/M metagenome (GOLD analysis project Ga0123356, IMG submission 92546) | Embiratermes neotenicus P3 segment gut microbial communities from Petit-Saut dam, French Guiana - Emb289 P3 | ecosystem: Host-associated > Arthropoda: Insects > Digestive system > Gut ... | reverse complement strand
GCGTATGCGCACAGATCACGCAGACAAAGATTTTCAAACATAAAACCATAGGTATTTAAATCTTTAAGTAAATGCTGCCTTCCAATACCAAGCGCCGCAATAGCTAAAGAAGGATCGGCAAACATTACTTTGGGAGACATTCGTATTCTGGTTTTTGATCGAATACCCGGATTCCAACCAGGTATGTCTTCAATAACAAATATCTTTTTTAAATCCGTTATATATTCCGTGACACTATTGCGGGAAAGCGCATTGTCATTATTACTGCCAATATCAGCCGCTAAAGTAGTCTCGCTGACCGTTGTGGCGTTATTTCTGGCCAGTGAACGGAGAAGAACCTGTAGTTTTGCCGAATTCCGTTTTGCAAAACTGCCGCTGAATAAATCATTTTTGAGAAGCGCGTTAATATATTCGACAGATACGTTCCCGGCCTTTTTGATGGGCACATTAAGCGTTTGAGGCCACCCGCCGCGAATGGTAATGTCGATAAGACGAGAAAGATCAATATCAGCGATAAAAGGCCTAATTCTTTTGCCTGTAAATAACGACGCAAAAGATACTGCTCCAATAGAATCGCCGGATTCATGCAGCGTCATGGGCCGCATCCGTATGATAGCAATTCTGCCAACTCCGCTGTGCTTGTACGATTCACGCGGAGGGGTAATAGAACCGGTCAAAATGAACTTCCCCAAACCGGGTTTTTTATCAACATCAAATCTGACAGCATCCCAAATACCGGGTACTTCCTGCCATTCATCTATGACATGGGGTGGTTTTCCATCCAATATAAGTGAAGGATTAAGCTGCGCCCTTGTTTTATTGCTGTAATTACCAGCCGGATCCATGATGTAGGTGACACTGTTTGCATGATACAGAGATGTCCATGTCTTGCCGCACCATTTAGGCCCTTCTACAGAAACAGCGCCAAAGAGTTTCAGGTATTCCGAGAGTTTTTTATCGACAAGCCTTGTTTGGTAGCCTTTCTGTTTTAGCGCCATATACCTTAAGTCTACCAAAAAAGTGTGCAAAAAGCAAGTCAAAAAGTGTGCAAAAAGCAAGTCAAAAACCATGCAAAAAGCAAAACAATGGACGATACTGGATTTAAACCAAAATAAAAGCTGTTTTTTGGGCAATACTGGATTTGAACCAGTGACTTCTACCGTGTGAAGGTAACACTCTCCCGCTGAGTTAATTGCCCAAAAAACAACCTTGCAAAAAAAGCCAGTGACTTCTACCGGGTGTCACTGCCGGGCGGCTGCATAGCCGCCATTTTCAACCCTTTCCTTACAGTTTGCGACCCGCAGGGGCGCTTGGTAGCACTCTCGCCACTGAGTTAATCGCCCACTAGCCTACCACAAATATGGTGACTTCTACCGTGTGTTACTGCAAGGCGGCTGCATAGCCGCCATTTTCAACCTTTTCCTTCCAGTTTGCGACCCGCAGGGGCGCTTGGTAGCACTCTCCGCTGAGTTAATCATCCAAAAAAGCAGTGACTTCTACCGGGTGTTACTGCCAGGCGGCTGCATAGCCGCCCTTTCAACCCTTTCCTTACAGTTTGCGACCCGCAGGGGCGCTTGGTAGCACTCTCCCGCTGAGTTAATCATCCAAAAAAGCCAGTGGCTTCTACTAGGTTACAGTATCACATATCGATTTCCAAAGGCAAGTAGCTTTTACCCCACTTCTGGCACTGGACGGCCAGCCCGTATGGGCCGCAATTGTGTTTCACTGACTTTGTTCGGATCATCCACTCCGGGGGGTAATTGCCGGCCTTCTTCGGCCTCCACATCCTCTTCTTCAAAACCGCTGTCATCACTCCACAGGCCCCGCTGAGGCAGCTCCGTATCAGACTGCTCCTGCACCAGCTCCTCATTTTTAAGCCGTATGGCAATGAGCTTGGTAACGCCGAATTCTTCCATGGTAACACCAAGAAGGGTATTCGCGCCGGTAACGGTTTTTTTGTTATGAGTAATGATAATAAACTGACTGGTGCCGCTGAACTCCCGTAAAAGCTGTACAAAGCGCCCGACATTCACTTCGTCCAGAGCCGCATCAATTTCGTCCAGCAGACAGAAGGGACTGGGTTTAACCATGTAGGTCGCAAAAAGCAGGGCGACAGCGGTCATGGAACGCTCACCGCCGGAAAGCAGGGAAATGTGTTCCAGCTTTTTGCCGGGCGGCTGGGCAAAAATTTCTATACCTGATTCAAGCACATGGTTGATGTCAGAAAGTTGCAATTCCGCCCTGCCTCCGCCAAAAAGACGGCGGAACATATTGTGAAAATTCTTTTTAATACGATTGTATGTTTTGGTAAACAGCTCCGAAGACTCGGTGCGTATCTCCGCAGTAAGGTCTTCAAGGTCTTTGCGGGCCTTTTCAAGATCGGCAATTTGATTGCTCAGGAATTCGTAGCGTTCCTTGGTTTCGACAAATTCTTCGGGGGCCATAAGGTTTACCGATCCAAGGTCTTTCATTTGAGAACGCGCTGCGGCAAGTTTTTCCCGCAGATCGGCGGGATGAGCAGTGATGGTAAAAATACGTTCTTCAAATTCCATTAAATCGCGGGAATGTGTTTCACGGAAATTGTCCTGAATGTTTTTTATCTCCGTTTCTGACTGCACCAGTTCCAGGTGAATTTTTTCAAGCGCTTCCTGTACCTTGCCCAGTTCCGCGGTGCGTTTTTTGATAACCGCCTGTTTACCGGCTACGTCACTATTGCTCTTTTGAATATCTTTTTCCAGTTTTTCCAGTTCTTTGGTAAGTGTTATTCCCTTTTGTTCAATATCGGCGATTTCCTCGTGAGTATCGGCAATGCGCTCGTCAATTTCTGCCAGACGTTTGCGATCCAGTTCCAGCTCTCCACGAATATTTTTGAGCATGGATTCCTGTCCAGCAAGTTCCCGCCGTATTAATTTTGCCTGTTCCTCGGCGGCCTTGGCCTGGGCGTTTACATGGGCCCGATTGACGCGCAAACCTTCCAGCGTTATTCGGTACTCATTAATCTTTGCCGAAAGATTGACGTTATCACCATGCAGATTTTTTATCCGCAAACGGCGCTCTTCGATGCCGTCTTTTGCACTGCGAATCTGCGCGTCCAATGCCCGTTTTTTGGTGATAATGCCTTCCGGGGCAAGAAACTCATCAATAAACAATGGTGACTGGTCACGGTAACTTCCAAATAAAGCGATAGCCTTTTCCGTTTCGGAGGCAGCGGCGGCAAGTTCTGTTGACAGTCCATCGGCAATGCGTTTAAGCTCGGTAACTTCAACCCCTGAATCTGCAGCGGCAGCCAGGTCCCGAATAAGAGTTTCTCTGCCGGCAAGCACCGTACGCAATCTGCCAAGCGTTTCGTTAAGAGCAGATTCAATTCTGCGGCGCTCCGTGGCTGAATAACCGGCTTTTTTTAAGCCCGCATCCAGTTCCTCCACAATATCATCGGTTATCTTGGCAAGTTGTTTTTCTAATTCAGTCAGATTTTTTTCAAGACCGTGTATCTCGCCTTCGGCCTTATCCACGGCTTTTTCATTTTCGCCAATGCGGGTTGCGGCAAGCTGGATGTTTTCCTCGAAGGAACGGATATTTTCTTCGATGTTTGCCGCCTGTTTCCGCAAATCAAGCGCCGCCTCGTCCTGGCCTGTGGCATCATCATTCAATTCTTCAATTTTATAATTGACCTGTTTTTCTCTGGCCTCGTTCTGCTCAATTTTGATCTTGCCTTCGTTGCGCTGCTCGCCCAAAAGCCGCGCCGCATTTTCTTTGGCATTTTTTTCCAGCGCAAGGCCATAGATGTTTTTTTGCATTTCTACCAGCTGCGATTCCATGGAGTTTACTTCATCCATGTGCACTTCAAGGGCCTTGCTTTCCGATTCCATTTGCTCGCGGATCTTATCCCGGTCTGCGGTACGCCGCCGTAATGTTTCGTTGCGTTCATCCCGCTCGTAGCGGAATTGCTTAAGCCGCAGGAGTTGAATGTCCAACTCATTATTAAAAATCTCATCCCGTAGAGCGCGGAATTTGAGGGTTTTTTCGGACTGCGTTTTGAGCGTATCGTAGGAACGTTTAACCTCATTCAAAACCAGCTCAACCTGACGCATATTTTCCGCGGTTTTGGCAAGATTCCGTTCAGCCTCCTGTCCCCGTACCTTAAAGCGGGTAATTCCGGCGGCTTCCTCGAACAAGTAGCGCCGTTCATCGGGTTTGGAGGAAAGAATCTGGTCGATTTTGCCTTGCTCCATCACCGAGTAGGCTGCTTTGCCCACACCGGTATCCCAGAACAACTCCCGCACTTCTTTCAGCCTTACCGGCTGTGAGTTGATAAAATATTCGCTTTCGCCTGAACGGTACAGCCGCCGCTTAATCTCGACTTCCGGCATATCCAGCGGCAACAGGCCGGTATCATTGGCAAGGGTCAGCGCTACCTCCGCCACATTGAGCGCCTTGCGGTTCTCCGTGCCGTTAAAGATAACGTCTTCCATTTTTTCCGCCCGCAGGGACTTGGTTGCCTGCTCGCCCAGCGACCATTTAATGGCGTCAACCACATTGGATTTCCCGCAGCCATTCGGTCCCAACAGAGCAGTAATGCCATCGGCAAAATCAATCTCGGTACGGTCGGCAAAAGACTTAAAGCCTAATATTGAAAGGTGTTTTAAGAACAACGTTTTTCTCCACTAAGGTATTTAGTGTAGCATTTTTGGGCTATGGATTTCAAGTCAATTTGGGGCTTGCATTTGGGGAAATGGTAAGTATAGTATGGTTTATAGAGGAGAATACACATGAAAAGAAGAATGATTTGGGGATTACTTTTGGGCGCGATAATTATCGCTGGCTGCGGTACGGCCAGGCAGGTTACCAAAGAGGCCGATTTTCTGGAAAGCGATGGGATTTTTTCCTATAAAGTAGGCCAGATTGAGGTATATACGCTGGTTGAAGCCCAGCGCGAAGGAAATGCCGGTATTCTTGCCGGTGTGGACGAGGCCTTTCTATCACAATATATTCCCAGTGCCGGTTTTATGCACTCGACCAATGTTTTTCTGATAAAAGCACATGGACAAAATATATTGATAGATACCGGCTTTGGCACTACGATTTTCGAGAAAATAAAGAAATTGGGCGTAGAACCAGACCAGATAAACGTCGTATACCTGACCCATTTACATGGAGATCATATAGGCGGCCTTCAAAAAGACGGTGTTGCCCTTTTTCCCAATGCAATAATATTTGTTCCGACCAAAGATCGTGAATATTTCGAAGCCCAAGGAAATGCAGGGCTGGCAGCGGCATTTGCTCCTTACCCCGATAATGAGTCATGTTGTGCCGGTTTGACAAACTTTGAGCCTGCCGCGCTGGACGAGTCATTCCCCCCGGCCATTATTTCCGGCATTACCCCCATTGCCAATTACGGACACACCCCCGGCCATACGGTCTACCTGATAGAAAACAATGGTGAAAAACTCATTATTGCAGGAGATTTTTTGCACGTAGCGCTTGTCCAGTTTGCCAATCCGGATATTTCCGCAACGTTCGATGTTGACCCCATTGCTGCCGCCGCCTCGCGCAGGAAACTTTTGAACTATGCGACAGAACACAAAATTCCCATCGGGGGAATGCATATTGTGTACCCCGGTATTGGCACGGTGGAAGCTGCGGCTTCTGGAGAGGGCTTTACGTTTACTCCTGTTCGTTAAGCAGGATAATACCATTCACCATCGCCTGTATCTTTCAGGATATAGGCGGTACCGTTAGCTGTCATTTTTTCTCCGGTAATGCTGTGTTCGTGCAGGCGTATTTTGCCGCCGCCGCCAGGCAGGTCTACTGCATAGGCCGGCAGGCCAGAGCCGGAAATAAGGCCGCTTAATGCGCGGTATATGGCAAGGCCCTGTTTAAGCGGAACCCTGAAATGAGCGGTCCCCGGCGCAAGGTCCATCTGAAACAGGTAATAAGGCAATAATCCCAAATCAAGACATTCACGGAACAACCCGGCAAGCAGCGCCGGATCGTCATTGATGCCCCGGAGCAGCACGGTTTGTACATGGATGGGAATACCGGCGTCTGCACAGGCGGCAAAAACAGCGCGGCTGGGAGCAGAAAGTTCCCGCGGATGGTTGATATGCACTACCAGCCGCAAAGGACGAAACTGGGCAAACAGGGCTATGGTTTCACTGTCCATGCGGGAAGGTTCCGTTATAGGCATTCTTGTACACACACGAAGCATCACCGCAGGCCGCGCCTGCCGCAGTTGGCAAAACAAGCCGACAAGTCCGGCATTATCCAGCGTAAGCGGATCGCCGCCGGAAATAAGCACTTCGCGAATTGCAGGCTGCGCCGCCACGTATGCCAGCGCAGCCCCGTATGCAGGCTGTAATGCATCGGTTCCGGCGGCAGGCGGGGATGAGGCAAGCCACACACGGCGAAAACAATAACGGCAATAACCGGCACAGGCACCGGCGCTCAATAGCAAAGCCCGGTCGTGGTACTGGTGAACCAGCTGCGGCGCGCAACGATAGCGGTATTCGCCCAGCGGATCATCCAGCGCAAAAGGATCGGGTAATGCCTCGCGAGGGTCGGGAAAAAACTGCCGCCGGATAGGATCGTCTGTATCGGGAAGGGCAAGCGAGGCAAAGTGCGGCGTTACCGCAAAAGGCAGCTGGCCGCGCAGTTGTATTTCTGCGATATAATTTTTTTCTGCGGGACTTATTGCAGCCGCCAACGCAGGCGGCAGGTTCTCAATTGAAGTTATTAACAATCGTTTTCATCAACCCAACCCGGATTTCCGGCGGGTGTATATGTCATAGTAGACCGCTAACAAAAGGATCAATGCCTTAACTACATATTGATAATGGGTGCCAAGGTTCATCAATGACATTCCGTTATTGATGGCGCTCATTACCAAGCCGCCGACAATAACCCCTATTACCGAGCCAACACCGCCGCCTGCCGAAACACCGCCGATGTAACACGCAGCAATGGCATCCAGCTCAAACAGGTTGCCGGCCTGAGGCAGGGCGCTGTTCATGTAACCGGTACTCACTACGGCAGCAAGGCCGGCCAGTCCACCCATGAAACAGAACACGATAAATGTCACCAATTCCGAATTGATACCGGAGAGTTTTGCCGAACGGGGATTACCGCCAACTGCATAAATATAGCGGCCCAGAACCGTATTGTTTAATATAAAGTGAAAAGCAAAGACGGTAACGCCCAAAACCAACGCAACAACAGGAAGGCCCCGGAAACGCGCAAAACGATCCGCAAGACCAAGAATTAAAAGGCTGACCAATACCAGTTTGACAATGAACAATGGCAGCGGAGCAACTACAAATTCATGGGCAATTTTTTTCTTGCGGCCGGCAAACTCGGCATAAAAGAAAACGACCAACAATACAAACGCCACAATAAAAGCCATGGGAAAATATGGACCTATTTTTTTAACATTCAGTATCTCGTCAACAATGCCGGTAGAAAGCAGGGCATAACCGTTGTCTTTAAGGCTGACAGGATTAACCTTGGTAACAATGTAGGTAAGGCCCCGGAACAGCAACATTCCGGCCAAAGTTACAATAAACGCAGGCACTTTTGCGTAGGCAACCCATGTTCCCTGAAAAGCACCAATCGCAGCGCCCATCACAATCGCAGCCAATAAGGTCACTGGCATTCCAACGCCGGTATTGTAAAGCATTGCGCTTAAAGCACCGACAAAAGCGCAAACCGAACCAACCGAAAGATCGATACCCCGCACGATAATGACCATCACCATGCCGGTCGCCAGGATAAGCACATAGCTGTATTGGAAAAAAATGTTGGTAAAATTGCGCGGATTCCAGTTATTCCCATTTGTCAGCGGGGCAAAAATCAACATTATCAGTACCAACATTATAAACATTGAGTAATTTCTGATATTGTTTTTTACCAGCGTTTTAATATCGGTAGTGTGTACTACTTTATTATCCATAACATCTCTCCTCAGCCGACCAAAGCCAAATGCATTATTTTTTCCTGGGTTGCTTCTTTTTTGTCAAGCTCCCCTTTTATTTTACCTTCGTTCATTACATAAATGCGATCCGCCATACCCAGCGCTTCGGGCAGTTCAGAACTGACCATAATAACGCTCTTGCCGGCGGCAATCATGTCGTTCATAATCCCGTATATTTCCGTTTTAGCGCCAATATCAATGCCCCGGGTTGGCTCGTCAACAATTAAAATATTCGGATCCGCCAAAAGGCTCTTGCTTACAACCACTTTCTGCTGGTTGCCGCCGGACAGGTTTTGTACAATCTGGTTCACTGACGGCGTTCTTATTTTAAGCTCTTTACGATACCGTTCCGCTTCTTTTATTTCTTCTTCTTTGTTGATAATGCCAAATCGTGCAATTTTATTCAGACTGGAGTGGGTAATATTGGTCTTTATATCCTGAATTAACACCAGCCCAAGGCTCTTGCGGTCTTCAGAAATATAACCCAGCCCCGAAGTGATTGCCGAATGCGGACTGTTGAACGCCTGCTTTTTTCCGTTAATCCACAATTCCCCTTCGCTGCGGAAACCGTAGGATTTACCAAAAAGACTCATCATGAGCTCAGTGCGCCCCGCGCCCATTGGGCCGCAGAATGCCAATACTTCCCCTTTTCGCAAATGAAAAGAAACATTATCGACTACTTTGATATCATGATAATCCGGGTGATAGACCGTCCAGTTTTTTACTTCCATTACCGTTTCACCCGGCAATGATTTCCGTTCGGGGAAGCGTTGGGTTAAATCACGGCCAACCATGTCTTTGATGATCATGTCTTCGGTAAGATTGTCGCCCTTAACATCATAGGTGCGAATCGACTGGCCGTCCCGCAGAATGGTTACCGTATCGGCAACCTTAAGCACTTCGTTCAATTTATGGGAAATGATAACCGACGTGATACCCTGGCGTTTAAACTCAAGTATCAGATCTAGTAATTTTTCACTTTCATCATCATTAAGGGAAGAAGTTGGCTCGTCCATTATAAGCAGATCCGCGTTTTTGGAAAGGGCGCGGGCTATCTCTACCAACTGCTGTTTTCCAACCCCCAGTTTATTTACAATGGTTTCCGGAGGCTCATGGAGCCCCACGATGTCCAAATATTTTTTTGATTCTTTTATATAGGTATTCCAGTTGATAATGCCGAACCTGGTCTGCATATGCCCCAGAAAAATATTTTCGTAGATTGAAAGATAGGGACTAAGCGCCAACTCCTGATGGATAATGGCAAGCCCTTCTTTTTCGCTGTCTTTAACACTGTGATAATTGGTCTGGCGCCCTTTAAAAGTAACCATTCCCTGATAACTGTCTTTTGGGTAAACCCCCGAAATACAACTCATCAAGGTGGACTTTCCTGCGCCATTCTCGCCGCACAGAGAATGAATCTCCCCTTTTTTAATTTTTAGACTAACATTATTAAGCGCTCTAACACCGGGGAATTCTTTGGTTAAATTTTCTATTTCAAGAATGTATTCGTTCATAACTACCTAAAGGAATGAGCAGTTACCGGATAAACCAATAACTCCTCATTCCTCATTTTTTAAGCTACCTCAACTGGGCAGATTCGGCGTCGGCATAGAAACCGGCGTCCACTGGAACCAAAAGGTTCTCTCTGGTAATCAGGATGGGATCCAACAGATAGGCTTTTACATACTTTCTGCCGGTATTTCCAATTTCTCTCAGATCGCCGGTTGCAAGCTCTGCGCCGGGGATGCTGATTTCTTCTCCCTTAAGAATCTGATCGGCCAGGAGAATGGCTGCTTCTGCCAATTTGGCAGTGTCTTTGAAAACGGTACTGTATTGCTCGCCGTTCTTTATGGACACCATTGAATCAAATTCCGCATCCTGACCGGAAACGATGGGGAGATTGTTCCGGTATTTGGCATCGGCTTTTAAGGCTTCGATGATGGCCCGGGCCAGTGTATCATTGGGAGCAAGCACTGCGTCCAGAGTCACGTTCCGTGCATCGCCGTTCAGAAGGTTTTCCATGCGGGCTTTTGCGATGGGGGCCTGCCAGTTTTCAGTGGCAACCCGCTGGAAATTAGCGGTATCGGCTGAAGCTCTGGGATAGGGACCAACGACATTGAGAACGCCGCTTGCAATGTAGGGATTCAGAACGCTCATTGCGCCGTCAAAGAAGAAGAACGCATTGCCGTCTGTCGGGGCGCCGGCAAACAGGGTGATCTGTTTGGGTGCTGCAGCGGACGCATTATCAAGATCCAGCGCATTGACAATGCTGGCACCCTGCAGAACGCCAACTTTGAAATTGTTGAAAGTGATATAGTAATCATAGTCGGCTGAATTGGGGATGATCCGGTCATACGCAATAACCGCAACATTATCCCTGTTAGCTTCGGCAATTACTGAGCCAACGCCATCGTTGATACTGCCAACCACCAGAATTTTTGCACCCTGGGTCAGGAAGCTCTGAATCTGCTGATTTTGCTGGGCTTGATCCGCATTGCCCCATTGGACTTCTGCGCGATAGCCAAGTTTGACTGCCTCATTCCTGAGAGAATTGCCGTCCTTTACCCAGCGTTGCACATGGGTTTCAGGCATGGCGATACCGATTAATGCTGCGTCGCCGCTCGCCTGCTTTTTTTCACACGCCAGGAAAGAAGCCGCTACAAACATTACCAAAAGAATCACTGTTAATTTTTTCACGATTTACCTCCGTAAAATATAAACTTTAAGGCAGTATATCATAACCGTTTACTTGTGTATAGACGTAAATGAAGATTTTGTCATTTTTTACCTTAAAAATTCGGATAAAAACGACCCGGTAGTTTCCCTATTTTCCATATTTTTGCTATAATATTCCCATGAATTCACTGCAAAACCTTTTTATTTCGCTTAAACAAGCGCAAACCCGGCTGGCTCTGGAAAATGCCGCCGCAAAAAACAAGGCCCTGAGCGCCGCCGCTGCCGCCATTGATCGGGCCAGAGCCGCCATATTGACCGCCAATGCCCGTGATGTGGAAAAAGCCCGCGCCGGCGGCCTGAAAGAAAGCCTTGTCGACCGGCTGCTCCTGAACGACCAGCGGATAGACGGTATTATTGATGGTATCGAGGTCGTTATCCGGCAGGAAGACCCCATCGGCAAGGTGCGGGCGGGCTGGACTTTGCCCAATGGCCTTTTGGTGGAGCAGGTCTCCGTGCCGCTGGGCGTAGCGGCAATTATTTACGAATCGCGGCCCAACGTTACGGCAGACTGTGCCGCCCTGGCATATAAGGCCGGCTGCTCCATTTTGCTGCGAGGATCATCCTCGGCGCTGGAATCGAATAAAGCGCTGGTTGCAGCCATTAAGTCGGGGCTGGAGGCGGGCGGCGGCATTGCCGATGCGGTAGCGCTGGCCGAATCCGGCAACCGCGACGAAATTGACGAAATTCTCACGGCGCGGGGCTGGATCGATGTCGTGCTGCCCCGTGGCGGCGGCGAGTTAATTAAACGGGTGGTGCAAAATGCCCGCATTCCGGTTATCGAGACCGGCGAGGGTAACTGTCATATATATGTGGAGCCTTCGTTCTTGCAAACGAGCGCCGATATACACAAAGCTCTGGAAATAATTGCCAACGCCAAACTGCAAAAGCCCGGCGTCTGCAATGCCGTGGAAACCCTGCTGGTACACCGCGACGCCCTTGCCGCCCTGATGCCGCCGTTGGCCGCCCGGCTTGCGGACAAGGCTCAGCAGTCCCGCTGTGAATTCCGTTGTGATGCCGAATCGAAGGCGGCTATGGGGACAGAAGCGGGCATCGTCAAAGATGCAACCGAGGAAGACTGGGCAACTGAATTTCTCGATTATATTCTGGCGGTTAAAACGGTTGGCTCCTGCGATGAGGCAATTGCCCATATTAACCGCTATGGAACCAAACATTCAGAGGCGATCCTTACCAACGATTTGCAATCGGCGGAACAATTCCGCGCCGGCGTTGATGCCGCCTGTGTGTATGTCAATGCGTCTACCCGTTTTACCGATGGCGGCGTTTTTGGATTTGGCGCCGAATTGGGGATAAGCACCCAAAAATTCCACTCCCGCGGTCCTATGGGAATGGAGGCTCTTACCACGATAAAGTATTTGGTAAGCGGATCGGGGCAGATTAGGGGGTAAATACCTCTTCAAGTTTTTCTCTTATGATGCGCTCGATTTCTGCATTAAGGGGCTGACCAGGGCCTTTGGCTATTTCTGCCGCCTCAAAAATTTCCCAGGCTTTGGAGTACAATGGATCCTGCACAATGTATTCACCCGGAAAGGCATTGGGACTACTGCCGGGAACAGCGCCAAGCGTCTGGGCAAGGATCGGGCTTTTTCCCGCAATAAAAGCCAAAAACATCCAGGCCTCATCGGGTAAGGCGCAAGCGCTGTTAATACCGGCGTAAATGCTCAAAAGCCCCAGACGGTTTTTTCCCTGTACCGTTGCCGGTATCGTCGTAATGCCAAAATTAACATCACGCGCATTATGCCGCAAAAACGGTATATCCTGTGACGAGGCCGTCATCATGGCAATGTTTCCTTCGGCAAATTCCTTTAGCCGCATCTGGCCGGTTTTTTCAAAAGTATCCGGCGCCAGCAATCCTTCGCGGTGAAGCTGACCAAAAAAAGTGATGGTATTGGTTACGACTCTGGGAAGCGCCGGGTTGTCATCAGTGCCGGCCAGTTGGAGCTCTCCGCCATCCATCCATATCCAGGGGTAAAAATCCCGGCGCAGGGCCAGCGGATCCGCCGGACTTAAACCCAGAGCAAAAGGCAAATGTACTTCGTCAGGAGCCGCCGATTTCTTCCCTGCAACAGCCTTTGCCGCAGCAAGGAACTCAGCACGGGTTTTGGGCGGACGGTCGCACTGCGCCGCCTGCAAAATATCAATGTTATACAGAAAAATGTCCATAAACGACAACAACGGCAGCGCCCAATGGTCAATTCGGTGTCCTTCCTGAGTCTCGGTGTAAATGTATGGGGCAAGAGAGGCAAGCGCGGACATCTCCAGCAGGCTGTTAAACTCACCCTCATTAAAAAAAACAATATCTGCGTTCTCCTGACTGGTCATCTGTATCCGAAGATCGGGGTTTTGCGCTTCAAATTCCTGAATAAGCGCATTTACAAGATCCACGCCAAACAAATCCCCGCATTGCGATGAAATGGAAATATTAACGCGATCAATCCTGTTAACTTGCTTGAAAACACGGTTAACGAAAATAAACGCCGCAACCACCACAAGGGCGATAATCAAAAAGAGATCTATCGTTTTTCCCACAGCGCGTTTCATAAAAAACCCTCTCGACTTTTCTATACATTTTCGGCAATAATAAAGTATGTTCATTACGATTAAACGTCTCCTTTATGTTCTCTTAAATAAACTTCGCCGCCTGCTGGCAAGCCTTTTTGCAAGGCCGCGCCAGCCTATCGAACGGATGAAAGAAAAATGGATAGCGGACTTTTCAAAGCCTGAAAAATCCTGCTTTATCATTAAACCAGAAATTGCCTATAATGCCTATCTGGAAAAAGGCGCATTGTACCTTGGCCTGAAAAAACAAAACTGCATGGCGTGGGTTGAAACGGCCAACCGTGTGTATGTGAACCAGATTATCGAGACCCGCTTCCGCTTTGAGAGTATCGAAGAATACTGCGCTGCCGGCATCATGTTTCGGATTACTGAACAGGGAACCTATTATCTTGCCCTCCTCTCAAATAAAGGCTATTTCCGGCTTGACGCAGTAAACAATCATATTCCCAGGCCGCTCATTGGATGGACCGAAATATCCGGCTTAAACGAACGCGAGGTAAATTTGGGCATAATCGCCAAAGACGATCACTTAATGCTTATTCTTAACGGCAAATGGCTTGCAGAAGCGCATGACACTTCTATTCCGGGCGGGCATTTGGGCTTTGCCCTGGTCTCCTATGATACGGAATCAGAAAGCTCCGCCGAAGCCTGGCTGGATTTTCTTTCAGTGGATTCCCGCGCCAACGCCGTGGAAACGGAATATAAAAAATGGAATAACAACACGGCAACTAACGCTCAAAACCGTTTTCGTCTTGCGGAAAGCTTTGCCGCGCTTGATTACTTTGACGCCGCATACGGCCAAATTCTAAAGGCATGGAAACAACGGGAGGAAGCTGCCCGAAGCGTTATGGCAACATACACGGAAATACGAGCCAGATGGGAATTGCTTTTTGCCGCCCGAATGGCCATGCGAATTGAACAATACACCGCTGCGGAAGAATATATAAATATTTGTCTCGCAATGGACGCGGAAACAGCAGACGCTATCGAGGGATTGGATGCGCTTGCCGAAAAAGCAAAAATTCTGAACGCATTGCAAAAATATGACGATCTTATTGTTTTTCTGCCTGAATATATGAAACGGCTGGAAACTGAAAAAAAATTCACCGACATACCGTCGCTGTATGCGTTGCTTGGTCATGCCTGCTGGAACATACAAGACTACAATGCCGCTGCCACTGCCTGGAGCAAGGCCTTTAACCTGAACAAAAACAACGGGCTCTATGCCGCGAACACTGCAAATGCCTTTGCGATGTTGGGCAAAAAAAGTAAAGCGCTGCAATATTATATTGACGGAGGAAAATGTTTTTTGCAGCAAAAAGATTATGCTGAACTGGAAGCGCTTATTCCCAAAATGTTTGCCATTGGAAAAAATAATCAGGAAGCGCTGGCGCTGGCGGAAGCATTAACCGTTCGCGCTGAGAAAAAGCCCGCGAAGAAAGCCAAAACGGCTGTTTCAGAAAAACCGGCTAAAGCAAAGCAACCGGTGAAAAAACCGGCAGCCAATAAGCCGGAACCAAAAAAAGAAACGGTAAAAAAGCCTGCGGTAAAAAAATCAACGGTTAAAAAACCTGCGGTTGCTCAAAGTAAAACAAAAGCAAAACCAAAGACCAAAACATGAAAGCATACCTTGATATAGTGGAAAAAATTCTTGCGCAGGGCTTTCGCAAAACAAACCGCACCGGAACCGATGCCCTGACTATTGCCGGGGCCATGTTTGAGCATGATATGGCGGACGGTTTTCCCCTGCTCACCACCAAAAAAGTACTGTTTCGCCTGATTGCCTCGGAACTGGAATTTTTTATCCGGGGCATTACCGACAAGGAATGGCTGCAGGAAAGAAATAACCACATTTGGGACGAATGGTGTTCCAGCGATGCGGTTCCCTACGGCAACGACGAACAAACCAAGGCCAAAATGATGGCTGAACGGGAATTGGGGCCGGTGTACGGCTGGCAATGGCGCAACTTTGGGGCAGATTATGTTGCGCATAACGTTCCGGCGGCGGGAAAAGGCGCGGATCAACTGAAACTGCTGGTAGAAACATTACAAAAAGACCCGGACAACCGCCGCATGATTGTCAGCGCATGGAATCCTTTGGACCTTCCCCGTATGGCTCTGCCCCCCTGCCATTATTCGTTTCAGGTAACGGTTATTAACGGCAGGCTCAATCTGCTGTGGAACCAGCGTTCGGTGGATGTTGCGCTGGGGCTTCCCTTCAACATTGCCAGTTACGGCTGCCTATTGCACTTGCTGGCAAAAGAATCCGGCCTGGGAGAAGGCAAACTCATCGGCTTTTTGGGAGACACCCACATTTATGTAAACCATGTCGACGGTATTCGCGAACAATTGACCAGAGAACCCCGCACCTTGCCAAAAATCAAAACGGAGCCGTTTACCTCGATTTTTGACTGGCAGTATACCGACACGATTATCGAGGGCTATGACCCGCACCCGGTAATTAAATTTGACATTGCGGTTTAGCGAGTGAAATGAGGAATGAGGATGATAAAAAATATTATTATAATAGCAGCGATGTCTGAAAACTGGGTTATCGGCAATAACAATACATTACCCTGGTCGATTAAGGCAGATTTAGCCCGTTTTAGGGAATTGACTTTGGGGTGGCCTTGCATTATGGGTAGAAAGACTTGGGAATCCCTGCCTAAACGTCCATTGCCGGGGCGGCCCAATATTGTGGTCTCGCGAACATTGCATAGTGGGGAGTGGGGTAAGAGTGAACCGGGAGTGACCGTATTTCCTTCGTTACAAGAAGCGATTCAGCACTGTGCGCAATACGAAAAAATTTTTATTTGCGGCGGTGCTTCGATTTACCGTGAGGCGCTTCCGCTTGCCCATACAATTGAACTTACGGTGATACACCGGCAGTATGAAGGCGATACGTTTTTTCCGGAAATTAATCCTGCTTTGTGGGAAAAAACCGCTGCAACGGACTTTGACGATTTTTCATTTATCAGTTATACTAGGGTATAGGGAGCGATGATGAAAGGTCCAATTTTGGTAGTGCTTGCGGCAGGTATGGGCAGCCGTTACGGCGGCCTTAAACAAATGGATAAACTGGGGAAAAATGGCGAAGTATTACTCGATTATTCCGTGCACGATGCCATTACATCAGGTTTTGAAAAAATAATTTTTATTATCCGCAGCAATATTGAAAAAGATTTTCGGGAATTGGTGCTCGCGCGGATGGGATCAAAAGTACCATACGAACTTGCATTTCAAAATTCCGACAGCCTGATTCCGCCGGACATTTTTGCCGAAGCGCAAAAGGCAGGCAGAACAAAACCCTGGGGTACCGCCCACGCATTACTCTGCGCAGCGGATAAAATTGACGCGCCGTTTACGGTTTTAAATGCCGATGACTTTTACGGACGTGAAGCTTTTGCGGCAATTGGCAGTCATCTGTGCGGCCCCAACGCAAACGAACCGGTAATTGTACCCTACCGGCTTGAAAAAACACTCAGTTCTCAGGGAACGGTTTCCAGAGGCGTTTGTGCAATTAAAGACGGGTACCTTGTCTCTATTGAAGAACTCACCGCCATTGCAAAAGGCGAAGACGGCCGTATCTGCAACACCTATCCTGACGGCTCTACCTGCGAGCTTGCGGCAGACTGCCCCGTATCAATGAATTTCTGGGGCTTTCCGCAAACGATTCTTCCCGAATTTCAAAAATACTTTGACGCATTTTTGAAAACCTTTGCCGCTGATATTCCCGGTAACATCAAAAGCGAGTGTTATATTCCCGGCGCCGCAGACGAATTTATCAAGCAAAATATTATCAAAATAAAGGCTCTGCAGGCAGATTCTGACTGGTTTGGCGTTACCTATCAGGAAGACCGTGAAGCAGCGATCAAAGAACTGGCTGATTTAACTGCAGCAGGGGTTTACCCTGACCCCTTATGGGAGAATTAATTTGATAATCGGCATTGACATTGGCGCAACTATCACAAAAGCCGTTTCCATTGAAGACGGCAAATTTACCCGCAAGGTAAAAATCAAAGCATCCGATTCGGTAACTGCCGCGACCGGCGCGTTTGGCAAACTTGTCCTTGAAAACGGAATCCCCATACACATTATCAAAGGGATTAAAATTACCGGTGTGGGCGCTTCCAATATCAAAAATGATATTTTTGGCATTCCCACAAGCAGGGTTGATGAAATAAAAGCCATTGGCACCGGAGGAATGTTTCTTTCCGGAATGGACAATATTATTATTGCCAACATTGGCACCGGCACCGCAATTATTGAGGCAAACAAGCAGGGCATCTCCCATTTTGGCGGATCGGGTGTGGGCGGCGGCACCATTCTTGGATTGGCAAAAAAACTGCTGTCCACCACTGAATTCGGCGATATTATCAAACTTGCCCAAACAGGCAATTTAAGCCAGGTTGATTTGCGGCTGGCAGACATTATGGACACCGACATTAGTTTTCTGCAAAAGGAAACGACCGTTGCCAATTTCGGCAAAATGGCAGATAACGCTTCCAGCGCAGACACTGCATTGGCAATTATCAATATGGTGTATCAGGTAATAGGAGTGCTTGCCGCATTTGCCGCACGGGCAAGAAACATTCAGCGCGTTATTGTTACCGGTAATGGCAGCGACAATAAACTGGGACAAAAAGTACTTGCCGATATCACCGGTATGTACGGCATCGAGTTTATCTACCCCAACGATGCCGAATACACCACCGCAGTCGGCGCCGGCCTCGCGTGAATTAGGAATGAGAAATGAGAAATGAGAAATGAGGAAAGGCGTTGTCTGTACTCAAAGCGTGATACTTCAATGCAACGATTACGGACAACGCTTCTCATTCCTCATTCTTCTACAATCCTGCTGGCTTGGTCGCTCCAGTTTGCCGCTGCCTGATACGCGGTCACACTGGCTGCGGGGACTTTGATTTGCAGACTTGCGTGGGTGTTGTCAAACGCGTTTGTACCCAGCGTGGGTGGTGTTTCTGCGAGGCAGGTGACGCTCGTTAAGCTGGTGCAACCGTAGAATATACTATTGCCGATACTGGTCACACCGTTACCTATGGTGATGCTCGTCAAACTGGTGCAATCGTAGAACGCAGAAGCGCCGATAGTGGTTACGCTGTTGGGTATGGTGATGCTCGTCAAACTGGTGCATTCAGCGAACGCGTTAGCGCCGATAGTGGTCACACTGCCGGGTATGGTGAAACTACCGCTACGAGATCCGGGCACTGCGATAATTTGCGTTATTGTTTTGTTGTATAATACCCCATCCTGGCTTGCGTAGTTTGAATTACCAGAACCTACGGTGATGTTCGTTAAGCTGGTGCAATTGCGGAACACGTTAGAGCCGATAGAGGTTATGCTGTCGGGTATGACGATACTCGTCAAGCTGGTGCAATTGCGGAATGCATTCTGGCCGATAGAGGTTACGCCGTCGGGTATGATGATGCTCGTCAAGCTGCTGCAATCGCGGAACGCAGTAGAGCCGATAGAGGTTACGCTGTCGGGTATGGTGATGCTGGTCAAGTTGGTGCAACCTTGGAACGTCTCATTACTGATAGCGGTTATGTTGTCGGGCATGATGACGCTCGTCAAGCTAGTGCAATTACGGAACACGGCAGTGCCGAAAGAAGTCACGCTGTTGGGTATGGTGATGTTTGTTAAGCTAGTGCAACTATCGAACGCAGTATTGCCGATGGAGGTTACGCTGTCGGGTATGGTGATGCTGGTCAAGTTGGTGCAATTGCGGAACGCGTTAACGCCGAAAGCGGTAATCCCTGTTGGCAGTACGACGGAGACGAGCTTGTCCGTACCGGCGAGAGTGACAGTGGGCGCGTTACCGGTGGCGAATGTAGTTCCAGTCATCGTACAGGCAGAAAGGTCAAGGGTTACGAATTGATCTGCGCTGGCGATGGCATCCAATAGTTGCATCCAGCCGCTGCCGGCATCCTGCATTGTGCCAAGGTCTATTTGGAGGGGGAGTACTATTGGGTTTTCTGCAGTTCCGGTTTGGCTTGCAAGGTATGGTGCGACACCGCCTATAGCAGTAATAATCCACCGCGCGTACAGGGTGGTGTTCGTGGTAATGGGGGCATCGAAATCCCACTGGCTTGCGTCAATGGTCGTATCGGTATACCACCCCGTAAAAATCGCATCGGTTCTGGTGGGATCGGCGGGTTGGGCAACGGTGTTGCCGTGGGTTACGCCGACCATATCAAAGCGCGGTCTGCCGCCTGTGGCGTTGAAGATTACCAGATACGAGTTAAGGCCGTCATTCCCTTGCAGCCCCTGCCCGCCCTGCGAACCAGTTGCCGGTATGCCGGTGTCTTCACCGTTGATTGTCCAGTTACCCGTTTCCGGATCAACCGCCACAGTCGGGGCATCCCCCTGATCACCCTGCGTTCCGGCGCCGCCTTGTTCACCCTGGACACCTTGCAGTCCCTGTAGACCCTGCGGCCCCATCGGGCCTTCGCAGGCAATCATCGCCAATGCCGTTACCGCAATCAATGCGATAACTCCGAACCATCGTTTGTTTTTCATAAAAACATACCTCCTTTTTTATTACCCACACTCAACGAATGTGTTAATTACAACCGTTTTTGGACGGTTTAATACCAAAATAAAATGAGAACAACGTTATAAATATGGGGTGAATATATACTATTAGATAGTTGACACGATTTTTTCTAGGTGTGTATAATTGTCTGTTGTCTGTTGTCTGTTGTCTGTTGTCTGTTGTCTGTTGTCTGTTGTCTGTTGTCTGTTGTCTGTTGTCTGTTGTCTGTTGTCTGTTGTCTGTTGTCTGTTGTCTGTTGTCTGTTGT
>Ga0123356_10002388_pt1 | contig 20100 bp, 18 predicted proteins | sample TergutEmb28metaG_2_FD_92546 | JGI IMG/M metagenome (GOLD analysis project Ga0123356, IMG submission 92546) | Embiratermes neotenicus P3 segment gut microbial communities from Petit-Saut dam, French Guiana - Emb289 P3 | ecosystem: Host-associated > Arthropoda: Insects > Digestive system > Gut ... | reverse complement strand
CGCGCTCGGCTTCAGCGGCGCCAGCAACGTCCACGTCGGCCGGCTGATCGAGCTCGACGTCGCCGACCCCGCCGAGCTCCCGGCGATGTGCGAGCGGCTGCTCGTCAACCCGTTGATCGAGGATTACGAGATCGTCGAGGACGTGGACCACCGATGAGGTTCGGGATCCTCCGGTTCCCCGGCAGCTGCGACGACATCGATGCCCAGCTCGCGGCCGGGCGCGTCGGCGAGACGGTGCTGCTGTGGCACGCCGACCACGACCTGCAGGGCGTCGACGCGGTCGTCGTCCCCGGCGGCTTCTCCTACGGCGACTACCTGCGGGCCGGCGCGATCGCGCGGTTCGCCCCGATGATGGACGAGGTCGTCGAGTTCGCCCGGGCGGGCGGGCTCGTGCTCGGGATCTGCAACGGCTTCCAGGTCCTGTGCGAGGCCGGGCTGCTGCCGGGCGCGCTGCTGCCCAACGACTCGCTGCGGTTCGTCTTCCGCCAGGTGACGCTCGACGTCATCGACCCCGACACCGCCTTCACTCGTGAGAGCCCACCGCAGCTGTCGATCCCGGTCAAGCACACCACCGGCCGCTACTACTCCCCGGACCCCGTCCACGTCGTCCTGCGCTACGCCGCCGGCCAGAACCCCAACGGCTCGCAGGACGACATCGCCGGCGTCGTCAACGACGCGGGCAACGTGTTCGGGCTGATGCCCCACCCCGAGCACGCGGTCGACCCGCTGACCGGGTCGGCCGACGGGCTGACGATCTTCGAGTCGATCCGGGCGTCCGTCGGCGTCCGCGCGGCCACAGTCTGAGATGGGCGCGACGCTCCCGAAGTACCGCGAGCTTGGCCTGACCGATCACGAGTACGAGCTGATCCTCGCAGGCCTGGGCCGTGAGCCCGGCGACGTCGAGCTGGCGATGCTGTCGCTGATGTGGTCCGAGCACTGCTCCTACAAGCACTCGAAGAAGCTGCTGCGGCGGCTGCCGACCGAGGGCGAGCACGTGCTCGTCGGCCCCGGCGAGAACGCCGGCGCGGTCGACGTCGGCGGCGGCCTCGCGGCCGCCTTCAAGGTCGAGTCGCACAACCACCCGAGCGCGGTCGAGCCGTTCCAGGGGGCGGCCACAGGCGTTGGCGGGATCCTCCGCGACGTGTTCGCGGTCGGCGCCCGCCCGATCGCGGCGCTCGACTCGCTGCGGTTCGGCGAGCCCGCCGACTCCGCCCGGTCGCGCTACCTGCTCGAGCGCGCCGTCGCCGGGATCGGCCACTACGGCAACTCGATCGGGGTTCCGACGGTCGGCGGCGAGATCTACTTCGAGTCCAGCTACGAGCAGAACTGCCTGATCAACGCGATGTGCATCGGGCTGGCGCCGCACGAGCGGCTGACCTCGAGCGCCGCCGTCGGGGTCGGCAACGTCGTGCTGCTGCTCGGCGCGCTGACCGGTCGCGACGGGATCGGCGGCGCCTCGGTGCTGGCCAGCGCCGAGCTCGGCGAGGGCGACGAGGCCAAGCGCCCGTCGGTCCAGATCGGCGACCCGTTCGCCGAGAAGAAGCTGCTCGAGTGCTGCCTGGAGCTGCTCGATCGCGGCCTGCTCGCCTCGCTGCAGGACCTCGGCGCCGCCGGCCTGACCTCCTCGGCCTCGGAGATGGCGAGCAAGGGCGGCGTCGGAATCGACATCGACGTCGCCAGCGTGCCGCTGCGCGAGCCGGACATGGAGCCGTTCGAGATCATGGTCTCGGAGTCGCAGGAGCGGATGCTGTGCGTCGTCTCGCCCGAGCTCGTCGGCGACGTGATCGCGGTCTGCGAGCGCTGGGAGACGCTGGCGACCCCGATCGGCCAGATCACCGACCTACCGTACTTCCGCATCCTCCGCCGCGGCGAGGTGGTCGGCGAGCTCCCGGTCACGCTGCTGGTTGACGACTGCCCCCTGTATGACCTCGAGCCAGCGCCGCCGGGCGAGCAGCTGTACGGCGCGCCGGCGCCGGTGCTGGCTCACAGTGCCAGCACCGGCGAGATCCTGCTGGCGCTGCTCGCCAGCCCCAACATCGCCTCGCGGCGGATCGTCCACGAGCAGTACGACCCGGTCGTCCAGTCGCGCACCGTCCGCCGCCCCGACCAGGCCGACGCGGCGGTATTGCAATTGCCCGGCGAGTCCGCGATCGCGGTCTCGATCGACGGCAACGGCCGCCGGGTCGCGTGCGATCCGCGTGCGGGGACGCTCGAGGCCGTGCTCGAGTGCGCCGCCAACCTCGCCTGCGTCGGGGCCGAGCCGCTGGGGCTGACCAATTGCCTGAACTTCGGCAACCCCGAGAAGCCGCACGTCGCCTGGCAGCTGACCGAGGCGATCGAGGGCCTGCGCGAGGCGTGCCTGGCGGTCGGCGCGCCGGTCGTCGGCGGCAACGTGTCGCTGTACAACGAGTCGCCGGACGGGCCGATCCTGCCGACCCCGGTGGTCGCGATCGTCGGCCGGCTGCCCGACGCCGCCCGCGCCGGGCGGCTCGGATTCGCGCGGGCCGGCGACATGATCGCGCTCGTCGGCCCCTTCAACCCCTCGCGGGCCGGGTCCGAGCTCGCCAAGCTGCAGGGCGAGGCGCCGCTCGGGCCGCTGCCGTTCAAGGACATGCAGGCGATCCTCGACGCGCAGGCACGGGTAAGGAATGGGGTGCGGTCACAGGCGCTGCAAAATGCACATGACATCGCCGAGGGCGGGATCGCGGTGGCCCTGGCGGAATGCTGCATTGCCGGCGGGATCGGCGCCCGGGTACGGCTGCCGGACGGCCTGGATCCGTTCGGAGAGGATCTCGGGACCGCCTTTATCGTGTCCGGGTCGCCCGACGGGCTCGCGGGGCTGACCGTGATCGGCGAGGTCGGCGGCGACGAGCTCGAGCTCGAGGGGCTCCTGAAGATCCCAGTTTCCGAACTGGCGGCGGCGCATGAAGGCGGACTCGACAGCCTGCTCCGCTAGCCTTGGTCGGGCGTGATGGCAGCGTTCGATGACCACCGCGACGGGCCGCGCGACGAGTGCGGGGTGTTCGGGATCTACGCGCCCGGACGCGATGTCGCACGTCTGTCCTACTTCGCGCTGTACGCGCTGCAGCACCGCGGCCAGGAGTCGGCGGGGATCGCTACCGCCCCGCTCGGCGGCCCGGTGTGGGGGATCCGCGAGCAGGGGCTGGTGTCGCAGGTGTTCAACGAGCACACGCTGCGGTCGCTGGTCGGCGACCTCGCGATCGGGCACGTCAGGTACTCGACGACCGGCTCCTCGCAGTGGGAGAACGCGCAGCCGATCGTCCGCGACGACAACCGGACGGTCGCGCTCGCCCACAACGGCAACCTGATCAACGCGGTCGAGCTGCACTCCGAGCTGCGCGATCGCGACGTCCCGTTCAACTCAACCTCGGACTCGGAGATCATCGCGGCGCTGCTCGCGACCCATCCGGCCGAGCGGATCGAGGACGCGATCGCCGAGGTGATTCCGCGCCTGCAGGGGGCGTTCTCGACCGTTGTGATGACCGACGAGTGCGTGATCGCGTTCCGCGACCCGCACGGGCTGCGGCCGCTGGCGCTCGGGGTGGTCGAGGATCTCGACGGCGACGCCTACTGCGTCGCCAGTGAGTCGTGCGCGTTCGACCTGATCGGCGCCCGCTACCTGCGCGAGGTGGAGCCCGGCGAGATGGTGACGCTGAACGCCGACGGGGTCAGCTCGCGGATCGTCGACGGCGACCAGCGGCGGGCGTTCTGCGTGTTCGAGTACATCTACTTCGCGCGGCCCGATTCGCGGATGGGCGGCGTTCGGCTGCAGGTCGCGAGGGCGCGGATGGGCGAGATCCTGTGGCGCGAGGCTCCGGTCGAGGCCGACCTCGTGATCCCCGTTCCGGACTCCGGGAACGCAGCCGCCCGCGGGTTGGCCCGCGCCGCCGGGCTGCCCCAGGACGACGGCTTCATCAAGAACCGCTACGTCGCGCGGACCTTCATCCAGCCCGGCCAGCAGCTTCGCCGCCACGGCCTGCGGCTGAAGTTCAACCCGCTGCCCGAGGTCGTCGCCAGCAAGCGCCTGGTGGTCGTCGACGATTCGATCGTCCGCGGCAACACCACCCGGCAGATCGTGCAGATGCTGCGCGAGGCCGGCGCCCGCGAGATCCACCTGCGGATCTCGGCGCCGCCGATCAAGCATCCGTGCCACTACGGGATCGACATGTCGACTCGCGAGGAGATGATCGCGCACGGCCGCACGGTCGATGAGATCGCCGAGGAGCTCGGGGTCGACTCACTGCACTACCTGTCGCTCGAGGGCGTCTACGAGGCGGTCGGCGGCGACCGCGGCTCGCACTGCGACGCCTGCTTCAGCGGCCAGTATCCGCTGGCGGGGACCGAGGAGGCGAACGGGAAGTACGCCCTCGAGCGGGTCGAGCTGCCGCTGGTCTCGTGAGCTCTGGGGGGCGGGGCCCGCTGAGGGTCGCAGTGCTCGCCTCCGGAGCCGGCACCAACCTGCAGGCGCTGCTCGACACGGCCCATGGCCGCGACGGCGTCGAGATCGTCGCGGTTGCCTCGGACAACCCGGGGGCTCCCGCTCTGGAGCGGGCCCGCCGGGCGGGGATCCCGGTGCGGGCCTTTCGCCGGGTCGAACATGGGGGCGACCGGGCGGCGCGCGACGGCGCGATCGCCGACTGGCTGGCCGAGCGTCAGGTCGGGCTGGTCGTCCTGGCCGGGTACACGCAGCTCGTCGACCGGGACTTCCTGGCCCGGTTCCCGGACGCGGTGATCAACATCCACCCGGCGCTGCTGCCCGCTTTCCCGGGGATGCACGCGGTCGCCCAGGCCCTCGCCTACGGGGTCAAGGTGTTCGGCGTCACGGTCCACTTCGTCGACGAGGGGATGGACACCGGCCCGGTGATCCTGCAGCGGGCGATCGAGCTGCCCGACGCCCGCGAGCCCGACGACGTGCTGCCGCGGATCCACGCGGTCGAGCACGAACTGCTGCCGCAGGCGGTGCGGCTGATCGCTCGGGGCGAGGTGCGGATCGACCCGGGGGATCGTCGGCGGGTCCTTGTTGGTCCCCTCGCGGGGGCGCTGGATGTGTAGAGTCGGGGGCGGATGACGGGGACTGAGTGCCGTGGGTCGTGAATTCGCACGCAGTCTGGGCGCGTCTGGACGCCCTTGGCGGGAGGCGACGCCCCCGCCGTACCACCAGTACGACTTGGGGCATCGCCTCCCGCCAGTGACGCCCAGCCATCACCCATCCTGCATCCGACTTCATGACCCAAGGCACTAAGGCCGCCGCGCAGTCGCTGCAGGAGGCTGCACCGGGTGATGTGCAGGTCGGGCGGGCGCTGCTGTCGGTCTCAGACAAGACCGGGATCGTCGAGTTCGCCCGCGGGCTGGCGGAGCTCGGAATCGAGCTCGTGTCGACGGGAGGGACCGCCCGGGAGCTGTCTGAGGCGGGCCTGGCCGTGCGGACCGTCACCGACCTGACGGGGTTCCCGGAGATCATGGACGGGCGGGTCAAGACCCTGCATCCGAAGCTGTACGCCGGCCTGCTCGCGGTTCGCAGCGACCCGGCGCATGTCGAGGCGGCTGCCGCCCACGAGGTCGAGCCGGTCGACCTCGTGTGCGTGAACCTGTACCCGTTCGAGCGGACCGCGGCGACGCGCGGCGTGTCCGACGCCGAGGTGATCGAGAACATCGACATCGGCGGGCCGACGATGATCCGCGCGGCCGCCAAGAACCACGCGTTCTCGGTCCCGGTCGTCCGCCCTGAGAGCTACGACGCGGTGCTGGAGGAGTTGCGGGTGTCGGACCGGCGGTTGTCACTGAAGACCCGCGAGAACCTGGCGGCCGAGGCGTTCGCCTACACGGCGCGGTACGACAGCGCGATCGCGCGCTGGTTCCAGGAGCGTGAGGAGGACTTCCCGCCGCTGCTCGTGCGGGCCTACGAACGGGCGCTGGAGCTGCCCTACGGCGAGAACCCGCACCAGCGGGCGGCCTACTACACGCAGGTCGGCGCCCGGATGCACGTGCTGTCGCGGGTCGGGCAGCTGCACGGCAAGGAGCTGTCGTTCAACAACCTGCTGGACCTCGACGCGGCGCGCCAGCTGCTGGCCGAGTTCATGGTGCCCGCGTGCGTGATCATCAAGCACAACAACCCGTGCGGGGTGGCGGTCGGCACTGGCGGGCTCGAGGCGTACACGAATGCGTTCGCATGCGACCCGATGTCTGCGTTCGGCGGCGTGATCGCGGTCAACAAGCGGGTCGACCGGGAGCTGGCCGAGGCGATGGACCAGCAGTTCATCGAGGTGCTGATCGCGCCCGGCTACGACGACGACGCGCTCGAGGTGCTGATGAGCAAGAAGAACCGGCGGATCCTCGACGACCAGGAACGGCGCCTGAAGAATCGCCACGACCCGGAGCTGCGGCAGGTCGCCGGCGGGATGCTGGTGCAGGACCGTGACTCCGACATCGAGGACCGCTCCGAGATGCAGGTCGTGTCCGCGCGGCGCCCGAGCGAGGCCGAATGGCTGGCGATGATCTTCTCGTGGAAGGTCTGCAAGCACGTGCGCTCGAACGCGATCGTGCTGGCGCGTGAGGACGCGACGATCGGGATCGGCGCCGGTCAGATGAGCCGCGTCGACTCGGTCCGGCTGGCGCTCGAGAAGGCCCAGTCCGACGTCGCCGGGTGCGTGATGGCCTCGGACGCCTACTTCCCGTTTCCCGACGGCCCGCAGATGGCGCTCGACGCGGGTATCACCGCCGTGATCCAGCCGGGCGGCTCGGTTCGCGACCCGCAGGTGGTGGAGGCCGTCAACGCCGCCGGCGCGGCGATGGTGTTCACCAGCCGTCGCCACTTCCGGCATTGACTTGACGTCTGGCGACGACGATCCGGGTGCGGCGATCGCGCGGTTGGGCGGCGATCCGCCGTCGCCGTATGAAGGGCAGTTCTCCTTCAGCCGGATCGTGTCCGCCGGGGGGTTCGTCCTGATCGGCGGGACGACCTCGGTCGATCCCTGCGGGTACGTGCTCGGCGAGACGCCGTACGAGCAGGCGATCGAGGTCCTGCGCAAGCTCGCCCACGAGCTGTCCCGCGGGGGGGCAGAGTTGCGCGACGTCGTCCAGCTGCGGGTCTACGTAACCGACATCTCGCGGGCCGAGGAGGTCGGCCGGGCGGTCGGCGAAACCTTCGGCGAGGTCCGCCCGCTGATGACGATGGTCGAGGTCTCGGGGCTGATCGACCCGCGGATGCTGGTCGAGATCGAGCTGGTCGCCTATCGCGGCGGTTGATCGCCGCGGCCTGGCGTATTCATTGTGTGTCCGCGGGCGTGTTGTGGCCGTCGAGGATCTGCGCGAGCTCGCGTGCCGCCGCGGCGCGCTCGGTGGCTCGCTCGACCTCGTCGCGATCCTTAGCAATCGCTTCCAGGTAGCCAGCCTCGCGCTGCTCGTTGCGCTCCGCCGCCCACGCCTGCAGCTCGGTCAGGAACTCCGCGCTGGATGCCACCACGTCAGGTCCCGTCGCGTCGAAGTCGCGGTGCGCGAGCTCCTCGACCCGAAGGTGCTGGCCGTCAAACCAGCGCTCGTAGAGAACCACCCGCACGACCCCGTCGTCGCGCTGTTCGGTGTTCACAAAGCAACCGAAGGTCCCTTCGTTGGCGTGCGCCGCGGCCCGCTCCAGCTGGCCGGCGTACGCCTCCAGCTCGGCCAGCTCACCCATCGGCCGGAATGTGCGATGTGCCAGCACAAGCGCGTCGCCGTCCCGTCTATGCAGCAGACCGTGCTGGCCCCGGAACCGAACCAACGCCACGTCCACGTGGCCGGGTCCGGCCGAGTCGCGGACGACGCTGTAGTGGTATCCGGGCTTGTGATCGGACATCGCCGAACCGACTCCATCATTTCATCTACGGCGCCGGCGAGAGGTGGTTCGTTTGCGGCGGGCGCCGATGCGCCATCATCCGGGGTCGAGCCGCCGTAGCTCAGTTGGTAGAGCAGCGGACTTTTAATCCGAAGCGCCTGGGTTCGAGTCCCAGCGGCGGCACTGGGAAGCATCGGGTTCGAGAGGAGGAGGCGGTTGAAGGCACACCCTGTCGACACGATCAGCGTCGAGGTGGCTGCGGCTGAGGCCGCCCAGCTGGGCGAGGCACCGGTTTGGGACCACGCCGCCTCGAGGCTGGTCTGGGTCGACATCGCCGGTCGTCTCGTGCACTTCTATGACCCGCTGAGCCGTGCGGACACGTGTGTCGCCGTCCCGGAGACTCCCGGCGTGGCCATCCCCCGCCAGGCGGGTGGGCTCGTGCTCGCGGCTGGTCATGGCTTCGGCTTCCTCGATCAGGACCAACGGTTCGAGGAGGTCGCCCAGATTCCACAGAGGCAGGCGTTGGCGCGGATGAACGACGGCAACTGCGACTCGGCGGGAAGGTTCTGGGCGGGGACGGCGGGACTGAACGAGGAGCCACAAGCCGGGGCGTTGTACCGGCTTGACCCTGATCTGACGGTGACGCGCGTGCTCGATCACGTCGGTGAATCCAATGGGATTGACTGGAGCCCCGACGACCGGATCATGTACTACGTCGATAGCCTCGAGAGGCGGGTCGACGCGTTCGACTTCGATCTCAGCACCGGTGTCATCTCCAACCGTCGTCCGTTCGTGGTCATCGACGAGGGAGAGGCCGTTCCCGATGGACTCACGGTCGACGCCGACGGGGGGGTCTGGGTCGCGGTGTGGGGCGGCTCGCAGCTGCGACGGTTTGCGCCCGACGGCTCGTTGGATCGCGTGATCAGGCTGCCCACTCGCCAGATCACAAGCTGTGCGTTCGGTGGCCCCGATCTCGAGGATCTCTATGTGACATCGGCGCGGGAGGGGCTTTCTCCGGAAGTGCTTTTGCAAGAGCCGGATGCCGGCTCGGTCTTCGTCTGCAAGCCCGGTGTTCGAGGCCGCCCTCAGCGAACATTCGCAGGCTGAGGCTCGTTGAGAGCGTTGCCTTATCGCGCCGCCACTCCGGCGGACAACCCGCCGTCGACGATGAATGGCTGCGCCGTGCAGAAGGAGGATTCGTCCGAGCACAGGAACAGTGCCATCGCCGCTAACTCCTCGGGACGGCCGATGCGCCCGAGTGCGTGCATCCGAGCGGCGTCCGCCCGCGCTTTTTCGGGGTCGGGCTGCACCTCGAAGTAGCGCTGCGCCATACCGGTGTCGATGTAACCGGGGCAGATGCAGTTGCATCGGATGCCGTCCTTGCCGAAGTCGAGCGCAATCGAGCGAGTGAGATTGATCACCCCCCCTTTTGCCGCGCAGTAGGCGCCGAGCTGCGGCTCAACCCAGAAGCCGTTGACTGAAGCCATGTTCACAATCGAGCCGCCCCCGAGCCGGCGCATGCATGGAATCGCCGCCCGCGCGCACAGGTACACCCCCTTGAGGTTTACACCGAGCACACGGTCCCAATCATCGGGGGGCGTGTCCTCGATCGTACGCTCATACTGGATTGCGGCGTTCGAGACGAGGGCATGCGGACCGCCGTGCGCCTCCGCCGCCGCAATTAGCCGATCGACGTCGCGGGGGTCTGAGACGTCGCAGCGGTGAGCCTCGGCTGCGCCGCCGCGCGCGACGATGCCTCCGGTCACCTCCTCCAGTACATCGAGGTCGAGGTCCGCGCACACCGTGTGTGCGCCCGCGCCGGCCAGGCGCTCAGCGACGGCGCGCCCCACGCCTCGCGCGGCGCCGGTGACCACCGCAACTTTGCCGTCCATTCGCACAGCTCCACCCTCCTGATCGGGTTTGCTTGCCTCGCCAGGAGGCATATACTGGCGACTTTATCGTTCAAGACCCCTGGGGTGTCCGTGTCAGTGACGAAGCCGAAACGGAGGCGGAGACCGACCATGCGGGACGTGGCGGCTCGCGCTGACGTGTCGGTCCAGACGGTGTCAAACATCGTCAACGCACGCTTCCATCTGATGGGCGACGAGACGCGGACGCGGGTGGAGCGCGCGATGTCCGAGCTCGGCTATCACCCCAACATCGCTGCCCGCACGTTGCGACTGGCGCGGTCGCAGACTGTCTGTTTCTTACTGCTCGATGAGGACAACCAGTTCCTCGCGGATCCGATGACGGCCCTGGTGATCGCCGGCCTCGGCGACGTCGCCCGCGAACGCGGTTACGGCCTGCTGATCCGAGCGGCGCTTCCCGACCAGCCCGATCCCTCGGTGCTCAAGTCGTTGCTCGAGAATCGTGCCGACGGCGCCCTGCTGTTCCTATCAGGGGAGCCGGAGTTGCGTCGCTGGTACGTGTCGAATCTCGCAGAGCTCGGCTTTCCCTTCATCCTGCTGGAGACCTGGAACCAGCCCGGGGTGATGACGGTGACCGCGGCAGACCGCGACGGCGCCCGCGAGCTCACCGATCACCTGATCAGGGCTGGTCATGAGCGAATCGCCTTCGTGACGACCGCGGTCCCGTGGCCGATGCTCGAGCAGCGCCTGCTGGGCTATCGCGACGCTCTCGAGGCGGCCCGGCTCGAGCCGGCGGTGTTCACCGGTGGCACCTGGACACCGGCGTCAGGAGAGGCCCTTGTCTCGGTGATTCTTGATGGGCGCCAACCCCCGACGGCGATCATGTGTGGGAACGACCTGTTGGCTCTTGGCGCCATCCGGAGCGTGCGCCAGCGCGGGCTCAGGATTCCTGAAGATGTCGCGGTGACTGGCTTCAACAATTTTGACTTTGCCGAATTCACCGATCCCCCATTAACGACGGTGCGTGTCCCCGGCTATGACATCGGCCGAGCCGCGGGGGAGGCCCTCGTCGACGTGCTCGAGGGCGAATCCCCACGGCGCTCGCATATGGTGCTTCCTGTCGAACTCAAGCTGCGCGCGTCCGGATGACACTGCCCGGCGTGTCCGCCCTCTGCTAGCGGTGGGTTGTCGCTTCGACCCGGATTGGCATCATCACGGGCTCAGGTGCCTGCGAATCGAGAACGAGCACGTGGCGATCGACGTGCTACCAGAGCTGGGGGCCAAGATCCATCGGTTCGTGGATAAGGCACGCGACCACGATGTCCTGTGGCATTCGCCACGCGTGGCTCCCCACGTTGCGCCGATTCAAGCCAATTTTGATGACCATTGGTCTGGGGGCTGGGACGAGGCATTCCCAGGAGGGGCGGCCTCGCGCAACCGGTACGGCGACGAACTGCCCTATATGGGCGAGTTGTGGACACAGCCGGCGCAGTGGCGACTCGAGGCGTGCGGGAGCGATCGCGTGACGGTCGCCTTCACGATCACCACACCGATCACGCCCGCGCGGTGGGAGCGGCGACTCACCGTCCGCACGGGCTCACCGGCCGTTCAGCTCTCCTACCGCATCGAGAACGTCGGCTTTCGGTCGTTCGATTTCAACTGGGGCCTGCACCCGGTACAGGCGATTTCGCCGGCGCATCGTTTCGACGTGCCGGCGCGGCGTGGCGAGGTGGACGAGCACGGAGGCGGAGTCCTCGGGAGGAAGGGCGAGTTCTACGATTGGCCTCGATTGCGCGAACACGACGTGCGCCACGCGCTCGATCCCGAGGTCGACGATTTCGCGCTGCATTATCTGACCGAACTTGAGAGCGGATGGGTCGCCTGCACTGATACATCCGCGGCGCGTGGGTTCGGGCTGGTGTTCGATCACCTGCTTTTCACGGTCGTGTGGATGTGGCTGGTGTACGGCGGGTGGCGGGGCTATTACCACGCGATCATGGAGCCGTGGACGGGATACCCCAGTCCGCTGGCCGCGGCGGTCGAGGCGGGCCGGGCGCGGACACTTCCACCCGCAGGCGTGCTCGAGACGGAGTTGGTGGCGGTTGTCTACGGCGGCGTGCAGTCGGTCTCGTCGCTCGCTGCCGATGGCTCTGTGGCGCCGTGACACTGTGACATCGTGACGCGCTCGGGCAACGGATCCCTGCGGAGCTCCCGTTGGTTTGCGGAGCACGATCTGGCCGGCTTCCTGCACCGCTCCTCGATTCAGGCCGAAGGGATCTCGCGCCAGGCTTTACTGGGCCGCCCGGTGGTGGGGATCTGCAACTCGTGGTCGGAGCTCGTCAATTGCAACGTCCACTTCCGCTCACTGGCAGAGGCGGTGAAACGTGGCGTGCTCCGAGCGGGTGGACTGCCGCTCGAATTCCCCACCATCTCGCTCGGCGAGAACCTGATGAAACCGACGGCGATGCTGTATCGCAACCTGATGGCGATGGACGTCGAAGAGTCGATCCGGTCCTACCCGCTCGACGCCGTTGTGCTGTTGGGGGGATGTGACAAGACGATCCCAGCACAGCTGATGGGTGCCGCAAGCGCCGATGTGCCAGCCGTCATGCTCACCGGGGGGCCGTCTCAGCCGGCCGTCTTCCGGGGTCGCGAGCTCGGGGCGGGCACCGATATCTGGCTCTACGTGGACGAGCTTCGTGCGGGCAGGATGACTCAGGAGGAGTTCGACCAGCTCGAGGCGGCCGCAACACCCTCCTACGGACACTGCAACGAGCTCGGAACAGCGTCGACGATGAGTGCGCTGGCGGAGGCACTCGGCATGTCGCTGCCGGGAACTGCGGCGATTCCCGCCGTCGACGCTCGCCGCCGCGCGGCTGCCGAGGCGACCGGGGTGAGAGCGGTCGAGCTGGCACGCGAGGACCTTCGCCCGAGTGCGATCCTGACCGGCGAAGCTTTCGAGAACGCGATTGCGCTCCTGATGGCAATCGGTGGTTCCACGAACGCCGTAATTCATCTGCTCGCACTCGCGGGTCGCGTCGGAGTGGCACTGTCGCTCGAGCGATTCGATCAGGTGTCGCGCCGGACGCCGCTGATCGCCAACCTGCGCCCTTCCGGACGCCACCTGGTCGAACGGCTCTTTCGAGCGGGTGGGGTGCCGGCGGTGCTGCGCGAGCTGGCGCCATTGCTACACGGTGAGGCGCAGACCGTGACGGGCCGCCCGCTGGCGGACGGATTCGCGGCCGCGGAGGTGCTCGACCGTGACGTAATCGCCACTCTGAGCGAACCATTCGGCTCGCATGGCGCGCTCGCGGTGGTGCGCGGAACCCTGGCGCCGGACGGCGCGATCATCAAGCGCAGCGCCGCCTCGGAGAGGCTGCTGCGTCATCGCGGCCCAGCGGTCGTGTTTGAGGACATCGACGACGTCGCGGCGCGGGTCGACGACCCTGAGCTCGAGGTGACGCCCGATTCGGTGCTGGTGCTCCGCAACGCCGGCCCGAAAGGTGCCCCCGGGATGCCGGAGTGGGGGATGATCCCGATCCCGTCCAAGCTGCTGCGCAGTGGCGTAACCGACATGGTGCGGATCTCAGATGCGCGGATGAGCGGCACGGCGTTCGGCACAGTGGTCGTGCATGTTGCGCCCGAGGCGGCTGCGGGTGGCCCGCTGCGGGCGGTGCGCACCGGGGATCCAATCGTGCTCGACACAGATGCGCGTAGGCTCGATCTCGACCTGCCGGCGGTGGAGATCGCGCGGCGGCTCGATGCGATGGAGCCACCTGCCCCGCGCTATCGCCGCGGGTACGGCCGGCTGTTCATCGACCACGTGTTGCAGGCGAACGAGGGTTGCGACCTCGACTTCTTGCGACACCTTGATGGAGCCGAGGACCGGAGAGAGCCCTACGGGCTCGTCGGCGGCTGGATTGGGGGCTGGTGAGTTTCCGATTCGCGTCGACGAGACGGATCGCGCTCACGGGTCGGGATCGCGCGTGAGGCCGTTGCCCCTGGTTGCGGGCAGCTTGATCGTTCAAATTTGACAAGGAAACCGCGGCCTGCTTATGCTCTGTAACGTTCAAGTTGGGAGGTGGCCTATGGCCAACGGCGGGAGTCTGGGGACCGAGCGATGAAGGCGGATGCCGCGCTCTTGCGCTTTGGGCTAGACGTTGCCGCCGATGGTCGCCCAGCTCCGGCAGGGTCGTGCTTTCCTGACGGAGCCGCATTCCGGGTCGAGATCCCCAGCGTCGAAGGTCCGCAGGTCCTCGAAGAGGTGGTTCGCTGCGCCCGCGACGAGGGGGTGACCGTCAATCGCGTTTCGCAAGGCTCGGGTGCGATGCTTCTGCGCGAATCCGAGCTCCGAGCGATGGCAGAGCTCGGCGCCGAAGCGGGTATCGAGGTCTCGCTCTTCGTCGGACCGCGTGAAGGTTTTGACGTCGGTGCTCACGCACGTACGCCTGACGGCGCCGCGCACTTTGGCCAGCTTCGTGGATCCCGTGGTCTCAGGTACGCAGCGGAAGACATCGCTCGCGCGGTGGACTGCGGCATCCGGAGCTTCCTGATCGCCGATATCGGCCTGCTGAAGCTCGTCACGGATATGCAGAGCGTGGCGGAGTTGCCCAGTGACCTCGTGTGGAAGGTGTCGGTCATGATGGCGCCCTCGAACCCGATCTCGCTCCAACTCCTCCAGAGCCTGGGGGCGACGACCGCGAACATCCCGTCAGACGTAACCGTCGCGCAGCTTCGGGAGCTGCGTGCCGTCACGGTGCTACCGCTCGACCTGTACGTCGAATCGCCGGACTCACTCGGCGGCGTCGTCCGCGGTAACGAGCTGGGGGACCTGGTGGCTGCAGGCGCCCCGCTGTATGCCAAGTTCGGGCTGCGCAACTCGCGCGCCCTGTACCCCGCGGGACATCACCTCTTGGACGAGGCCTGCGCGATTGCGCGCGAAAAGGTTCACCGAGCGGCCACAGCTCTGGAGTGGCTCGCGCGCCTGCATCCCGAGCTCGCCCAATCGGAGCCGGGAGCGACCGGCCTCGGCGTCCCACGACCGCCCGAGGTGATGCTGATGGAGGAGATGGCAGCCCGAGCGACCAACCGCTGAGCCTCGAGTCCACGCAATTGCACTTGTTCATCGTATTGACATCTGAGGGGAGAGGGGAATGCGACCCAGAAAGACGCTGAGGTCGGTCTCATTGATCGCCGTGGCGGCTGTTACTGTCGCTCTGGCTGCGGCGAGTGGCAGCAGCGCCGCGGGCGGCAGCCAGGTCACACTGACGCTGTGGCACAACTACGGCACTGAGGGCAACGCCACCGCAACGGTAAACCTTGTCAAGGCGTTCGAGAAACTACATCCGGATATCAAGATCAATGTCGTGAGCCAGCCGGCGTCCAATTACTTTGCGCTGTTGCAGGCCTCGCAGATCTCGCACACGGGGCCCGACCTCGCGGTCATGTGGACTGGCCTGTACGACCTGAAATACCAGAACCTGCTGGTGAACCTGAAGCCCTACTTCTCGGCATCGGCCCAGTCGAAGCTGAACGGTTTGAACTGGACCGCCCCGAACTTCAACCTCGCCAAGGGCTTCTACGTGATGCCGCTGGAGAACCAGTTCTACATGGGCTTCTACAACAAAGCCGTCTTCAAAAAGGCGGGTATCTCCAGCCCGCCGCAGGATTGGTCTCAGCTGTACGCCGCCTGTTCAAAGCTGTCAAAGGTCGGCGTCGCTCCGATCGTATACGGTGCCGACCCGCAGGCGATCAGCTCGGAGCCCTATCCGTTTTACGACCTCAGCTACACGATGGCCGGCCTGTATCCGCCGAGTCAGTGGGGCGGCCTGTACTCAGGGAAGATATCGTGGACGTCGCCCGCCATCGAGACGCAGGTTGGTCGCTGGGCGGCGCTCCCAAAGAAGGGATGCACCAACAGCGATGTCTTGACAAAGACGGACATTCTGGGTGCCTTCATGAAGGGCCAAGCCGCAATGATCATCGACGGCAATTGGGACACGAAGACGCTTCAGAACGGAATGGGCTCCAAGGTGGCTCCATTCTTGCCACCGTTCACGAGCAAGCCGCAAACCGGGGTGGTCCAGTACTCGGGGGATGGCTTCTCCGTCATGAAGAGCTCGGCACATGTCAAGCAGGCGGTCGAGTTCTTGAAGTTCATGATGACGCCACAAGCCTCGCGAATCATCGCGGCGGCCGGACTGATCCCGGATATCAAGGGCTCGACGACGTCCAATCCGCTGTCAAATGAGATGCTTGCCTTCGCGGCCAAGGACCACAAGACGCCGGTCCCGATGATCGATAACGTGATCCAGACTGCGGTCGTGACGACGGGGATGAAACAGCTTGATGCTGCGCTCGGCGGAGACATCTCAGCAGCCAGCGCCCTGGGCAGCATGAAGAGCACCCTCGGCTCGCTACCCGCCAGCCAGAGAGGATCGACGTATCGCTAGGAAGTACTCAGCGCTCGGTGCCTGACCGGGTCGGAGGCGTGCAACAACGACACTCCGGCCTGGCCGGCACCGGTGCCGAGGCAGTGGCATCGGCGGACGCGGTCCCCGCAGTTCTTAGCTCGAGACGGCCGAAACGGCGTCACAAGGGCGGTCGGCTGAACGCCCAGCGGCGCCGGGCGGGCCTGCTGTTCACACTTCCGGTGCTCGCACTGCTGGGGCCTCTGCTGTTGCTGCCCATCGGGCAGACCTTCTATTACAGCTTCACGACGTGGGATGGGATCACGTCGCACTGGGTCGGCGTCGGCACCTACAAGCAGCTGTTCCAGAATCCCGAGTTCATCAGCGTGCTGGAGAACAACGCGATGATTCTCCTCGCGATCCCGGTCGCGATCCTCCTTCCACTCGCGGTGGCCTTCGTAATCAACAGCCATGTCCGCGGCTGGCGCATCTTCCGATCCATCTTCTTCCTGCCAACGGCCGTGTCGTGGGTGGTCATCGGCTTCATCGCCGTTCGGTTCTTCTCCAATCAGGGCATATTGCAAGGGCTCCTCAACGATGTAGGACTGGGGTTTCTTCACCCGAACCTGTTGTCAGGAGAGCGCACCGCCCTCATCGCGGTGATGATCACGTTCATCTGGTCAATGTTCGGGACGAACATGATCATCTTCCTCGCGGGTATGGCAACGATCGATCAGGAGATCTATGACGCCGCGCGAGTCGACGGCGCCGGCGCTATCGGAATCATGTTTCGGATCACGATTCCGCTTCTGAGGCGCTTCGTCCAGTTCGCTTTCATCATTAGCCTGATCACCGCCTTTGGCGCCCTGTTCAGCCTGATCTTCGTCATGACGGGCGGCGGCCCGGGCTATGGCACGACGACGCTCGAATTCTTCATCTATCAGCAGGCGTTCTCGACGGGAGACTTCGGGACCGGTGCTACCGCTGGAGTAGTCCTATTCGTCGTCGTCTTCGCGATCAGCATGCTGCAACTGCGTCTATTCCGCAGCGACGATTGAAGTGACCGCGCTCAGCTTTGGCAACAGGTCCGAAGTGTCCAAGTGGCGGCGCCGTGGAGGCCGGCTCCTGATCTACGCCGCTCTGCTGGCGACGGCGGTCGTCATGCTCTACCCATTCTGGTCAATGGGCATCACGTCTTTCCGCTCCCTCACTCAGTACTACGCAGGAAGCGGATTCTCGCTCGCCAGCTGGCACGAGCTGTTCCAGTCCCTGCCGGTGTTGCACGAAATGCTCAACTCGATCATTCTCACCGTGGGTGGAATTGCGGTGATCGTTGCGGTCAGCAGCACTGCAGGGTACGCCTTCGGTGTGCTGCACTACCGGTTCTCGGCGGTGATCTTTCTTGTGGTCATCAGCTCGATGATGATCCCGATGCAGTCGATGATCATTCCCGAGTTCGTGAATCTGGCGAAGCTGGGGTTTGTCAACCACCTCTATGGCGCGATTCTTGTGTACGCCGCCCTCGGCGCCCCGTTCGCGACCTTCTTGATGACCACCTATCTGCGGCGCCTGCCCGAGGAACTGATCGAGGCTGCGCTGATCGACGGACTGGGCTACACGAGGATCTTCGTTCGCATCATGCTGCCGCTCGCGCTGCCCGCCATCGTTGTCATCGCCGTCCTGCAATTCATCCAGATCTGGGATGACCTGCTTGTCGGGCTCCTGTTTCTGCAGACACCCGCTCAGCGCCCGATCACCGTGGGACTCGCCACGATCCCGTCGCAGCACCTGCTGAACGTGCCGGTGCTGATGGCCGGCTCGTTGATCAGCGCGGTACCGGCGATCCTGGTCTACCTGGTCTTCCAGCGCTATCTGGTCACCGGTCTGACTATGGGGATTGCGAAATAGCGCATGGCGGAGATCTACCTGGACAAGGTGTCGAAGGTGTATCCAGACGGCACGCCGGCCGTCAAGGAACTGGACCTGGACGTTGGCGACGGCGAGTTCGTCGTGATGGTCGGACCGTCGGGCTGCGGGAAGACGACTGCGCTGCGGATGGTGGCGGGGCTGGAGGAGGTCACGGCCGGCACGATCCGCATCGGCGGGCGCGTCGTCAACGACTTGCTCCCGAAGGAGCGCGATATTGCTTTCGTGTTCCAGAACTATGCGCTCTACCCGCACATGAGCGTCTACGACAACATGGCGTTTGGTCTGCGGTACCACCGGGTCGCGAAATCGGAGATCGAGCAGCGGGTGATCGCAACAGCTCGGACACTCGGCCTTGAGGACAGCCTCCAGAAGCGGCCTCGGCTGCTGTCCGGAGGGCAGCGCCAGCGCGTCGCGATGGGGCGCGCGATCGTGCGCGAGCCCCAGGTATTCCTGATGGATGAGCCGCTCTCGAATTTGGACGCAAAGCTCCGGGTCGATATGCGCGCCGAGATACAGCGAATCCAGCGCACGCTCTCGGTGACGACCATCTACGTCACCCACGATCAGACTGAGGCGATGACGATGGGTGATCGTGTAGCGGTGATGCGCAACGGAGTACTCCAACAGGTGGACCCGCCCCAGCGCTTATACGACCACCCGGGGAACTTGTTCGTCGCTGAGTTCATCGGTTCACCGGCGATGAACTTGGTAAACGCGCAACTCGAGGCCCGCGACGGGCTGATCAATGTGCGTTTCGGGCCTCACGCCCTACGCGTAGGCGCAAGGCGCGCCGCGGCATCCCCGGACCTCGCGAAATACAAAGAACGCGACGTGATCCTCGGGTTCCGGCCGGAGAACATGGAGGACGCTGCTTTGATCAGCGCTGCCCCGCCGGACCAGACGCTGTCCGTTGTGACCACCCTTCGCGAGGACATGGGTGCTGAGGTATACGTGCGCTTCTCACTTGGCGTACCAGCAATCCGTCGCCGCGAGGTTGATGATGCGCTTCGCCCGGAAGAACAGGCTACGACGCAGGAGGAGGACTCCGATCGTTTTATCGCCCGCCTCGGCCGCGAAACGGACGCGAGGGAAGGGAACCGACTCGAAGTCTCCGTCGACACGGATCGCCTCTACTTCTTCGACCCTACAACTGGCCGTGCGGTGTAGGCGTCCAGCAGCTCGCTAGGTGCGCCGCGGACATCTTCATCGGAAACAGTCAACGGATGGAGGTCGCATGAGTCAGGGTGGACGCGTTCGCGATGACGGTCGGGATCAGGCGGTGATCGATCGACTCGATTCGCTGTATGTAGCTGTCGTGTCCGACTGCCTCGACCGCGTCGGCTTGCGCGACAACGTCTTGGCGCCGCACATCCGACCGCTGTTTCCCTGCCGAACGGCCGGGTTCGCACTGACCGTGCAGGCTGTTGCCGTTGAAGCTGTCCCGTCGGACCGGAGCCGGTGGTACGCGGGCGAGATCGCCGCCGTGGACGCCCAGCAGCCCGGCGACGTGATGGTCGTGTCGACGTGTCCTGGGTCGTACTGGGGCGAGCTACTCGCGACGGCCAGCCGGGCGCGCGGAGCGCGGGGAATCGTCGCCGACTGCTACACGCGCGACATCCGTGCGCTTCAGGAGATGCAATACCCGACGTTCGTCGCTGGCGTGAGCGCACAGGACTCGCTTGGGCGGATCGACGTCGTCGATCTCGGCGGTCGAATCCGCTGCGGCGGCGTCAACGTCTCACGCGGCGATCTCGTCTTAGCCGATGAGGATGGGATCGCAATCGTTCCAGCTGACATCGCCGACGAGGTGCTGGCGCTCGCCGAGGAGAAGGTCGCCTCCGAGAACACCGTGCGCGAGGAGCTCGCGGCAGGTCACTCGGTCCGCGAGGTGTTCGCAAGCCACGGCGTATTGTGATCGGGCCCGTCACAGCGGCTGGTAGTCAGTGCGCTGTGCGCGAGTGCGTCGCCCCGGCTCGTCGCTGCCTTCTCTTTCGCTGTCGCTGTCGCGGTGCTGCGCCTCCAGGGTCCTAACGGAGCAGGCGGGCGAACTCGCTGCGGTGCG
>Ga0123356_10002387_pt1 | contig 20101 bp, 14 predicted proteins | sample TergutEmb28metaG_2_FD_92546 | JGI IMG/M metagenome (GOLD analysis project Ga0123356, IMG submission 92546) | Embiratermes neotenicus P3 segment gut microbial communities from Petit-Saut dam, French Guiana - Emb289 P3 | ecosystem: Host-associated > Arthropoda: Insects > Digestive system > Gut ... | reverse complement strand
GGCAGCATTATTTCAACGGGGATATCGGGATATTCTTCGTGTAATACCCGGTTTGCCGTTTCCAGAATTATATCTCCGCCCTTGCCGCTTACTACACGGCCGAGCAGCAGAAAACAGTCGGCTTTGAATATTTCATAATAATATGGTGTCGTATGACCCAGATAGCAGCCGATCGACCTGAAGACGGCTGCTGCCGCTTCACTGCCGTTTTCCAACAGCTGTTGTACGGCTTTTAGTTTTTTTGCCGGTGTTTCATAATCATCAAGAGATATTCCTGCTGCCGGTGACAGCTTTATCACCGCTTCCTGACAAAAGTACTGCACGCCAACGCCGATGTCGCGTGACCAGACATCCATTGCTGCAGTTGATGAAACGTCCACAGGAGCAAAAGCAAGCTCACTTATCCAGTTGGATAAATGACCGAAGCTGTCGACAAAACCTCCAATAAAGCTTGTACCCAGCGCAAGACCCAGAATATTGTTTTTACCCAAACTGATAGCACCGGCAAGAGCAGCAACATCACCGTCGTTAACGACCTCGTACGGTATGCCCCTGCCAATTATGTTGACCGCCTGCATATATATATCTTTGATCCTGGTATTAAACAGATAATCGGGAACCATACCAAACAGTTGCGCGGCCAACACACGGTTGTTTGCTATTAGACCGGCGGATGAAACTCCTATCGCATCCACACGCGGCAGATGTCCGGCTGCTTCCTTCATCGCTGCAACGATATTGGTAAAATGATAGTCGGGATCACTGTTGATTTTTGGATTCCACACAGTTTCGTTGCTGTAAACCGCTTTGCCGTCGATCACCGCAGCTACTTTATAATCACTCCCGCCAAAATCAACACCTATGCGGCAGCCGTCAAAGTGTCCGCCAATGGCTCTTTTGATCTCATAGGGTTCGGGCAGCTTGTCGCACCTTATGATTTCAAACTCATTTTGATATATTCCGCCAAAAAATTCTGCGTCAAACTCACGTGTTCCTCCCGGCGAATAAGCAGCTTTTAATTTTAGAAAGAGTGAGTCGAAACCGGCGGAGCTGCCAAAACCTTCATCTTTGGCATGTATATATATACGAAATCCGCCTTTTTGCCACAGTTCGAACTTAACAAGCCGGTCAAGATAATACAGATCGGCTTTTGCATGTGCCTCATCACCGTGAACAAATGTTGATTTTACATGGATTTGTTTATCATTACGTTCAATAGCGATCGAAACCGCTTGCTTTGCGGTTTTCAAAAAAGCCTTGTTAAATTTATACAGCGGTATAAAACCGGGATCCAGCTCGGGTTTGTTTTTGATGTCTACTTTTATTCCGCAATGCTCCATGGTTTTAACTCCTTACCCTTTTATTGCTCCGCCTGTTACGCCGGCGATGATTTTATTGCTCAGAAGGATAAACAAAACAAATGTCGGTGCAAAAACAATAACGGCACTTGCAAACATGGCACCCCAGTGCCCCGAATATCTCATACCCTGCACCATGTTAAACAGTCCGACTGCGATCGGCCTTATTGCCGCGTCATTTGCAAATATCATCGATATGAAAAATTCGTTCCAGATAGTTATAAAGTTAAAAATCGTTACCGTGATGATCCCCGGTTGTGCCAGCGGAAACATTATACTCCAGAATGTTTTGACCGGACTGCATCCGTCTATCGCGGCAGCTTCTTCAAGACCGGACGGAAGATTTTTGAAAAACGGGAAAAGAAAAAAGATACTGAAAGGGATATTTACACCGATATACAGAAAAACTAAAGTAAACCGTGACCCTGTCAGGCTCATGGCAGTTGCGAGGCTGAACAGGGGCATTATTATCATTACGGCCGGCACACCCATTGCGATGGATGTCATGTTTTGGAAAGTCGCATTAAATCTGAATCGGAAACGGCTGAGTGTATATGACGCGGGAGCGGCTATCAGTATTATCACCGTTAGTGATACTGTACAGTATATCAATGAGTTGATAAAAAATCCACTTAAGTTTTGTGAGTTCCATGCAAGTGCGTAATTATTAAAAACTAAACCGGAGGTCTTTAATCGTGCGAAAAATGCACCGGGAACATCTCCGCCGAATATCTCCCTCGGGGTCACAAGTGAAGCTGCAAGTGTCCAGCCTATCAGGACAAATGTAAAAAGTGCCCAAATGATACAAAAAACATACCCCGGTATCAGCCTGAGTTCTTTATTTATTTTTAACGGTTCTTTAAATTTCCCGGGTGTTCCCATATATAATCACTCCCAATACACTGGCCCCTTGTCTTACATTTCAACATCGTCTTTTCTGACGATCAGATTTGATAAAAGTGATATCACCACGACCATCAGTGCTATCATGATCCCTACTGCTGCTCCTGCGCCCGAGTCTCGCTGAATGACTGCCGAGGCGCGGCCGCCAAAGACGATCTCCCGCATATAATTTGGGGGCATCGTAAACGGCAGAGTCAGGTTATTCGGCGAAAACATAAATGCCCATGCAAATACTCCTGTTCCCAGGCTGACCGTCCAGATCACAATGTTGCTTCTCAAAACGCCTCTGATCAAAGGCAGTGTGATATAGAAGAATTTTTGGAATATGTTTGCACCTTCGATATCGGCTGCTTCGTAAAACTCTTCATTGATTTTTTCGATCCCGCTTATAAATGTCAGCATGATATATCCGACCATCCCGAAGCAATAGGCGATCAGCAGGCTCCAAATGCCCATTTCCGGCCCTGTCCACATGACAGGTGTCCTTCCGCCAACGGCTCCGACGATCCTGTCAAACAGTCCGTCTCCGTCCCTGTATACATAATTTATCCACATGGTACCAAGCGCTATGGCACTGATCACGTTGGGAAGGTAAATGACCGCACGCCAGAAGCGTTTCAGTCGTATGCCGCTTGTTAATATCACCGCATAAACCATTGCCGTGACCAGTACTGCCGACCCGCCGATAAACCAGAGTGTAAGATAATTTTTGACCGAACGGTTAAACAGTTCGACAGTAAACAGTCCTCTGTAGTTCTCCAGTCCGTTAAATTTCCATTCGGAAACAGGTAACTCGATCGCTTCGACCGCAAACAGGCTCATTACAAGTGTCCTGAGGACAGGGTATAAAAATATCAATGTATAAAATACTACCGCCGGTATTAAAAACAGGACGATCATTTTTTTGTTTCTTCGCCCGACCATATTTACTTCTCCCTTTGCAAGGGAGAAGGGATTTTACTCGCTTTCCCTTCTCCCAATATTCCTTCTAACTCACAACCGCCAGCATGTCTGAGTATTGCTGTGCGTTTATCGAGCCGGCGACCATTCTCTGGAATCCGTCGATAATAACAGCTGTGATATTCGGATTGTCTTCTGCACCTGCCGCCCAAGGGAACGGGTGTGTTGTTGCGTCGAATATCGCTTTTGCATCCGCAAGCTGTGGCGGCCACACTGCGTCGTTTGCCATCGGTACACCCATGGTTTCACTTGCAAGTGTCTGGTCCCAGTACCCTAGTGTCATCCAGCGTACAAATGCAAATGCTGCGTTCGGATATTTTGTGTTTCTGTTTATGCCGAAACACTGTGCACCTATGTTGTGTGCCTCGGGTCCCGCACCTCCGGCATCGATTGCCGGCCATGCAAAAGACCCCCACGCGAGGTTGTCATTGATTTCCTTGAGTTCATTGGGGAGCCATGTTCCGTTTAAGTACATCGCTGCGGTTTCCATTGCAAATTCGCTTGCTTGTCCTTCCGGATAAACATTGGTAGCCGCTCTTGGTGACATATAGTTGTTTATCACCATTTCTTCAAATATCTGGCATACTCTCAGCACAGCCGGATCGGAGAGATCGGCATTTGCGAAAATATCCATTGCTCTTTCAACACCGGCAACCCTTGTAAGGGTATATCCGAACAATGCGGGGATGTATGCATTATCGACCGTCATCGGTGTGACTCCGATATCGACCAGTTTTTGACAGGCTGTAAGGAACTCATTCCAGTTTACGGGAGGTGAGTTGATGCCTGCTTCGGTAAACAGGTCTTTGTTGTACATTGTTGTGAAAATAAACGGCTGATATGGAATTACCGTATGTGCACGACCGCCTTTTTCATATGCCATATTCATCAGAGTTTTATTGATAAGATCTCTGAATTGATGTCCGCCTGTATCGCTCCATGCCGCAAAAACAAAGTCATCGAGGTTTAACAGGTGGTCTCCCCATTGTGCCGTCACACGGTCTATGTCCTCGTCAAATATATCGATGGTTTCTCCTGCGGAAAGTGCCGGACCAACACCTTCACGCTGTCCCTGACGACCGTTGAAATTTACGGTAACAGGCACTCCGGATGTTTCTGTAAACTTCTCGGCGGCTGCTTTGATCACGATCGCCTGTGGTTCCGTTTCACTCCACATCGACCAGAAGACCAGAGATGCGCCATCTTCTATTCCATCTGCACGTGCGTCCTGCCCGGGCGGCGGCGGCTGTGCCGGGTCGTTATCATTCATTTCCGATCCGCCCGCACTTCCGGGAGCCAGTCCGGCGTCTTCTCCGACACATGCCACTGCCGAAAACATTAAAGCAAGTGTCAGTAAAAGGGCAAATATTTTAGCTTTTTTATTCATTTTTTGTAACCTTTCCTTTCTGAAATTGCAGAATTTATCTTTATATTTTCATTATAAAACTGATAAATCATATGATGTATCTAACAACAAAAAATGCCGGAAGTCAATCGGCAAATTAGTGATTTTTCCTTGCAATTACTGGGTTTTTTATGTGACGAGTTGTGAGAATATTTCAAATGGATTTATACTTTTTAAGTGGCTTATTTTATGTTATAATTGTTTCATTATGATCAATGTACTTGAATATCTTGAAAAAACTTTAGAACGGATGCGCGATATTGATAAAACCGCCTTTACCGGCGGAGATGGTGATTCTTTATCATTTAAAGAGCTCTCCGCACATAGCCGTGCCTGCGGGAGTTATCTTGTTGGGCTTAATATCGGAAAGCAGCCTGTTGTGGTTTTTATGCAAAAAAACCCGTCAATGATAGCTGCTTTTCTCGGTGTTGTCTACATCGGTAATTATAACATACCCCAGGATGCGGAAATGCCCGCGTTTCGAATACGCCTGATACTGGAGGCGGTGAAACCGAAGGTTATTATCTGCGATGATGTAACGGCGGAGATTTTACCGGAACCTGCTCTTTATACTATTAATTTCAACGAGATCAACAATCATCCCGTTGATGAAGCCGCTCTGTCAGGCATAAGAAAAAGCGCTATCGATACCGATCCGCTTTATATAGTATTTACATCCGGTTCCACCGGAGTGCCAAAGGGTGTTGTCGCAACACACCGCTCGGTCATAGACTATATCGATAACCTGTCGGAGGTGCTTCGGGTGACGCCGGACACAATTTTCGGCAATCAATCGCCGCTGTATCTTGATGCTTGTTTAAAAGAAGTCTATACTACCTTAAAACACGGGTCATCTGCATACCTGATTCCTCAATCGCTTTTTATGTTCCCCGTCAAGCTGATTGAATATATCAATGAAAATAATATCAACACTATCTGCTGGGTCGCATCCGCACTCAGTATGGTGGCGGGGCTTGGTGCTTTAAAAGCAGTTTTGCCCGAAACGTTGCATACCATTGTTTTCGGCAGCGAGGTTTTCCCGATAAAACATTACAACCTCTGGCGTGAAACTCTGCCGGAAGCGCGGTTTATTCACTTATACGGTCCCACCGAGGCAACCGGGATGTCATGTTTTTACGAAACAACACGGTCTTACGGACCCGACGAATCCATACCGATCGGTTTTCCGTTTCCGAACACCGATATAATACTGCTTGACGATACCGGCAGTATACCGGAAGACGGTTTACCCGGTGAGATTTGTATCAGAGGTACCTGCCTGTCCCCCGGCTATTTCGGAGATGCGGAAAAAACAAAAGATGTTTTTGTGCAAAACCCTTTGTCCGTTTTTCCGGATTTGATCTACAGAACAGGTGATCTCGGCCGCCGCGGTAAAGACGGCGAGTTATATTACATATCAAGACGTGACCATCAGATTAAACATATGGGTCACAGGATAGAGCTTGCGGAAATCGAACTGGCGGCAAACAGCTGCGAAGACGTTGGTCTCGCATGTGCAATCTTTGAGGACAAAAGCAGCCGCATAGTGTTATATTATATCGCAAAAGCAGGACAGGGGGACGGTTCTCCCATATCCTCACTCCGTGCTTACCTCAAAAAAAACCTCCCGCGTTATATGCTGCCGCACAGTATATACAGTCTCGACGAGCTTCCGCGTACACCCGGCGGAAAGATCGACAGAACCGGACTTTTGGCAGATTACAGAGCACATATTAATAAGGAGCAGAAATGAGCGTATTACTTGAAATTTTACAGGAAATGCACGAGGATATCGATTTTAAAACTCACAAGACACTTATCGATGATAAAGTCATCGATTCGTTTGACATAATAACACTGATAGCCGAGATCGATGACAGAATAGGCGTGACAATACCCGCCGAGGAGCTGATCCCCGAGAACTTCAACTCCTTCGACGCGATAAATGCACTTATCATCCGTTTGGAGGATGAGTGAAAAATTATATCAGCTTTTTTCCTGAGTGAGATATTTTTGCAGTGTACCGATAAATTCTTCGATCTCTATGGGTTTGCCAATATGATCGCTCATTCCCGCTTTCATGCAGTTATCAATATCTTCACGGAAAACATTGGCTGTCATTGCAACGATAGGAATAGTTTTTGCCTTTTCGATATCCAGCGCTCTTATTCTGCGGGTAGCTTCATAACCGTCCATTTCCGGCATTTGTACGTCCATGAGGATCAGATCGTACTCATCCGGTGATTTTTTAAACATGGAGACCGCTTTTGTCCCGTTATCTGCCCAATCAAGTTTAAGCGATGTCGGTTCGATCAATACTTCAACGATCTCACGGTTGATATCGACATCCTCGGCTAAAAGGATCTTAAATCCTCTAAAAATATGCTTGAAGTCGACCGTGGCATCTTCTTTAATATAACTTACCCCGATCGCTTCATTTATCATATCGACGATCGAAGACGGGAACAGAGGTTTGGACAGGAATTTGTCCACGCCTGCTTCTTTTGCTTCCGATGCCACACTGCTCCATTCGGCGGCCGAGATCATAATAATGACCGAGCTCCCGGGTGATTTGGATCTTTTCTTTAGCTCATGCGCCAGCTTGATGCCATCCATACCCGGCATTTTCCAATCGACAAAACATACGTCATACATACCGTTTGCATCAACAAGTTCCAGTGCTTCCTCTCCGCCGGAAGCGACATCACATAACTTGCCGAAGCTGTTTATGATGTCGGTAAAGTAATCAAGGACATACTTGTCATCATCAACGGCAAGTATTGTGAGATTGCTCCAGTCCACACCAATTTCGGATAAACTCGGTGCGTACCTTTCTCCGCGTTTTGCCTTAAATGTGAAAGAGAATTTTGCCCCTTCCCCAAGCTCGGATTCGATCCATATCTCTCCACCCATCATTTCCACGATTCTTTTTGATATGGCAAGACCCAGACCTGTACCTCCGTATTTTCTTGATGTATGAAGTTCAGCCTGCTGGAACGACTGGAACAGGAGTTCCTGCTGTTCCGGACTTATTCCTATGCCTGTGTCCGTGATCGTTATCTGTATCGTATATTCATCGTTTTCCTTGCCGATAAACCGGGTATCGAGAGAGACCTCGCCTCCCTCGGGCGTGAACTTGACGGCATTGCTTAGAAGATTTGTTATAACCTGCGCCAGGCGCTGTTCGTCACTGATCAAATTGCGCGGTATGGATCTGTCGATGTGAACGGTGACTTTCTGATTCATCTCCTCTGCACGGAATGCAGCAATATTTACTGCACGCTGAAGCATCTTTTCAAAGTCAAACTCCACGTAAGAAAGTTCAAGTTTATTTGCTTCGATTTTCGACATATCAAGAATATCATTTATAACACCAAGCAAATGCTGCGAGGCATTTTCTATTTTTGAAAGGCAGTAATCCTTACGCTGTATATCATTGGCTGTTTTTCCGATATGCGTCATACCTATGATGGCGTTCATCGGAGTGCGTATTTCGTGGCTCATGTTTGAAAGGAAAAGGCTTTTTGCTTCATTGGCCTGCTGTGACTTTGAAGTCGCTTCACGCAGATCGATCTCGTTTTTGCGTTTTGAAAAAGCACCGGCAAGAATTGAACCTGCCATTATTGACAGCCTGAACTCACCTTCTGCCCAATCCGCCTGTTCAAACGTTGTTGCGAAAACCAGATAACCTGCCTGCGTTCCTTCCACCATCAGAGGTATATAACAAAAGCTCTTTTCTTCAAGTGATGTGCCGGGATGCATTTCAAACACCCGGGCTGCGTTTTTTTCGTAGTAACAGCCGGTTTTGACCGCTTCGTCAAGAATCGGTTTCATTGTTTCATAAGACAGTGTGCGGCCCAGAACTTTTGGGGTTTCCTTATTGATAACGTCTTCATAGGTACAATGAAGCGATCCGTCCGGCAGATTCTCCAAAATGATAGCCCTGTCCGTTTTTGTGAAGCTGCGAAGCTCTGATATCGCATTGCTTATCAATCTTTCAAAGATGTAGTTTTGTGTAAACGGCTCGGAAAATCTGGAGATGAACTCCTGAGTCCGGAGTTCTGCTTCTTTCGCTTCCAGTAAAACATCCTCGCTCTTCTTGCGGGAGTAAGCGCCGGCGATGATCGAACCTGCCATTGTAGCCAGCCGGAATTCACCCTCCGCCCAATTAGCCTGATGAAACATAGTAAAGAACACAAGATATCCCGCTCTTATGCCGCCGATAGTCAGAGGTATGTAACAAAAGCTCTTTTCACCCAGATCGGCTTCGGGGTATCTGTGGAAGTAACGGGCTGCAGCTTTTTCGTAAAAGCATCCGGTCCTGTCTGCTTTATCCAGTATAGGTTTCATGATCCGGTAGTCCAGCGAACGTCCGTATACCTTTGGAGTTTCCCTGTTGATGACATCTTCATGGGTACAGAGCAGCGACCCGTCCGGTTGAAATTGCAAAATGACAGCCCTGTCTGTGCCGGTAAAATCGCGCAGCTCATACAGTGCGTCGTCTATAAGTTCGTCAAATTCGTATGACTGTGTAAACGGCACCGAAAATTCCGATATAAATTTTTGTGTCCGCAGTTCTGCTTCGTTTGCTTCTATCAAATAATCCTCGCTTTTTTTCCGGGAATATGCGCTGGCGATGATTGACCCGGCCATAGTGGCAAGCTGGAACTCACCTTCCGACCAGTTCGCTTCCATAAACATTGTAAAAAAGACAAGGTATCCCGCTCTGTTGCCGCCGATGGTCAGCGGAATGTAGCAGAAGCTTTTTTCCCCCAAATCGGTGTCGGGGAATCTTTGGAAGTAACGGAAAGCGGCTTTTTCGTAAAAGCAACCGGTCCTGTCTGCTTTATCCAGTATAGGCTTCATTGCTCTGTAAGCCAGAGACCGCCCTATAACCTTTGGTGTTTCTTCGTTAATGACATCCTCATGGGTACAGAGCAGTGATCCGTCCTGCTGGAATTCCAAAATAATAGCCCTGTCTGTGCCGGTAAAGTCACGCAGCTCATACAGTGCATTATAGATCAGATCATCAAAATCGTAGGGACGTGTAAACGGTACGGAAAACTCCGACATAAACTCCTGTGTGCGCAGCTCCGCTTCATTTGCCGCAAGGAGGATCTCCTCGCTCTTTTTTCGTGAGTACGCTCCCGCTATGATCGAACCGGCCATAGTTGCAAGTCTGAACTCGCCTTCCGCCCAGTTTGCCTGCTTAAACATCGTAAAAAATACAAGGTATCCCGCTCTGCTGCCGCCGATTTTTAATGGTATATAACAAAAGCTCTTTTCTTCGAGATCTGTGGAGGGATATCTTTTAAAATAACGGGATGCTTCTTTTTCGTAAAAACATCCTGTGCTGTCTGCTTCATCAAGGACCGGTTTCATCATTTCATAAGTTAATGTCCGTCCCAGCACTCCCGGTGTTTTATCATCGATAACACTTTCATATGTGCATGTCAGTGAGCTGTCCGGTTGGATTTCAAGAATGATCGCTCTGTCGGTTTTGGTAAAATCACGCAGTTCATAAAGAGCGTTGTCTATCAACTCGTCGAAATCGTATGTCTGTGTAAACGGTACGGAGAAATTTGATATAAATTCCTGTGTTCTCAGTTCTGCCGCTGCGCCTGTGGTAATACTTTTTTCTGCTGCCATTCTTTCTACTCCTTGAATTTATATGATATGCTCGGCCGCAATGGCTACCAAATCGTCGTAGGTCATGGGTTTTGCAATGAAGTCGTTCATTCCGGCATCGATGCACTCTTTTATTTCCGATTCAAGAGTAGCAGCTGTCAGTGCAATGACCGGCACTTTTTTGGCATATTCAAAATCCATTGCTCTTATTGCTCTTGTTGCTTCAAGTCCGTCCATAACGGGCATTTGAATGTCCATTAAAATCAGGGAATACCTTTCCGGATCTTTTGAAAACACACTTAGGGCTTCTTTACCGTCAGCTGCTTCCTCCACGACCAGATCATCAATCGCGGAAAGCATTGCTTTTATCAGTTCCCTGTTCAGGCTCACATCATCTACTATAAGGAATGTCTTACCTCTGAGAGATCGCTCTGCAGCTTCCGTATCAAACGGCGGGTCGGAAGATTTGCCTATCAGCAGCATCTTTTCGTGTTCGCTGGCGCTTATCCTAAGCAGGATACGTCTGACAAGAGCTTCGGTGGTGCCGCGCCGTCTGGCGGAATAGTCAACGGCACCTATTTCAAATGCTTTTGTCTCGTCGTCGTCATTACCTCTTTCCGCTACAAACAGTATGGGGATAAGCTTTTCCTTAACTACTCCAAAAACTTCATTAAAATCGGAAAACGCCTCAATGCTGTTGCTTCCGATATAAATGACAACAGCAGCGATCGTATAGGCTTCCAGTACGTTGTTGACGGAGGAACTTGCCGCCGATATGCTGACATTAAAATACGGAAGCAGCTCCATTTTGATTTCCGCAAGTATCTGTATATCGCTGCTTATAACAAGTACATGTTTTTTGTCCGTACTGCCGTTTGACATGAGCTGTCTGCCTCCGTCATATTATATTTTCGCTGAAAGATATTATAACAAATGAAAAAATATTTTTCAATTTGTTTTTTACGCAGACTATGTTATAGTATACGCACATAAAACTATTCTTAGGGAGATATCAACGGTGAGAAGCATAGAGACTGATCTGTTTCTGAATGATTTTGTGACCGAAGCAAAAGTGCATGTTGAAAAGATCGAAGCCGCTTTTTTAGACGCCGAAACACTGGCCGGAAATTATCAGTTAATGAACGGCGTATTTCGTGCTGCGCACAGCCTGAAGGGTACGGCGGGTTTCTTTTCACTCAAAAAAATCGTCACCGTTGCACATGAGCTTGAAAGTGTGTTCCTGCAGATACAGGACGGAAAACTGGCATTGCAAAATGATATGATCGATGTTGTATTGCAGAGTGTGGATTGCCTAAATAATCTCATAGATAATACGGGTGATGACTCCGAAGTTTATACGGAAGATATCGTCAGAGAGTTAAGAAGCTTTTCCAGTGTCGATAAAAGTGATGAAGATGCGGAAGCCGTAAAAATGGCTTTTGATTTCAACAATGATGAAATACTCTCGGTATTGCAAAAGGCTGTCCAGCACGGGCATAAGATCTACTGTGTACATGTGGCTTTTAATGAAAGTCTGGGGCGGTATTACAGAAATCCCAAGGAACTGATCGACAACTTCTTCTCCGTGGGAAATATCACCGATGCGATCATCACCACAAAAGATGAACCGGGCGGACGAAATTTGATAATCAAAGGATCGGATGCGGCACAGATAACGGAAATGATAGCCGGTGCATTACAGGGAGAAGAAATTTTAACTCTTGATTTGCTTGTTACAAGCATTCTGGAATTCGATCTTTTCTCAATAGCGATAGAAATCGACAGAAGCCGCATACGTCTTTTACATAAAGAAACTATATTCGGGACAACTGCTCCGGCTGAAGAACCCTCAGGAAAACAAAGCGACAGACCGGCAGCTGCACCGCAAAAAAAAGCAACCGAACAGGAAGAGGGGCAGTTCTACATACGGCTTGATATAACAGTCATAAACAGCCTTCTGGATCTTGCAAATGAAATGATACTCACACGCAATCAGCTTTTTTCATCAATCTCCGGGTTTGAAAAGACCATTGCCGGTCTTCCTCCCATATTACACGACCTTAACCGCCTGACCAGTGAGATACAGGAAAAGGTCATGTATACAAGAATGCAGCCTATAAGTGTGGTTTTCAACAAGTTCCCGAGAATCATACGTGATACCGCAAAAAGTCTGGGAAAAGATATAATCGTCAATATTCCCAGTAATGATGTGACACTCGACAAGTATCTGCTGGAGGCGTTAACAGACCCGATAACTCAGATAGTTAAAAATTCAGCCGACCATGGGTTAGAGTCAGCTGACCGCAGGGTTGATCTGGGAAAACCGGTCAAAGGAATGATCACCCTTGATGCATATATGCGCGACGGGTCTGCCATTATTGAAATAATCGATGACGGAGCGGGAATTGATGCCAACGAATTAAAGCGTAAAGCACTGGAACGCGGTATAGCTTCCGAGGAAGCACTTTCCCAGATGTCAAGGAGCGAGATATTTGAACTGATATTTTTCCCGGGTATATCTACCGCAAGAAAAATCACCAATTACTCCGGACGCGGAGTCGGCATGGATATTGTAAAAACAAATATTGAAAAACTGGGCGGAACGATCGAGATCGAATCCGAACTCGATATTGGTACAACCATGCGGCTGAAGGTCCCGCTGACTCTTTCCGTCATAAGGTCGCTTATCGTTACCATGGATACTGTTCCGTATGCTGTCCCGGAGCTGAATGTCGAACGTATAGTACGCGTATGGAATGACGGCGGATCAAAACGTATTGAAAAAGTGAATAAATCTCTTGTGTTAAGTCTTGACGGGCGGATCATACCTCTTTTGACTATCCATGATATAGAAGGCAAAGCAAAAGGTGCCGAGTCCATGCCCGCCGATGAAATGCTTGAACAAATCAGGAAATTCGGTGTTGTGAAATGCCTTGTGCTCAAGGCGGGCGGCAGGTGCTTTGCACTGCTTATCGATGACGCGCTGGAAACCGAACAGGTTCTGGTCAAACCGCTTCCCGTGTATTTAAACAGTTGTGTGTGTTATTCAAATGTGACCGTACTTGGCAGCGGACAGGCTGTTATGATCATTGACGCGGAAGGTATCATGCGTTATATGGGAGTCAGCGCTATTGAAGAAGAAGCTGTAAGGCTGCTTTCCGAAAAAAGCGAAGAGGAAGACTCCGAAGAAGAGCTAAAGGATGAAAGGCAGCAGATAATGCTCTTTAATTGTTCCGGTCCGGAGTACTTTGCAGTTGATCTTGGAGACATTTCCAGAATAGAAGACATAAATATCAATGATATACAGGACATCGGCAAGGATAACTATATCAATATCGCCGGTGAAACGATCCGCGTAATAAGACCCGAAGACTATTCCCCGGTCAGAAAACGTACATACACGGAAGAAGACCTCTATCTGCTTAATCTGAAAAACAGTACGGCATCTATTGGACTTCTTGTCAGGAAGGTAATAGATAAGGTCGATGACGTATTTATTCTTGACGAATCACAGGTGCGCAGCGATTTTGTCACAGGTACAAGTGCATATAACGAAAAAATCCTGATTTTCCTCAACACCCGCGCTATTGCAGAGGACGTAGAAAAGAAAAAAACAGGAAAACGTAATACCGGTACAAGAAAGGAAAAAGCTTTATGAGAGGGCTGAGCTTTATTGTCAGCGGTGAACTATATACCGTGGACGTAACACGTGTTCAAAAGGTCGCCCGGAAGCTTGCGATAACACCTGTGCCTTCCGCACCCGACGAAATAATAGGAGTAGCCAATCTCAAGGGAAGGGTCGTCACCGTCCTGAGCCTCGATAAACTGCTTGACAGCGATAAACAGTCCGATTTGGGACGTTATGTAAATACCATAATTTTTAAGTCTTCATCAAGTACCGAAGATCAAATGGGGATCGCAGTAGAAAAACCGGGAGACCTGATCGATATCGATCAGGAAGCTGTTAAGCCGACTCCCGCAACTTCGGGTACAGACGGCAGTTTGTGTATTTCGGGAGTTACCGAGATAGCAGACAAATTTTACAGAATTATCGATATTGAATACATAAGAAGCAGATATATGTCCGGAAATGATACCGGCGCGGTAAAGTCATCATTTGGAGGTGCTGAAAGTGACTAAGGTATTTAAAAACATGAAGATCAGGACAAGACTTTTGCTCGTATTTTCGATCGCGATCGCTATAATGCTTGCCATTGTGATCATTGCTATCTCAAACTTGCGCAGTACGATCAGTGAAAGTCATGATACCATCGATATCGTGATCGAACCTCTCGGCGGCTTGTTTACCGCAAGGGAAAATATGGACAGGATCAAAATCGAAGGGCGTGATATGCTGCAGGCGGCGGATCGTCAAACCCGGGAGATCATGCTCGATACAATGCTCGCAAGGACCGCTTCAATCAGGGAACATATGATAGGTTTCCACGATACTATAATGCTTGAGGTTGCATTTATACTGTTCGATGAGCTGATGGAGCATCTTGATACATATGACTCTATTCTTATTTCCAACCGTGCGTTCCTGCTTGATGATCCGGAAGCTGCAAGAGAGCCCATCACAACCGCTCTTTCCCCCATAAGTGACAGATGTCTGGACATAATGGCGGAGCTCAACGGACTCAGGCTGACCATGGGTAAAAATCTTGCAACAAACAATGTTGAACGTGCCGACACTGCGTTTTTGCAGCTTGTTATACTTTCTGCCGTGGGATTTGTTTTTCTGCTTGCTTTGGGCATAATCTTCTCGATATCGCTCAGTAAACCCATGATGGTAGGTGCCGAAACAGTCAAGTATGTATCCGGCGGTGATTTTACAAAAACATTTCCGGATCATTACGGAGCCGAGTTTGGCGAATTCTTTACGGCATGTAACAATCTTTTGGAGTTCAACCGTGTTACCATCGACGGGATAAGGGCAACCGCACATGAAATGCGTGATTCTGCCATGACCCTGTCTTCGTTGTCTTCACATATGGCTTCCAACAGTAAGGAACTCAGTGAAAAGACAGCATCCGTCAGTACCGTTACCGAACAGTTTTCGGCCGGAATGACGCAGTCAACAAACTCTCTTTCCACGGCAAGCTCGCATATAAGTGCGGTAGCATCTTCAATAGAGGAAATAAATTCAACAATAAGCACGGTTGCCGCCGCCGCCGAAGAAACGAGTACAAGAGTTACCCAGTCAAGCTCACTTGTTGACGATATTCAAGACAGCATATCCAAAGCCTCCGATTCCGTTAAGTCGGTTTCGAATGTATTTCATACCGTTGCCGACAGCGTCGATGAAATAAGCAAGTCGATCTCTCTGGTCAGTGAGCAAAGCGATGTTACCAAGGATAAAATGTCCGATGCCGATATTAAAGCAACAAATACAAACGAAATAATCCGCTCTTTGGAACAGGCAAGCAGACAGATAGGAAAAATCGTCACCGTTATCAGTGATATCGCAGACCAGACAAATATGCTTGCGTTAAACGCGGCAATTGAAGCGGCAGGTGCGGGTGAAGCCGGAAAAGGCTTTATGGTCGTAGCCAACGAAGTTAAGGAGCTTGCAAAACAAACCACGGACGCAACCGATGAAATAGCTGATCAAATCGAAAATATGCAAAAGAATATGCCAAAAGCGGTAAGTGCGGTTTCGGAAATAACAACGATCATAAATTCCATGACGGAGTACATCAACTCGTTTGCCAAGGAAATGAACAGGCAGGGTAAACGCAGCGATCAAATCACGGAAGAGTCGGCCGCCGCTGCACGTAAGATGAATGAACTGACCTCCGAGATCAACAGAATATCGGAAAATGCACAATCTGTTACCAAAACTGTCATTGATTCCACAAAAGGAGTAAATGAAATCGCAAAATCCACTGCCGAGCTTGTTATCGGTACACAGGAAATAGCCATGAACTCCGAACGCGCTTCAAACAACGTCAGTGAAATAAACCGTACAGCGCAGGAGATGGCTTCGGGTCTTGTTGATATATCAAAAAATCTCCAGCGTATAAACGAAGAAGCCCGGGCGGTAAATACCAGCGCGGCTTCCACAAACGATGCAAGCGAAATCATTTTAAAGATGGCAAACGAACTTGAAGAGTCAGTCAAAAATTTCAAAACCAGCTAATAAAGCAGGAATAATGCGTTTATGGATATTATCAAGGTTTTAGTTGCCGACAGTTCGCCGGTGTTTAAAAAGATGTTTAAGAGTGCTATTGAGCAAATCGATAAAAGCACATCTGTCAGCTGTGCCGGTGACGGTAAAGAAGCCGCCGATATAATCATACGCAAAAACCCGGATATAGTTATAATCGACGCGGAAATAGAAAAAACCGGCTTGCTGGAGCTGTTGAATCTGATAATCAAGGAAACTCCAAAAGCATTCATACTGGTGACCTCAAGGCCTTCATCGACCAGTGCGAAGATTTTTATGGAGGCATTGTCCGCAGGTGCATCGGACAGTATGACAAAACCAATATACGACAGTTACGGTGAAAACTTCGAAACCGTAAAATCAAAAATTTCCGCTATAATAGAAGCATTACGCGCGGACAGCAGTGCAAAAAAGAAAAATACTCCTGTAGTTTTATCAAAGCCCAAAAAAGTATCATCCAAGGAGTTTCGACCGCAGATCATCCTTTTCGCCGCTTCCACCGGCGGGCCGAGGGCACTTGAAACAATACTCCCCGCACTGGACCCTGATATCCCCGTACCTATACTGATAGTACAGCATATGCCGCCTCATTTTATAGATACATTGACGGGACGGCTCGAACATAAGTCAAAAATAAGAGTCAAGGTTGCGGATGACGGTGAAAAAGCCGTCGGCGGAACAGTTTATATGGCGCCCGGCGGGGACCACATGAGACTTAACTCTGACTATGTATTATATCTTGACGATTCACCTCCGCTTAACGGTGTGCGCCCTGCGGCCGACGCGTTGTTTGAATCGGTTGCCGACGATTTTGAAGGCTCCAGGATACTTGCCGTCATACTGACAGGGATGGGGCATGACAGCCGGAAAGGGCTTATAAGACTCAAGGACAAAAAGAAATGCTACTGCCTGGCACAAAGCGAGAGAACATGTGTTGTATACGGGATGCCGCGGTCGGTGGTCGAAGACGGTCTGGCCGATAAAATCGTAGATTTGGACCAAATGGTGCAGGAAATAGAAAGTTTTAATTATATTTAGGCATGATACGAGGTTGGTTTTTTTGGATATTGAGGCAAGTAACAATGAATACTCTCTTATAAGCAGCTACATTTACAATATCAGCGGGATCGTTATTGCCCCCGAAAAATACTATCTTATCGATACAAGGCTCACCAAGCTTATGCTTGATTCCGGAGCAAATGATTTCGGTGAGTATTATAATATCATTTCGCACGGCGATCCGGAAACCGACCGGAAGTTAATAAATGCCATAACTGTAAATGAAACTTTTTGGTTTCGTGATGCCTTACTCTGGAAATGCATTGAACGCGAGATCCTCCCCGGATTTGTAGAGCAGCTCAGAAGCGGCAAAGCCAACCGCATCAGGATATGGAGCGCCGCCGCTTCAACGGGACAGGAAGCATACTCCATTGCGATGTGTATCGACAATTACTTACAAAGAAACAATATAAAAGATATCACATTATCGGATTTTGATATACTTGCAACCGATATTTCAAGCCGTGTTTTGGAAATTGCAAAAGAAGGCAGATATGATAATATAAGCATGACACGCGGATTAAGTGAGCACTATAAAGCGGCCTATTTCAAAAACAGCGGTTCTGTGTGGGATTTGGATCCGGCAATAAAAAATGCCGTGAGGTTCCAACACTTTAACCTTCACGACAGTTACACCGGCTTCGGGAAGTTTGATATTATTTTCTGCAGATATGTGCTTATATATTTTTCCGGCGACCTGAAAACTAAGATTGTAGGTAAAATGAAGGAAATCCTTACCGACGACGGTGTTTTATTTACAGGAGTTTATGTCTTGTCCAACATGATAATGGATATCTTTAACGCAAAAACATACGAAAATTTGACGTATTATACAAAACCTTTACCGGGTTAAAAGCGAACTAAAGTGATGTCATATGGAAGGTGGAGATGATCTAATGAAAATCCTTATAGTGGATGACTCATCGGTAATGAGAAAAGTAATAAAAGCCGCCGCCGATGTGCTTGATTTGGAAACAGAGGAGGCCCGGGACGGCATCGAGGCGCTGGAGATACTTTCCAAAAATCACGGGGAGATCGATTTAGTGCTCCTCGACTGGAACATGCCCACAAAAAACGGCTTTGAAGTGCTTCAGGAGATCAAAGGTTCGGATTCTTATAAAGGAATTCCCGTGATGATGGTAACGACCGAAGGGCACAAAAACAGCATCGTTGCCGCTGTGCGTGCAGGTGCCGACAATTATCTTGTCAAGCCGTTTACAGTCGACGAGCTTGAATCAAAAATCGTAGAGTGTATCGGTAAAGGAGGCGGGTTCTAGTGGATATCAGAAAACTTGGCACCATTTATTTAAACGCGCTTGCGGAAGTGATTTCAACGACTGCGGCTCTTCAGCTTCATGTCAAATCACAGGACAATGATTTTAGTTTTAATGAAATCGTTGGTGTGATGAGTTTGGACGGTCAGAAAAAAGGGATGCTTTTTGTTTCCGCAAAAGCAGCGGATGTGCGTCTATTGTGTTCCAATATGATCGGTGCCGCGCTTGCGGATGTCACAAATGACGATATTGACGATACTATGTGCGAACTTGTCAACATGACCGCCGGCAGTGCAAAAGTGCGTCTGAGTGAAACCGAATATATGTTTTCTCTTACACAACCTTTTGTTATCAAAGGCAAGGATATGTCTTTGGTTACAAAGCCTTCAACGGATATATCGACGGGAATACTGGGCAGCAACGATATAACCGTAAAACTTAAAATCGTATACTAACGCTTTGTACCGGCGATTTATACCAGTCTTTATAAGGCGGTGAGGTCGATAACAGCGGGTGAAAGGTCATCTGCTGTTATTGTTATTTTTATGCTTCCGGACTTGCGTTTTGCCCGTATTATCGCAAGCAATAATCCTGCACCTGCTTTTTTTGTTTTACCTTTAAACGATTCGTGAGACTCGGGTATACCGTTGTCAATACCTATAAGCTCTGCCGGTCCTTCCACATTAACCGTCAGTGTGTTTGATGCCACGGGGTTAAATATCCCGTTTTTGTCTTCTATCGATATTTCGATATGTGCAATGTCCCTGCCGTCGGCTATAAGTTTTTCACTGTCACAATAAGCACGTATCGCCGCGGGTGTACCTGCGGCTTTTACAATATGCCGGCATACCTCTTTGCCGTCTATAAAACCTGCTGCTTCAACCGTTTCGTTTGATACCGGAACATCCCAGCTCAGGAACATATCGTCCGTGTTTGCGGCGATCAGCGGTTTGTCCCAGTGCCCGTATGTCTCCGTCATACCGTAAGCGGGATAACTGTATGCTTTTTTGCCATATGACCTGCCGCCGACAAAAAGCTCGGCATATTCGCAGCTTGTGTATACAAGCACCGGAATCACCTGTCCTTCCTCAATATCCGGATTGCGGTGCGGGAATACATACACCATCGGGGTTTCACGTTTCCATATACTTTGGTAGAAGTAATAATGATCCTTCGGAAAGCCGCATGTGTCCAGCACACCGGCATTGCTGCTTCTTGCCGGCCAGAATGCTTCTCCGAGATAATCAACACCCGTCCACATAAAGTCTCCGATGACATAATCATGTGTCATTGTGAAACGCAGCAGCTTCTGGACGTTGACCACCGCCGAAAAGTACGGGCGCCG
>Ga0123356_10002386_pt1 | contig 20122 bp, 12 predicted proteins | sample TergutEmb28metaG_2_FD_92546 | JGI IMG/M metagenome (GOLD analysis project Ga0123356, IMG submission 92546) | Embiratermes neotenicus P3 segment gut microbial communities from Petit-Saut dam, French Guiana - Emb289 P3 | ecosystem: Host-associated > Arthropoda: Insects > Digestive system > Gut ... | reverse complement strand
GTCTCCTGTCTCGTTAGCCGAACTGGTTGACTTAACCTGGAGCGGAGAATTGTTATCTGGAACTTGGCAGAGTTGTTGACTAGTCAAGCTGGTGGAACTAAGAGTAAAGCCCCAAGTGTTGTTAGACAGAGCGCTAGAAGTGTTGTTTAGTTGCTGAAGTCCAGTATTCCAGGTGCAGGTGTTGTTGGTAGCAGTGATATATTCACTAAGTGAGGCGTGTTTAAGATCTTTGGCATGAGGGTTGGTATTTGCTTGATTAGTAGAAATAAACAGCGAATAACCGCTGTTATGGTTAGTAAAGGTAGTAGCAATGTTGGTGCCACTGCCAAAGGTGCCTGGCGTCGTGGGCGTTAATCCCGATCCACCTATTTGCACTAGGCTAGTGTCTAGTAGTAGCGAAATATAGACCTCTTCATACAAGAATCCACTGGCTATGTTAGCCCTGTCACCACCACGCTCTTCCTCGCTATCTAGTACACCATTACAGGCAGTCAGAGCCCCTACGCTACATACCGCTGGCACAACGGCCATCTCGCCACCAATGGTGACTAATACGTCGACTAGGCCTGGAGCGTGAGCAGGGGCTACGCAAGTGATGGAGGTGTCAGACCAAGTAGTGATGTCGCAAGCAACGGGAGTGCCACTAACGTCTAAGACCACGCCATCACCAACGCCATGGCTAGCACCAAAACCAGTGCCGGTAATAGTTAGATTAGTGCCGCCAGTTTCTGGGCCGTAGTTAGGGGAGATGCTGATAATAGTATATGGTGGCGGCAAATACTCATAGCCATTAGTCAGCGTTATTACCTGCCCACCGGAAGTAGTGAGGGTGACATCAACCACCCCAGCGATATGCGGTGGAGTGATGGCGGTAATCGAATTATAGTTATTAACAGTAAAACTAATCGCCTCGACCCCGCCGAATTTTACCGACTCAATAACCGGAATGAGTGGTATACCCTTAGAACCAATGGCCAACGGTGTATATGACATATAGGTCGAAGTGTCGACACCAAGCTGGCCAGCCCAATTAATACCCCAACAGTATACTTGGTCGTCACTGGCGATGGCGCAGGTATTATAATAGTCGACAGCAATCTGCTTGATGGTCTTGCCATAAAGATCGTCGCTAGGGTTGGAGTTTTGAACGGCAACTGGGGCGAAAAAGGTGCCGGTTGAATCATCTTCGATGCCAAGTTGACCGTTGTTATTGTCTCCCCAGCAGTAAGCTTGGTCGTCGCTGGCGACGACGCAGGTATGTTGATAACCAGCAGCAATCTGCTTGATGGTTTTGCCGCTTAAAACGCCAGAGGTGTCGACGGCTACTGGGACAGGAGAACCAGAGCCTGAATCATCGTCGTTACCAAGCTGGCCAGACCAATTAGCACCCCAGCAGTAGGCTTGGTCGTTGCTGGCGATGACACAGGTGTGCTGATAACTAGCCGAGATTTGTTTGATGGTTTTGCCGCTTAAAACCCCAGAAGTGTCGACGGCTACCGGAACCGGCGAGTTGGTAGAATCGTCATTGCCAAATTGGCCGTAGCTATTATTCCCCCAACAGTAAGCTTGGTCGTCGCTAGCAATAGCACAGGTATGAGATTCACCAGCAGACACTTGCTTGATGGTTTTGCCGCTTAAAACGCCAGAGGTGTCGACGGCCACTGGAACAGTAGAATTAGCCGTGTCGCCGGTACCAAGTTGGCCGTTCCAACTACCACCCCAGCAGTAAACTTGATTATCACTGGCAATGGCACAGGTGTGTTGTGCACCAGCGGTGATTTGCTTGATGGTCTTGCCATACAGAGCGTCACCAGGGTCGGAATTTTGAACGGGGACCGGGGCGAAAAAGTAGCTACCTGAATCATCGTCGTTACCAAGTTTGCCGTTGCTATTGTCTCCCCAGCAGTAAGCTTGGTCGTCACTGGCGATGGCACAGGTATGAGATTCACCAGTCGCAATCTGCTTGATGATCTTGCCATAGAGTGCATCGCCCGGGTCGGAATTTTGGACAGCAACCGGAAGGAAAGAGTCGTAGACCAATTCATCGCCATTGCCAAGCTGGCCAGAGTTATTATTGCCCCAGCAGTAGGCTTGGTCGTCGCTAGCGATGGCGCAGATGTGATTCTACCAATCGAAACTTGCTTGACACTTCTGCCATAAAGCGCCGAGGGGTTGCTCTTGACGATCACCGGAGCAGCCGGGCCATGGCCCATTGGCTGGCCGTCGCCGCCGATTTTGCCGTCGCCGAGCTGCCCATGACTATTGTCACCCCAGCAGTAGGCTTGGTCGTCGCTGGCAATGGCGCAGGTATGTTGATAACCAGCAGACATTTGTTTGAGAACTTTACCATATAACGCATCGCCTGGATCGGAATTTTGGACGGGAAGCGGATCGTAGGATATATACGAGTAGCCTGTATCGGTACCGAGTTGATTAAACCAGTTCATCCCCCAGCAGTATGCCTGCCCATCGCTGGCGATGACGCAGGTGTGAGATTGACCAGCAGCAACCTGCTCAATGGTTTTGCCATAGAGCGCATCGCCTGGGTTGGAATTTTGGACGGGAAGCGGAACAGATGCGTAGTTTATTAAATCGTCGCCATTGCCAAGCACGCCATTCCAGTTACCACCCCAACAATACGCCTGGTCATCGCTAGCGATGACGCATATGTGATAGTAGCCAGACGAAATCTGCTTGATGGTTTTGCCGTTTAGCACGCCAGAAGTGTCGACAGCGACCGGGACGTCCGACCTGCCGGCCGAAGCATAGTCATCCCCCAGCTGGCCTTCCTCGCCATATCCCCAACAGTATGCCTGGTCGTCGCTGGCAATGGCACAGGTGTGCATCTCGCCAGTCACAATCTGCTTGATAGTTTTGCCATAAAGCACATCGCCTGGGTCGGAGTTTTTAACAGCAACCGGGACAAGTGAGTTGCTGCCCAAATCGTCACCGAGCTGGCCAGTATGACCGCGCCCCCAACAGTATGCCTGGTCGTCGCTGGCAATGGCGCAGGTGTGAGATTCGCTAGGCGCGATTTGTTTGATGGTTTTGCCGCTCAAAACCCCAGAGGTATCTACCGCTACCGGCACGGGCGTGTCGCCAATTAAATCATTACCCAGCTGGCCACTCCAGCCATCCCCCCAACAGTAAGCTTGGTCGTCACTGGCGATGGCGCAGGTGTAGTAATAGCCAGCCGAGATCTGTTTGATGGTTTTACCATAGAGAACATCGCCCGGGTCGGAGCTTTGGACAGCGATCGGAGCAAGCGAGTGATTGAGCGACATGTCGCCATTGCCAAGCTGGCCATAGTTATTATCACCCCAACAATAAGCTTGGTCGTCACTGGCGATGGCGCAGGTGTGATCCCTGCCAGACGCAATTTGTTTCCAAGTAGAATCCGTCATAAAATTATCACCAGTAATTTCTACTTGCGTCCCACCAGAAGTTGGCCCGCTATTGGGGCTAACGCTGGTCATAGTAGGAGGAATGGCCGCTTCAGCATCACGTAGCAGATACTGACCAACTGGCAAAGCAATGGCAGCCACCAAGCCCGCCAGCAAAAACGTCTTTTTATTAAAAATCCTTTCCACCACCCCCACCAAAAAAACTCGGTGACAAGACTTTCGCTTAGTTCTCTTCATTAGAATTGTTAGTCTGTTTAGTTCTGTATTGTTTATCATAATATTACGTTTTTATAGTGTTACCTTTCGACTGTCTGTTTCCACCCACGAAAATAGACGTTAGCAGTATATATAATGCTAGTAGAGTGTCAATTGCATATATTAGGGTTTATAAACAGAACGTCTTCTATCTCTTGTTTTGGTGGGTTTTATAATACTATTTGTTTTTTATTTCGACAAAAGAAGAACACGACCTATGCTTTCCATCAATGACCGTGCTCTGATAGCATTTGTTATAGCATTATCGTAACATAAAGTTACCTAACGGGAGTTAATTTGGGGATACCTTACAAGGATAATCCTTGATTAAAAGAAACAAAAGAAAGAACCCCAGGCCCAAACAGTTCAGTAAGGGCGGGGGTTCTTTACAACTATAATACTATCATACTTCTACTTAGAAATCAACGTCTTTTTATCTTTAGTAACGAAAACTAAACGCTCCCAACTTTTTACCTTCTCAAAATCGCCCTCAATTTTGCTTTTTGCCCTTTCAAAGTCCCTGGGAGGAATCTTTTGGAGATTAAAAATCAAGTTCTTTGACTGCTTCAACCCTGCTTTGATAGCATTGTCTAGAGTCTCTTTCTTTGCTTTGGTTGGGGTCTTGATTTCCCATTCCACATCATGATCAACTCGAATATCAGGCGTGTGCTCACCTTCACGACGGTGCGCCTTAAGGAACAGAACATGCTTACTAGCGAACTTTTCTATCACCAAAATATCTACTGCCTCAATTTCATTCTTGTCTGGTGTGGCGCCGAGTTCTTTCTCAATCACGACCTTGTTCATATTATTTAATTATACCATGATTTCAATCTTCCAGACTTGCCGAATACTTGTTTCAGCACTTAACCACAAAGTTAACTAACGGGAGTTAATTTGGAGATAATAATATTGGGGATTTTTTTGTGGATTGTTTTGTTTAGAGATTGCCAATGATCGTCATTGAAATAGTTAATGATGGCGGTCGTCGGAAGATTACGAGGGGCTTAAAGCTTGATACATCGTACAGCGTAGCCGTCATATTTGGGGGCAGTGATATTATTACCTGTAATCACATTGGTATTACTGATGCTTAAATTTTTGCCCATCCCAGCATTGTAAGTTGCAGACGACCACCAGTTTCCCTCTCTACCAATCCCAACAAATCCTCCTGTACGAAAGTAGCCAGCAAATGAGCCAGAAAACGGACCTGAGGCATACCAGTTCTTGCGACGGTCAGCATTGCTGGTGCCGGAAGCAGTATTAGAACCGTTATACATCGCAGCATTTAGAACAGCAAGGTCGTTGTCAGCAGCACTATTACCAGAGCCACCACTTGGCAACCCCCAGCCCGATGGACAGATGGATGAGATAGCAGTGGTACCAACTGTAGAAATAGCGTAAGTACCAGTGCCGGCTGTGGCGGTGTACCAGTTATAGAGGTATCCGCAAGCTGTAAGAGTGTCGGGGGCTGTACCCCTAACTCCAGGTTGGCAAGAATCGGAATAATCAGTAGCAGATGGGTCTGAATAAGCAGCGAAACGGAAATTGTCGGTATTGGGGTTGCCGGCAACATAAGTCGCAGTAGAAGCGGTACCGTCACAAGTAAGATTTCCTGAGCCCTGGGCTAGGGTAATGGAGGTGGCATCACATCGGCCATTGTTATGAGTAGCCGCATCCTGCACAGGGTTAGCAGGGATGACAAAATTAGCGCTGACGTTAGAGTTAGCGGACGTGAGAGTGAAGCCCTTTAGTTTGAGGTTGTCTATCATCCAGCATTTGCCGTCGGGCATTTTACGTACACGATAGTTTTGGTTGTTGCGAGTATCATTTAGTACTACAGTAGTATATGTAGGCATAGACGCGCAGTTAGTGGCAGTGAATGACTGCATGGTGGTATTGGCTGGCGGAGCGGTGTATGTGAGGCTGCCTGGTGATACTATGCCTAGCACAGCAAGAACCGTCCCCGTGATCACTAATGCTAATACAATAGGAACACCAACTAGGATCAACTTCTGAATTAATGCTTTATTCGCCTGCCCCTTACCACTCCTCTGTGTTAGACGGAGTGGTGACGGGGTGATTCGTGGTTCTTTTTTCATTATTTCTCCTTTTTACTTTTACCTTTTACATCTAGTTTTTACATTTATTTTCCTTAATTTGATATACAACGCACAGACCTACTGAAATACTTGGCGTATATGCCGGAGAGCAAAGTGTTGTATGTTAATTGCATACCAGAAGCATTCAGGTTACTACCACCTCGCGCGCCCCACCAGAAAGCGTGGTCGCCTGCCTGATCAAACATTCTTCCAAATGAGTTAGCAAATGAGCCAGAAAACGGACCTGAGGCATACCAGTTTTTGCGATGGTCAGCATTGCTGGTGCCGGAAGCGATAGTAGAGCCGTTGTACATGGCAGCGTTTAGTACTGCAAAGTCGTTTGTGGCGGTGTTATTTGGCAAATGCCAACCAGCCGGGCAGATGCTGGCGCTAGCATACATACCGCTAGTGTTCAGCGATTGGTCGCCAGTACCAGCGGTGGTAGTGTACCAGTTGTAGAGATAGCCACAGGCTGTGAGGGTGTCGCTGGCGGTGCCATTGACACCAGGTTGACAAGAATCAGAATTGTCACTAGTAGAGGGGTCGCTGTAGCCAGCAAAACGGAAATTGTCGGTATTGGGATTACCAGCCACGTAAGCTGCCATACTCTCAGTACCGTCACAAGTTTGATAGCCAGTACCTTGGTCTAGGGTGATGCCGCTAGCATCACAGCGACCGTTGGCGTTGTGGTCGGCAGCCGCTTGGATGGGGTTGGCTGGAATAGTGAAGTTAGCGGTGACGTTGGAGTTAGCCGGTGTGATGGTTAGGGCCGTGCCTGGAGTAGCAAGTTTGAGGTTGTCTATCATCCAGCATTTGCCGTCGGGGAGTTTGCGAATGCGGTACATTTGACCGTTGCGCGTGTCGGTTAGTACCCTGGTGTACGGTGCCCAGTTGGTGGTGGTATATGGTGGGGTGGCGATGGCACTACAACCTGTCCAGTTTTGCATGTTGCCCTGGCTGGCTGGTGGGGCGGTGATTGCTAACGCTCGTGCTCCAGCTGCGAGGTTAGGTGAAGTACAGGACATAGCAGTGGGACTGATGATGGTTGGGCTCAGGCAATCTGTGCCACCGACCGAGATTTTGGAGCCAAAGGTAACATCGGTGGTGAGGACGTTGAGGAAGGTTCCAGAGCCTGTAAAGCTGCTGTTGGGGTAGCGATAGGTAAATAGGTTGGTACCAGTGGCGGTGCCCAGGGGTGTGATAACGTAGACACTAACTGCGTTGGTGATATTGGTCATTAGTTGGTCAGAGTTCAGGTAGGATGTACCGATGCCAGCTGTCACACAAGTTATTTGAGTAGCCGATACAACCGTGAAACTGCGGCAATCATTGGCGGCAGCATTGCCGCCAACTCGGACTACGGTAGCACCAGTGAAGTTGGTGCCGGTGATGGTGACAGTTTCCCCACCCCGGAAGTGCCCGCTATTGGGTGTGATGCTGGTGACGGTGGGGGCAGGCGGTGGGGTGTCAATCACACACCGCACAGCGAAGCCACTGTACCGACTGTAGCTAGGATTGCCGCCAGGGTTGACGTTAGAGCTGCTGAAATACAGATTGCGGCCGGCCGCGTACGAACTAGTCGACGAGGACCAGTAGGCACCATTGCCACTAGCGCCCTGGTTGCTAAAATTAGCAAAGTAGGCGCCGCTAAAGACACCGCGCCAAGCACCTGTAGGTTGCCAACCAGCAAAGAATGTATTTGTGGTGTCGCCTGGAGTTGTGAAGATGCCAGCGTTCATACTGACATTGAGCACGGCAAAATCAGCAAAGTTGTAGTAGAGGCCGTAGTCAGGACCGGTAGTGGTGGAGGTGGCGGTAGGCAGGTGCCAATTAGCTGGACAGATAGAGCCAGTAGAATGACCATCATACTGGTCATATGGGACAGTTCCAGCATTAGCGGTGTAGAAGTTGTATAAGAAGCCACATTTGGTGATATTCTGGGGGCTGATATCAGTAGTGCCATAGCAGTAAGCTACTGAGATTGGGTCGACGTATTTAGCAGCATCGTTCTTAGCATCAGCAGCACTAGTGCTAGGTTGTGTGCCATCTGTAGATAGATATTGCCCGGTATTCGCCACTTGTGTAGCGGTAAAGTTGTTGGTGACGGAGCCGGTGGTGTTGCCGTTTGGTTTAAAACGTAGGTTGTCGAGCATCCAACACTTGTTATCTGCTAGTTTGGCTACATAGTAAAGCTGGGAATCTCTGGTATCACGGTAAACAGTGGGTGTAGTGGCAGTGCCGGTGCAAGTGGCACCTGTTAATGATTGCAAGGTTGGGTAGGCAGTGTTGTTGTAGGTTACAGAAGCAGTGGTATTGGTGCCGTTGATGGCTACGGTTTTGGCCCCAGTAGTGAGGCTAGCTACGGGGCCGGTGCAGGTGATGGCAGTGCCGGCAGAGTTTACTACGACGTTAGTGCAAGCTAGTCCACCAATGGTGACAGTAGGTGCTGCACCAAAGTTAGTGCCAGCTATAGAGAATTGCGGGCCGTTAGTGCCTGTGCCGTTGCCTGTGGGGGCAGTGGTGCTAGCGATGTTAGGTACTATAGCGGTAACAGTAGGTGGCGCAATATACGTAAACCCACTAGCTAGCGTTGCTGACCCATAAGGGGTTCTGGTAATTACGTTTTGGGCTCCGGCCGTACCAGCTGGGGTGACACAGGTAGAAGAGGTCGCACTGCTGTAAATTGGATTAGTACAGACAAAACCAGCAACAGAGACGGTGAAGGTACTGTTAAAGTTAGTACCAGTTAAGGTGATGTTGGTGCCACCAAGTGTGGAGCCGGTAGCAGGACTAACACTAGTAAGGGTTGGTCCTGCTATGGCATTAACGTTAATGGTGGTGCCACTGCTACCATAGGCGTTGTTGACTTGTACAGCCTTGTTGCCAGCTGTGCCCCAGGTAGTAGGTCTGTTACAAGTAATGAAAGTAGCTGAGGCAATAGATGGAGTAGTACAAGCAATACCAGCCATGGTGACAGTAGCAGTAGTAGCGTAAGTAGCACCATTGAGATTGGTACCAGTAATGGTAGCAACTAAGGAGGTCTCGGCTGTCCAGGCGTTGCCTGAAAGAGTGTCTGGGCCTTGACCATTGACTTTAGCGGTGTTAGGACTAGCGGCCGTAACAGTTGGAGCATCGACGTAAACTATAGCATTGACACCATTAGAGGCAGCTCCAGAGGTAGTGCCACCTGGGGTAGTGACAACGACCACCTGAGCACCAGATTTAGCTGTAGTAGCTAGAGTACAAGTAATACTAGCAGCAGAGTTGACAGTGAAACTGGTGCAGGCGGTGCCGCCTACAGTAACGGCTGTGGCACCAGTGAAGTTAGAACCAGTAATAGCCACGGTTCTGGTGGTTCTGGCCGCGCCAATGGTGGCATTTGGCCATTCACCGTTAGATTTAACAGTGTAGTTAGCGGTAACGCCAGCACCCGTGGCAGTGACGACACCAGTAATAGTCGGCGCCGATACATAGGTGACATTAACCCCACCGCTGGTGCCATAGGCTGTCCTGGTAACCACACTTTGGCTAGAGCCGGCAGCTTTGGCAGGTGTCACACAGGTGGAAGTGGTGGCACTGGAATAAGTCTTGGTGGTGCAGTCTGTACCACCAACGGTAGTGGTGAAGGTAGATTGGAAGCCACTACCAGTCAGGGTGATGGTAGTACCACCAGCGATAGGTAGGCCACTGTTAGGACTAATGCTGGATATACTAGGTGCCGCTATGGCATTGATGTTAACGGTAGTGGAAACACTACTGCCATAGGCGTTGTTGACTTGGACTAGCTTGTTGCCAGCGGTGGCCCAAGCAGAGGGTTTGCTACAGGTAATAGAGATGGCAGAGACTATGGTGGGAGTAGTACAGGCTATACCATCCATAGTGACAGTAGCAGTAGTGGCAGCAATAGTGCCAGCGGCACCCTGGAAGAGAGTGCCGGCGATGGTGGCAACTCTGGTGGTAATAGCTGTCCAGGTGGTACCAGAGAGATTGTCAGGGTCGGAACCATTGAGCTTGGCGGTGTTAGGACTGACAGATGTGACGATAGGTACAGCGACGTAAACTATGGCGTTGGTGCCGTTAACAGCAGCCCCTGTAGTAGTACCACCCGGAGTGGTGACGACGACTACTTGACTGCCAGACTTAGTAGTAGTGGCCAATGTACAAGTGAGAAGAGTAGCACTAGTATGGGTAAACGAGGCACAAGCGGTACCACCAACCGTGATGGAGATGCCAGCAGTGCCAGTAGTGGAACCAGTATTGTCGTAGAAGTTAGCACCATTGATGGCGACGGTGCGAGTGGTTCTGGCAGTACCAATGGTAGCGTTGGGCCATTCGCCGTTGCTTTTAACGGTATAGTTAGCGGTAACTCCAGCGCCGGTAGCGGTGACAACGCTGGCGATGGTGGGGGCAGGGTTTTGCAACACGCAGCGTACAGCAGCGCCGAAATGCCGGCGGCTAGAAAACGTACCGGGATAGGTATTGCCTGCAGAAAAGTTTAGACGATAACCGCTCTCAAGACTAGCGACTACCGAAGACCAGTATTGACCCGCGGTAGCAGTGCTGGTGAAAGTGGTGTTAAAATAGCCGCTAAAGACACCGCGCCAAGCGCCATCGGGCCACCAAAGGTCTAGGTTGGCTTGGGATGATGGTGTGGTGGTGCCGCCGGTACCACCAGCAGCGATGTTTAGGAGAGCGAAGTCACTAGCGTTACCCCGCCCAGTCGGTAGATGCCAGTTGGTTGGGCAGATGGAACCAGTGCCAGTTGATCCAGCAGTGGTCTGGGTGTAAGGAATGGTACCAGCATTGGCGGTATATAAATTATAAAGAAATCCGCATTTGGTAATGTTTTCTGGACTAATGTCAGTATTGCCACGACAATAAGCCGCCGCGATGGGGTCGACGTATTTGGGCGAGTCATATCTTGGATCTGGATCGACCGCACCCGCGTCGGCTACTGTGCCATCTGTGGTTAGATAACTGCCAGTATTAGCTTGCTGAATAGCTGAAAAAGCGGTAGCGTTAGCAGTGCCGGATGTGTCACCGTTCGGCCTATACTTCAGGTTGTCCAGCATCCAGCATTTGTTGTCTGCCATTCTAGCCACGTGGTAGAGCTGGGAGTCACGTGTGTCCCTATAAACAGTGGGGGCAGCAGCTGTGCCTGTGCAGTTGACAGCCACTAGTGATTGCAAGGTGGGATAAGCTGTAGAGTTGTAAGTCACGACAGCAGGAGTGGTAATACCATTAATAGCTACTGCCTTGGCACCGGTGGTGAGGCTAGCAACTGGGCCGGTACAAGTGATGGCAGTGCCGGCAGTGTTAACTACTACATTGATGCAAGCCAAGCCACCAATAGTGACGGTGGGGGTTGGCGAGCTAGCTACAGCCGGGCTGACAGAAATCGAGAATTGTGGGCCATTAGTACCAGTGCCGTTGCCAGTGGGGACAACAGTGCTAGCAATACTTGGCACAATCACGTCAGACCGATACGTAAACCCACCAGTTAAAGTAGCTGAGCCATAAGGTGTCCTCGTAACGACGTCCCTGGCTCCGGCCGTGCCAGCAGGTGTGATACAGGTGCTAGAAGTAACGCTAACGTAGGCTTTGGTAGCACAGTTAGCGCCCCCGACAGTGGTAGTAAAGGTGCTGTTAAACTGCCCTCCTGTGAGTGTGATAGAAGTACCACCAGTGGCGGAGCCGTAGGTAGGACTAATAGAGGCCAAAGTGGGGGCTGCCATGGCAGTAACTGTTGTAGCAGTGCCAGAGGCCCCATAAGCGTTAGATACTTGCACAGCCTTGGCTCCAGCGCTGCCCCAGTTTGGTTGATTGCAAGTGATGGAAATGGCGCTAGAAATAGTAGCGAGAGGAGAGTTAGTACAAGCAAAACCGCCAGCCGAAATGACAGCGGTAGTCGCAGCAGCTGGGCTACCAGCCCCTTGGAAGTTAGCACCTGTAATGGTGTTGGTCGTGCTAGTAACAGCTGTCCAAGCAGTGCCAGCCAGAGTGTCTGGTAGTTGACCATTGGTTTTGGCAGTAGTGCTAGAAACACTAGCAACTGTCGGTGCAGCGACGTAAACTATGGCGTTGGTGCCATTAACAGCAGCTCCGGAGGTAGCGCCTCCTGGTGCAGTGACAACGACAACTTGAGAACCTGTCTTAACGGTAGTGGCTAGAGTACAAGTAATAGAAACGTTGGAATTGACAGTGAATGAGGTGCAGGCGGTACCTCCGACGCTAACAGCACTAACATCATAGAAGTTAGTACCAGTGATAGCCACGGTTCTAGTATTACGATTAGCACCTATGGTGGAATCTGGCCATTCACCATTGCTTTTGACGGTGTAGTTAGCTGTGACGCCAGCCCCAGTAGAGGTAACGACACTAGCAATAGTAGGAACCGGGAAAGAGTTAGTCAAGGCGGTGTAGAGCAAGGTAGTTTGGTAAGTACCAGAAGCCTGCGAGTCATTGACCTTTAAGCCATAAGTAATAGTGGTATCTTCTCCTAGAGTGTCATTAGCAGTAGTAGTAGATTTCAGGGTGACAGGAGCAGTGCTAGTAGGTACAGCACTAAAGGTGGTACCACTGTTAGTAGAATACCCCCAAGAGTTGATGTCTAGGGCCGTGGTGGTAGTAGGGCTGATGGTATAGTTAGTAGGAGCAAAAACAGGATTATGGTTAAGAGTATTAGTAGTACTAGCAGTCGAGAACTTTAGGTCATAGCCAGGAGCATTAGTGCGTACATTAATGGTGGCATTGACAGTGGCAGTAGTGCCAGTCGTAGTAGGAGTGATGTGACCAAAGTCTACCAACCCAGTAGTACCTAAGTTCAGGCAAGTCTCAGTAGTATGAGGTTCATCGCATGAAACAGGTTCAGCCTTGCTGGTGTTGATAAGAACCTGGGGGAGGGTGGTGATGGAAAGGAAGCCTAAAATTAAGAAGGCGCCGGATGCAATAAGGAGCTTCTGCGGACTTCTTAAAACAGTCCCAACCAAGAGAACTAGGTCATGACAAGTGTTGGCTGTCCTGGAGATAAAAGCTCGCAGCTTCCTTGGGGCAGTGCTTGTTTGCCGAAGCACCGTATTTGGTGCTTGGCCTGGCTTGCCTAGTAAGAGAGATTCGTGGTGATAATCTAAAGATTTTCGCCTAGTTCTCTTGGTTAGGGTTGTTAGTTTGTTTAACTCCTCCGTGTTGTCGACCATATTGCTGCGTTTTATGGTTACCTTTCGTTTGGTGTGAAGGTGGACGTTTGTAGATTTAATAAGAGTTGTTATTAATTTTTAATCATTATTTAACCTTGTCTCTTTCTCTTTACCACGAAAATAGACATTTAGTATTATACAGTACCCCCCCCCCGGTGTCAAGACCCTTATGGTTGTTTTGGAGAGTTCTCCACAGGATTATTTAATTTATTGATTATTCCAGCGCTCAATGGCGTCTTTGATGACTTTTTTGGCTTCGTCGACACCTTCAAATGACTTAACCTCGGTGCTACCTGGCTTATATAAATCTTTATAGTGAGTAAAGTGATGCTCGATCTTTTCGATCAACCGTTTTGGCAGGTCTTCGAGTTTTTGGTAAGCGTCACCGTTGTTGCGATCGTCCGCCGGCACCGCGATGATCTTGTCATCAACCTCACCATCGTCGGCAAACTTCATCACACCCAAAATCCGAGCTTTGAGGAAGACGCCGGTCGACAACGGATGCTCGGTGATAAGTAGCACATCCAGCTCGTCGCCATCCTCGTCCAGTGTTTGTGGCATAAAACCATAGTTGACGGGTTTAGGAAAAGCATCTGGCTCCACTCGGTCAAGTTCAAAAACCGCTAATTTACGATTCCACTCAATTTTGTTATTACTACCCGCGCCGATTTCTATCACCACGTTGATTTCACCGTTTTCATAATCACCTGCGTCCAAAGTCTGGTTCCAGTCTGCCATTTATTCCTCCTCTACTTTGCTAATAATTTCCACCACAAACTTCAGCGGGCCTACCGGTCGCCCAGAGCCGTCGTTCACACTACCATAAGCCATCTCTGCTGGTATAGTCAGCAAATACACTCCGCCGACTTTCTGCCCTGCTAGCCCTTGCGTCCAGCCAGCAATTACTTGCTGCAAGCCAAAGGAGATCGGCGTTAGCTCCGCCTCGGGCGAACGTTTGGTAGTGTCAAAAATTACGCCGTTCGCATCCCAGCCAGTATAATTCGCTGTGATGGTATCAGTTTCAGCAACCACCTCGCCGTCACCCGCCCGCAAAGTTTCGACCACAAGTTCTGTCACGCCCGCCGCATCAAAAGGCGCATTCTCTACACCATCAAAAAACACTTGGTACTCCGCCATCAGTTTGGCCGCTTCTTCGGCGTCTTTTTGGGCTTTTTCTAGTGCTTTTTCGTACAGAATTTGGTCAGAGTTCACGCTCGGGTCCATACTCGCAATCGCAAAAATCAAGAACGACACCAGCGTACCCCCCACCATCACAATAGCTATCACCCAGATAGCAATCCGCTGTCTGCGACTAGTGGATAGATCTGGATATTTCTCTTTTGTTCTCGCCATGGAGTCCTCCTCTTTAAAACTATACTACTTCCGCCTTCAGTTCTCGCTTGGCGGACTTTGTTATTAGGTCTATTATACCAGCAATCTCGTCACCGTTCAAAGTTTTCTCGTACGACGCAAAAGTTAGTTTGAAACTGATATTTTTCGTCGATTTGTCATCACCCTGCCAGATTGAAACCGGCGCTAGTTCAAACCATAGTTTTTGCTCAGTCAGGTTTTTATGAATCAGATTTTCCAACTTGGCATATTCTAAATCAGCACTAACCATGAAAGTTATATCGCGGTTAACCTCTGGGAACTGGCTCTGTTTTTGGCAACTTGACTGCCCTGAAGCATGCTCGACTATGGGTAATAACAAATCAACCCCTATCTCAACAGCGGCCGTACCATAGGGCAACTTGAACTTATCTGCTACGCTGTTTTTAATTTCGCCAACCATGCCAATGCGCTCGCCAGCAACATAAAGGTCGGCAGATCGTCTTGGCTCAAAATAAGTCGCGAACTTTGGAGGTTTTTCTGACTGGTTGAAGTCTACTCTCAAGCCCAGCCTGGTTGCTATTTTAGTCACATACTCCTTGGCAACGAAATAATTGCTGCCTGCTTTAGAATCGACTATCACGAAACCAAGATTGTCCCATTGCTCTGGCACCTTTTCTTTTGTCAGACCAGCACTTTTTGAAAAAACTTGGTTGATCTCAAACAACACGAACTGATCATGCCCCGCTCGCAAGTTGTCGTATGATTTTTCAAACAAACTTGGCAAGATTTGCTGACGCACATATTGCAATTCCGGACTGATGGAATTGATAATCTTGTACGAATTCTTTGGATCTTGGCCAACACTATTTAGCAGCTTCTCGCTGACAAATGAGTAGGTCAGTACTTCGTTGGCGCCAGCACTTGATAGAATTTGACGAATTTCTGATTTCAGATCCCCCAACTCGTCTGGTGTAGGCGAAGAAAAACTGCGCATCGGCAGTACCGCCGGGATGTTGTCAAGACCACTCAACCGACCAACTTCTTCGATGACGTCTTCCGGTATATGAATGTCAGTGCGCCACCACGGAACGGTAACTTTAATAATGTCGCCATCCAGCTTGGCTTTAAACCCGACGTTTTCCAGCGTCATGATAATGTCATCAAATGTAAATTCGCTACCCAGTAGATTATTAACTTGCTCTGTTGTAACTTGCACGATGATAGGTTTAGTTGGCTTGGGGCGCGTGTCAACCTTCAGGCTGACAATCTTCATACCCTGCTCGGTCGTCAAAATCCGTGCGCACTCGTTAATCACTGGGTCGGTAAGCCCCGCCGGCTGGCCTTTGGTGAAACGTGTGATGGCCTCACTAAATATTCCGTGGCGGAATTGTGTGCAACGCAAATTATAAAGGCTAAATGTTGCCGCCTCAATGCCGATACGGCGCGTGTTGGCGTCAACCAAAGTGTTTTCACAACCCATCGCACCAGCTAGCGCGATTGGCACGTTATTGCTGGTAACCACGATATCACCCGGGTCTAATACAGCAGTTTTTCCATCAAGCAGTTCTAACTTCTCACCCTTTTTGGCCGCCCGCACGATGATGTGCGCTTCTTTCTTACCACCAACTGATAACAACTTGTCGTAGTCAAAAGCGTGCAACGGCTGGCCCGACAGTAGCATCAAATAGTTCATCACATCGACAATCGGCGTCACCGGTCGCATGCCAGACTTCGCCAGTAGCACCGACATTTCGGTCAAATATTTGGCCGGGTTGTCATGAGACCCATCCAGCACCACCGCCTGGTAACGCGGGCAGAGCCTCGGATCGTCCACGGTGACTTTCAACTTCACATCATCGACAAATTTCAAATCTTTAAAAGAATTGTTTTTATCAGGGTTGTTCAGGTAGTTACCCGCCGGCTGACCCAAAATCCCCGCAACCTCACGCGCAAAACCAATCACGCCAAAGCAGTCTGGCCGGTGGGTCAACGATTTGTTTTCGATATCTAGTAGCACATCGTTCAACCCAAAAACTTCGGAAAAATCATCGCCGGGTCTTGCCATCGCCGAATCAACTTCAACAATGCCTTCATGATCATCACCTAAATCCAACTCGTCTAGTGCTGCCAACATGCCAGCTGACTCCACGCCTCGAATTTTGCGCTTGTCCAGCACCAGCGGTTCTTTATCATAGGTCGCTGGCAAAACTGTCTTGGGCGGTAGCCACACTGCCAGCATTCCAGCCTTTACGTTCGGTGCACCACAAACAACTTGGTACTCAACCGAACCATCCCAAATCATACATTTCGTTAAATGATCACTACCTTCAATCTTCTCCGCCGACTTAACCTCAACAACCTTAATTCCAGCATATTTCGGCGCCAGATCAATCGTTTCTTCCACCTCGACCAACCGCGCGCCAATCAACTCTACCAATTCCCCGGTTGGAATTTTGATATCAACGTATTTTTTCAACCAATTTAGTGAGATTATCATTTACTCTCCATTTCTACTAATTCTAATAGCAGTGGGAATTTCTTGTAAGGTTGATTATATGAAGTCGAACCAAAATGCCCTTCTTTTTTGATAATTTGTGTACCACCGAGATTATCAAACAAGATTCTTCCTTGTTTATCATCACAGCCCCACGGGTCGTCGGTAGAGTTTATAAAAATGAAGTCTCGACAATTCTGCTTGATTTTCGCAAAATCATACAACGACTGTAAGACTGGATCGGGCGCTTCATCGTATCGCGTAGAATACCCTGAGACTAAAATCGCTCGCTTGATCGGTTGATTTACTTTTTCCAAGATCGACAAGATCAACGGAGCGCCAGCAGAATGACCAACTAGAATTGTGTTCTCATCAAAACTCTCTGGCGGAAATTTTGCAAAAACCTGCGTTAAAGTATCGTCGAGCGGTTCTTGATTTATTCTTACCAGACTGGGGACTTCAGCCATGTGCCCGCTTTTGCGAAGTTGTTCAGCCAACCACAGATACCAATAGTCTGTTGGCTTACAGTCTGTCCCATGAAAAATTATTATGTTCATTTAAACTCCTTCAAAAACCGCAATTTGCCAGATTCGAAATGGCGGATGTCGTCGATACCGTATTTCATCATCACCAAGCGCTCAATTCCTCCACCCCAGGCAAAACCGCGATATTTCGCAGGGTCGATGCCGGCTTCTTTTAACACATTTGGATGAATCATCCCACAACCCAGTAATTCTAACCAACCATCGCCTTTGCCGCCCAAACTGGCTGGCTTTTCAATCAAAAATTCCATCGACGGCTCGGTAAAAGGAAAGTACGCCGGCTGAGTTTTGATGCGCAGTTTCTGCCCATAATAATTTTCAAAAAACTCGCGTAGTACCGCTATCATCTGCCCCAACGTCGCATCGCGCGACACAAACACGCCCTCGCATTGGTAAAAAGTGTGCTCGTGGGTCGGGTCTTGGCCCTCGTTACGGAAACAACGTCCGTAGCTAACAGTCGCAATTTGCCCACCAGCCTCTAGCTTCTTCTTACCAGACCGCAAGATTCGATTCTGCATGGTCGATGTGTGACCGGGTGGGACAAACCCCTCTTCTGTCCAAAAAGCATCGTAGCCATCACGCGCCGGATGCCCAGGCGGAAAGTTCAAACTGTTGAACATGTTGTAATCGTTATCGAGCTGGCGCGATTCAATAGCGTTAAATCCCATCAAATTATATATGCGCACGATGTTTTCGATTTCGGTCATCAACGGATGTCGCGAACCACGGTCGGCCGTCATTAGCTGTGGTAGTGGCTGGTTAATATCACATGGCGCCGTCACGTCGATCGGCTCCACCGCTTCGTCCTGACTTTTGGCCTCTTGCGCACTGATAAGTTCTTCTAGCTCGTTTTTCAGTTTATTAATCTCTTGCCCAAACTTTGCCCTTTTAGCAGCCGGCAAGGTTGGTATAACTTTGTAAAGTTCTTTTAATTCTGGGGAGCGCAAAATATCACGCGGCGTGTCCATCTTTTTGGCACGCGCTAACAGGCCCTCGCGAATTTTCTCGATTTCCATACTTCTTATTGTAACACCGACTGGCCGAAGAACAAAACTTGCTTGCAAGTTTTTCTTAAGTAAAAAGACAATGAGTACAAAGAATAGTAAAAAGAGTGAAGCCCCTCCCGGTGCAGGAGGGGCTTTGAGTTGGTTTTATGAATTGAATTACGTTGTGCTACTTCTTTTGTCGGACCTGGCGTTCGCTGCCCACAATGTAGGCTCCGACAAACAGCAAAATGAGGTTGACAACAAAGATACCCATGTTGCCCACTTTTACTGCTAGAGCGGCTGTTGGGAGTGGACACAGTAGGTATACTTCCATTAACGTGCGTCTCGTTCTTGCGTTTTTCTCTGACATGGGTAATCCACGCTCAGAAAAGAGCTCCCTCAAGAGTAGGACGAGAACGAGTGGGCCAACCGTCAGGAAGGCTAATACGATTCCTATATTCATTTTTTCCTCCCTTTCTCGAAGGATTCTTGATATAAAAAACCAACTTCTGGTAAAGTTCGAGGTGCCCGCTGACGCACCTTCGGTATCAGAAGATGGCTACACCCAACCTTTATTATACCAAACTTCGCCTAAAAAGTCAATCCGAACAGCAAGACCACTACTACAACCAGCGCCAACGCAATGCGATAAATTCCAAAAATCTTCAAATCATGACGAGCCAGGTACTTCAGCATGAATCCAATCGCCAGCATACCAGCCACGAACGCCACCAGATTTGACAACGCCAGCGTCGGCCAGTTGTCAATCATATAGGCGTGGTCCAACAAACAAACTTTCAGCGTCACGCCGAGCATGATTGGGATTGACGCCAGAAAACTGTATTCGGCAGCACGGTCTGATGACAGCCCCGAAAACTTACCAGCAATAATAGTCGCACCCGAACGCGACACCCCCGGAATCAACGCCACCGCTTGCGCTCCACCGATTATCAGTGCTCGCCACGGCGAAAGTTCGGCCCCGTTTTTCACTTCACTAGCGTGAGGCAATTTGTCGACAATCAACATGATAATACCAACCACCGCCAGCGCCACCACCACCGTGATAACACTGCCAAAAAACGGCGCGTCGTGCATCAGGCCCATCAACAAAAACCCGATAATTCCGGCTGGTACCGAAGTCAGAATCAGATTACGCGCCAATTTGAAATTATGGTTCTTAAACACATCAACCAAAATCTGCCAGATTTGTTTACGGAAAAACACCAGTAGCGCTAGTAGCGTGCCGATATTGATAAATTCCAAGAACAAATGATCGCTAAATCCCGACATCAAATTCTGTAACAACACCTCATGCCCGGACGAACTAACGGGTATAAACTCGGTCAACCCTTGGGTTAAGCCTAGGATAATACTCTCAAATATGCTCATAGATCACCCCCTGGTTTGTCTATCATCAATGGTTCTATTTCGCCCTCACCCCCAGCGATTTTGACAACGTCTTTGTCAATTTTACCAAGCTCTTTGTGGGCGGTGTTGAAATGATTCACGGTTGTTGACAGCGACCCGCCGATTTTCACCATGTGGTCGTTGTATTTACGTAAATGCTGCCCAAGTTTCTGCACATTTTTCTGGATGTCTTTAGCTTGTTCTTCGATCTGCAAACTTCTTAAACCCTGCAACACCGTCGTCAAATACGCCACAAAAGTGGTGGGAGAGACGACGATAACCTTTTTTTCGCGCGTAGCATATTCCATCAGGTCGCGAGAGGTCGAAGTTTCGCCAACTTTCACCAAAAACATATCGTAGTACAACGCTTCACTTGGTATAAACATGAAAGCAAAGTCCATGGT
>Ga0123356_10002385_pt1 | contig 20125 bp, 18 predicted proteins | sample TergutEmb28metaG_2_FD_92546 | JGI IMG/M metagenome (GOLD analysis project Ga0123356, IMG submission 92546) | Embiratermes neotenicus P3 segment gut microbial communities from Petit-Saut dam, French Guiana - Emb289 P3 | ecosystem: Host-associated > Arthropoda: Insects > Digestive system > Gut ... | reverse complement strand
CGGAGAAGTCACACACAGCAGGAGCCGCCGGCCGGACAACAGCGGCCGGCCAGCCCGACAGCGTACGCAACGTGGTGCTGGTCGGCCATTCGGGAGCAGGGAAAACGACGCTGGCAGAAGCCCTCCTGTTGTCGACCGGAACCATCCAGCGCGAGGGCCGCGTCGAGGATGGCGGCACGGTCAGCGACTTCGACGAGGTCGAGATCAGGCAGCAGCGCTCGGTCAACCTGACCCTGGTGCCGTTCACTCACGAGGGCGTCAAGGTCAACCTCCTCGACACGCCAGGCTATGCAGATTTCACCGGCGACCTGCGGGCCGGCCTGCGCGCCGCGGACGCCGCCCTCTTCACTGTCTCGGCCGCCGACGGCGTTGACGGCCTCACCCAGATGCTCTGGGATGAGTGCGCCGCAGCCGGCACGCCCCGCGCCGTCATCATCACCAAGATCGACCATCAGCGCGGCGACTTCGCCGAGGCGCTGGCCGCCTGCCGCGCCGCGTTCGGCGACTCGGTCGCACCGCTCTATCTGCCCGTCACCGACGGCCAGGGCGGGGTGCGTGGCCTGATCGGGCTGCTGTCGCAGCGCTTCTACGACTACTCCGGCGGCACCAGGACCGACGCCGACATCCCGGCGTCCGAGGCCGACCAGGTCGAGGAGGCTCGCGGTTCGCTGATCGAGGCGATCATCCAGGAAAGCGAAGACGAGACGCTGATGGACTCCTACCTGTCCGGCGCCGAGATCGACGTCAAGGGCCTCATCCAGGACCTGGAGACGGCGGTCGCCCGTGGCAGCTTCTACCCGGTCCTCGCCTCGTCCGCGCCCCACCACATCGGCATGGAGGAAGTGCTCGAGGTCATCACCCAGGCCTTCCCGGCGCCGACTGAGCACCCGCTGCCCACCGTGACTACTCCTGATGGCAAGCAGGTGAGCGGCCTGAAGAGCGACCCAGACGGGCCGCTGCTGGCCGAGGTCGTCAAGACGACGTCCGACCCGTACGTCGGCCGGGTGAGCCTTGTCCGGGTCTTCTCCGGCACGCTCCGGCCGGACGCCGTCGTGCACGTGTCCGGCCACGGCCGCGCCGCCAGCGGGCACGCCGACCACGACGAGGATGAGCGCATCGGAGCGCTCACGTCACCGCTCGGCAAGCAGCAGCGCCCGGTCGCCAGCTGCCCGGCGGGCGACATCTGCGCAGTCGCCAAGCTCGCGACCGCCGAGACCGGCGACACGCTCTCCGACAAGGACAAGCCGCTCCTGATGGAGTCCTGGTCGATGCCCGAACCCCTGCTGCCGGTGGCGATCTCGGCCAAGTCCAAGGCCGACGAGGACAAGATGTCCCAGGCGCTGGCCCGGCTGGTGGCGGAGGATCCGACGCTGCGGCTGGAGAACAACGCCGAGACGCACCAGCTGGTGCTGTGGTGCATGGGCGAGGCGCACTCCGACCTGGCACTCGACCGGCTTGCCAACCGCTACGGGGTGGCGGTCGAGACGGTCGACCTGCGGGTGCCGCTGCGGGAAACCGTGGCCGGCAAGGCGCAGGGCCTCGGCCGCAATGTCAAGCAGTCCGGCGGCCACGGTGAGTACGGGATCTGCAGCGTCGAGGTCGAGCCGCTCGGGTCAGGCGGCGGCTTCGAGTTCGTCGACAAGATCGTTGGCGGCGTCGTGCCACGCCAGTTCATCCCGTCGGTGGAGAAGGGCGTCAAGGCGCAGATGGAGCAGGGCGTCATCGCGGGCTACCCGATGGTCGACATCAGGGTCACGCTGTTCGACGGCAAGGCCCACTCGGTCGACTCTTCCGACATGGCGTTCCAGAAGGCCGGCCGGGCAGCGCTGAAGGACGCCGCCGCCAAGGCCCAGGCGCAGTTGCTCGAACCGGTCGACGAGCTGTCGATCCTCGTGCCTGACGACTACGTCGGCGCGGTCATGTCCGACCTGTCGTCGCGCCGCGGCCGTGTCCTCGGCACCGAGCCGGTGGCGGGCGGGCGCACGCTGGTCAAGGCAGAGGTCCCGCAGACCGAGATCATCCGGTACGCCATCGACCTGCGCTCGATGTCCCACGGCACCGGCTCGTTCACCCGCAAGTACCTCCGCTACGAACCGCTGCCCTCGCACCTCGCGGACAAATTCGTTAAGGCCGAGAAAACCTCTTAAAAGTACGGAACGTGGTCATGAGGGGTCGGCGTCGCATGCCATCCTGCGCGGCCAAACGGTGGTAAACGGCCGCCCAGGATGGACGCGACACCGGCCCCTCGGCCGTTTGTGCGCGGTCAGGTCACGGCCGCCGGAGATGCGGCTCGATGCGACGGCCCGGCACATTTGGACTAACGCTGTCCTCCTAGGACCACTGCCGCCGGTACTACCCGGCCGCTTGGAGGCGGAACGGACAGTACCGTGGGCCGGTGATCACCGTTGTGGAGTATGACCCGGGCTGGCCCCAGCGGTTCGAGTTTCTGCGGGACGTGTACGCGGCCGCTATGGGGGATGCCGGGGTGCCGGTGGTTGCGATCGAGCACGTCGGCAGCACGTCGGTGCCGGGTCTCGCGGCCAAGCCGATCATCGACTGCGACATCGTTGTAGAGGAGACGCTGGTAGAACCGGCCAGCAGCGTCCTCGTGTCGCTCGGGTTTGTGCCACTGGGCGAGCTCGGCATCCCGCAGCGCTGGGCATTCAGGGAGCCGGCGCGGCTGGCCGGGACCAACACGTACGTGATCGTGAACGGCTGCCTGTCGCTGCGCAACCACCTGCGGCTGCGGGACCTGCTGCGCGCGGACGCGGCGCTCCGGGATGAGTACGCGGCCGTCAAGCGCCTGGCGGGTGCCAGCGCCGCCAGCATTGACGAGTACGGGCAGCTCAAGGGCCCAATGGTGCAGAAGGTCCTGGCGGCAGCGGGACTGACCGAGGCCGAGCGCGCAGCCATCGCCAGCGCTAACGTGCCGGCTCACGACGAGCTCCCGCGGTAGGCCACCCGGCTTGCCGCGCACCCGGCGCAACCGCTTGCTCCCTGCGGAGGTGCGAGACACGCCCCTCTTTGGGTGGCTAGACCAACGCACACTGAGATGCAAGCGTTGTGACGTGGGACCTGAATAGTTGCTGGAGAAGAACCGATCGAGACGATCCCTGGAAATCGAAGGGAGGCTGAGCATGCTGGCGGAGGAGATCGACTTCTACGAGATCTTCAGAATTCACCCGACGGCCATGGCGCTCCTGACTCCCGACCTCGAATTCGTCGACGCGAACGATGAGTTTCTGGAGCAGGCGGGGCTCGAGCTAGAGGACCTGATCGGCAAGAACGTGTTCGCCGTGCTCCCGAAGTTGTCGCCAGATCCGGGCGGCCATCCCAAGTGGACCGCGCTCGAGGCAGCGCAGGCCTCGGGACGGCGCGAGGGCATGGTGCTGACCCGGTACGACATGGAGGATCCGTCCAGCCGTGGCGTCCTCCGGGAGCGCTACTGGTCGACCTCGGTCACGCCCGTCCGCGGCCTGGACGGCCACGTGGAGGTTCTGGAGTTCAGCGCGCGGGAAGTCACGCCGATCATCACGGAGTACCAGAAGCTCAAAGAGCAGGAGGATGAGCAGCTGGCCGCGCCAGCGCCGGCAGCGGCCGGTAACAAGGCAGCGCAGAGGCCGTCGGTGCCGCGCCCACGGCGACCTGAGGAGCGGCGGACGAGGTCATCTCGGCGCTGACCGCCGTCTGGCCGGGTCGATTACGGGCGGCACCGGCCGGGACGACCCCGTTCCCTAGCTAAGGGTTTTGCGGTTTGTCCTTCGGCCAGGACGATGCCAGGATCACGCGGGTGTCGGCGAGGAGCTGAGGGAGGACCTTGGTGCGGCCGACGATGGGCATGAAGTTCGAGTCGCCGCCCCAGCGCGGCACCACGTGCTGATGCAGGTGCTCGGCGATCCCAGCGCCCGCGACGTGGCCCATGTTCATGCCGATGTTGAAGCCCTGAGCCTGCGAGGCGTCGCGCAGGGCGGTCATGGACCGCTTGGTGAAGTCGGCGAGCTCCGCTGTCTCGGTCTCGGTGAGGTCGGTGTAGTCGGCGATGTGCCGGTACGGCACGACCATGAGGTGGCCGCTGTTGTACGGGTACAGGTTGAGCACCGCGTAGACATGGTCACCGCGGGCGACGATCAGCCCGTCCGCGTCGGACATGCGGGGTATCTCGCAGAACGGGCACAGCGCCGCGCTGCCGTCGGCGGGCTTGTTCTCGCCCTTGATGTACGCGAGGCGGTGCGGCATCCACAGCCGCATGAAGCCGTCCGGCGCGATCTCGTCGGGCACATCCAGGACGGCGTCGCGGCGGACCGGCGCAGCAGGCTCGCCGGGGTCATACCCGGGGTTGCCTGGCACGGGATCGGCCACCGGCGTCAGACCTGGATCCGGCTGGCGACAGCCCCGGTGATCTCGGCGATCGCGTCGACGACGGGCACGCCGTTCTTCTGCTCGCCGCTGCGGTAGCGGAACGACACCGCCCCGGCGGCCACGTCGTCGTCGCCGGCGAGCAGCATGTACGGCACCTTCTGGCGCTGAGCTGAGCGGATCTTCTTCTGCATCCGGTCGTCGCTGGCGTCGACCTCGACCCGGATGCCGTGCTCGCGCAGCCGCGTCGCGACCTGCTCGAGGTAGCCAACGTGCTGATCGGAGATGGGGATGCCCACCACCTGAACCGGGGCCAGCCAGGGCGGGAACGCACCCGCGTAGTGCTCGACCAGGATGCCGAAGAACCGCTCGATCGAGCCGAACAGAGCCCGGTGGATCATGTACGGCCGCTGTCGGCTGCCGTCGGCCGCCTGGTACTCGATCCCGAACCGGCCGGGCTCCTGGAAGTCGACCTGCAGCGTGGACAGCTGCCAGCGGCGGCCGATGGCGTCCTTGACGTGCACGTCGATCTTCGGGGCGTAGAACGCGCCCTCGCCCTCGGCGATGACGTACGGGAGGCCGGAGCGGTCGAGCGCGTACTTAAGCGCGGCCTCGGCCTTGTCCCACTCGGCGATCTCGCCGACGAACTTCTCCGGCCGGGTCGACAGCTCGGCCTCGAAGTCTGTCAGCCCGTAGTCGCGAAGCAGGCCGACCACGAAGTCGAGCAGGCTGGCCAGCTCGCCTTGCAGCTGGTCGGGAGTGCAGAAAATGTGCGAGTCGTCCTGAGTGAAGCCGCGGGCGCGGGTGAGGCCGTGCACGACGCCCGACTTCTCGTACCGGTAGACGGTGCCGAACTCAAACAAGCGGAGCGGCAGCTCGCGGTAAGACCGGCCGCGCGAGGCATAGATCAGGATGTGCATCGGGCAGTTCATCGGCTTCGGGTAGTACTTCGCGCCCTCCATCTCCATGGGCGGGTACATGCCGTCGGCGTACCAGTCGAGATGCCCGGAGGTCTCGAACAGGTTCGACTTGGTGATGTGCGGTGTGTAGACGAACTCGTAGCCGGCCTCTTCGTGCCGCCGGCGCGAGTAGTCCTCCAGGGCCTTGCGGATGATCCCGCCCTTGGGGTGGAAGACCGGCAGCCCGCTGCCGAGTTCGGTCGGGAAGGAGAAGAGGTCGAGCTCGGCGCCGAGTTTGCGGTGATCGCGCTTCTCGGCCTCCACGAGCAGGGTGAGGTAATCGTCCTGCGCCTCGCGGGACGGCCAGGCGGTGCCGTAGATCCGCTGCAGCTGCGGGTTCTTCTCGCTGCCGCGCCAGTAGGCGCCGCCCGACCGCATCAGCTTGAATGCCGGGATGTCCTTCGTCGTCGGTAGGTGCGGACCGCGGCACAGGTCCTTCCAGCGAACCTCGCCGGTGCCAGCGTCGAGGTTGTCGTAGATGGTCAGCTCAGTGCCGCCGACCTCGACCGACTCGCCCGAGTCGCCGAGCGCGGCATCGTCGCCAGTCCCGGCGGTGGTGGCGCTCTTCAGGCCGATGAGCTCGAGCTTGTAGGGCTCGCCGGCCAGCTCACGCCGGGCGTCGTCGTCGCTCACCACCCGGCGGCTGAAGCGCTGACCCTGGCGCACGATCTGGCGCATCTTCTGCTCGATGGCCTTAAGGTCGTCCGGGCTGAACGCTTCCGGCACGTCGAAGTCGTAGTAAAAGCCGTTCTCGATCGGCGGCCCGATGCCGAGCTTCGCCTGCGGGAACAGATCCTGCACCGCCTGCGCCATGACGTGGGTGGTGGAGTGGCGCAGGATGTTGAGACCGTCCGGGGAGTCGAGGCCTACCGGCTCGATCAGGTCGCCCTCGGTCAGCAAGTGCGACAGGTCGCGCAGCTCGCCGTTGACCCTGGCCGCGACCGGCCTGCCTGGTTGCTGACCGCTCACTGGCTGACTGGCGGCCAGCGCCTGGCCGGCCGTCGTGCCCTCTTCCATCACCTGCTCGCTTCCGGCGAGGGTGATGTGCAGCTTGTCGGCAGGCACGGCAGGCTCCTCCTGGTCTGGCCGGCGCCCGCCTCGGCTGGCCCCAGGCGGCCCAGCGCCGCGGGGCGGGCATGCTCCTCAGGGCCCGATCACCCTGAGGCCTTGATGCTATCGACGGCAGGTGGCCGGCGTCGCGGCCGCCTGCCGGAAGGTGCTGGCGAGGCTAGGCCACCGGGCTGCCGGGCGGGGTCAGCGCGCCGGCGGTGACCGTGACCAGGCTGCCCATGGTGAGGTAAGGCCAGGCCTGCGCGGCGTCAGACAGATCCAGCTCGACACAGCCGAGGCTCTGCGGAAAGCCGTAGCCGCCGCGCGGGAAGTAGTGCACGGCCTCACCAGACCGGAAGTAGGCCACGTACTGCACGGGATCGGCGTACTTGGTGCCGTCTGGGTTGGTGCCCCGCATGATCTGGTTCCGGTACCGAAGGTAGACCGGCGCCGTGCCGATGGTCGTCGGGGCCGCCTGGATTCCCGTGTTGGCCAGGAAGTGCAGCACCTGCTGCCCGTTGTGCCAGATCGTCAGCGTCTCGGGGTTGTCCTCGGCGGCGATGGCGTACGTGTAGCCGTTCTGGTTGCTCTGCCCGGCGCCCACCGCGCTCAGCAGCGCTGACCAGACCTGGGGCCCGGCCACCCCGTCCATGGTGAGCCCGTGGTCGTTCTCGAAGGCCATGACGGCGCCGGTGATGATCTCGCTGGTCGGCGCGCCGTTATTCCAGAGGTTCTGCAGCTCAGACGGGTAACCCGGCTGCCAGCTGTACGTGCCCGCGGGCGGGGTATACGCAGCCGCGATCTGACCGAGCGCATCGCCGGGCGCGGGCACCGTCGCGCCTGGTACAGGCGTCCAGGTCACCGGCAGGTAGCCGAGCTGCGCGAGCAGCTCCGGGATCCGGCCCGGCTGATAGGTGCCGGTCTCGAAGCTGATCTGCGTGGCGCTGGCCAGTTCGCCGCCCCGGGCCGACTGGATGCCACGCGACCCGCCCGGCACGCTGACCGTGACGTGCGTGCTCTGGCCGAAGGCGGCGGTGGGGACGAAGCGAAGCGTGTCTGTGCCCTGACCCTGCCAGCTTCCCGCCACGCTGGGCGTGATCGCGGGCAGCGGGGAGTTCGCGGCAACGGGCGCGGAGAACGTCATGGAGATGTCGGGGACTCCGTTGACCCCTGTAGCGCCGGTCGTCGGAGTCTCCGACACGAGCTGGAGGGGACCGGCCGCGCGCTCCGTCGCCGTCTTCGCGCCGGGCTTGGGGGCCGCGGCCGCGGGCTGCGCCGGGCCTCGCGTCATTGCCACCCAGACGCCGGCGGCGAGCACGAGCACGATCACGCCGGCGATAGCCGCGACCCGTCCGCGCACGCTCGTCAGTGCAGACAAGGAGTCTCCCTCATAACCTGTCCCCCGCTCCGCTGCTGACGGCGGGCGGTCGCCCCAGGGTCGGCTCCTGACGCGCAGGGGACCCGTGGCAGTGACTCTAGATGCCGATCCTGGCATCTCGCCGTGAGAACGGTAAAGAATAGGATACGGGTTTCAAGCACTACTGAGGGTGCGAAATTAGGACAGCGAGTCCCGGCCTCCGGAGGGCGGGCCTGGCGGGCCTGCGGAGGACCCGACGAGGGTGCGCGAGCTCACAGTGGTCAGCCCGCGACTGACGCGACCGTGGTCAGCCTACGACGGAGACGAGGCTGCCGTAGGTGAGATAGGGCCAGGCATGGGCAGCGTCGGCAAGGTCCAGCTCGACGCAGCCAAGACTCTGCTGAAATCCGTAGCTGCCGCGCGGGAAGTAGTGCACCGCATCGCCGCCGTTGAAGTAGGCGACGTACTGCACCGGGTCCGCGTAGTGGCTGCCGTCGGGGTTCGTGCCCTGCATGATCTGGTTCCGCAGGCGCTCGAACACCGGGAAGGTGCCATCCACCGTCGGCGACACCGGGATGCCGGTATTTGCCAGGCTCGACTGCACGACCTGGCCGTTGTGCCAGATCGTCAGCGTCTCAGGTGATCCCTTGTTCGCGATCGCGTAGGTGTAGCCGTTGGTGTTCTGCTCGCCGCTCTGCTGGGCCGTGAACAGGGCCTTCCACAGCTGCGGCGTCAGCCCGCCGTTGACCGGCATGTTGTGCTCGGATTCGAACGCCATGACAGCGCCAGCGAGCAGGACGTTGGCCTGATCGGGCGACCACTGGTCCTGCAGTGTGGACGGATAGCCAGGCTCCCAGGTGAACTTCCCCACCGGCGGGGCATACGCGACGCCCTGCGGCGTCCCGGCAGCCGCGTCCTCCTGCTGCCCGGCCGGCGGCATCGCTCCGAAGCCGCCGCCGCTCGCGCCTTCCCACGTCAGGGGCAGGTACCCCTGCTGTGCGAGCAGCACGGCCAGCCCGGCCTGGCTGTAGGAGCCAGTGGTGAACTGCGACGTCACCGAGGTCGTCAGCAGCCCGCCGCCGGCCGAGCGAACACCCGAAGTCCCAGCGGGAACAGCGACGGTTACCTTCGTGGACGGCTCGAATGGGGTGCTCGGCGTGAAGATCAGCGAGTCACCCTCCGCGCTCCAGCTGCCCGGCACGCTCGGGGTGATCGTCGGTTTCGGCGTGCTCGCCGACATGGCGCCGGAGAAGGTCACCACGATCGGATCAGCCCCGTCGATCCCGCTTGCCTGGCGGCCAGGCGTGATCGCGGTGAGGCGGATCGGACCGGCGGCCCGGGCACCCGTGCCCTGCCCGGACCGCGCCTGGCCTGGCTGGGCGGGCGAGGACTGCGTCACGGCGAATACCACACCGGCAGTCATCGCGGCCGCAGCCGCAGTTCCGAGCGCGATGAGCTTCACGCTGGGCCTGCGGGAGCTGCTTGCCGAGCCGATCGGGTCGTCGGCGCCGGAGCCCGGCGGCTGGCTCCCGGTGCTGGCAGGCGGAGCGGCTGCGTCGGCAACGGCTGCGGGGGCGCCGGCCGGCTTGCTGCCGTTTGGATCGGTGCCGTCCGAAGCGGTGCCGTCCGGAGCGGGGCTGCTCGCAGGGGTGCCGTCTGGACCGGTGCCACCCGGAGCTGTGCTGGCCGGAGCGTCGGCCTCCGTGGCACCGCCGCTCGGAGCGCTGACTTTTCCACTGCTGCCATTCGGACTGGAGCCATTCGGACTGGAGCCGACAGTGTCGCTCGCCTGGGATCGATCGTCATCAGGCTGCTGCGCAGGCCGCTTCACTCCGAACACGCCAAACCCCCGTTCGTGGCGTCACTGGTCGCAGCACGCTCATCAGTCCCCCGCGGCTGCGTGGTCAGTTTAGTTACTGTGTGTTACAGGGCGTACCCGAGTCGTCACCAGGAATGCTTCGGGGCTCGCAAACAATCCGTAAGGCGAGCTAGTACTCCAGCCGTAGATCGTTATGTTCCCTGGTCTTGGGCCATTTGCCGCTGGTAGTGGCAGGTCTGCGCTCGCTGCTGGTGACGCCGGCGCCAGCACGACCCGCGGAGCTGGAGCGCAGGGTCACGGGCCGACATGCCAGGACCACGCCCAGAAGCCGGAGAACCAGGAGAACACATGCGACGAGGCGAGATCTGGTGGGCCGAGTTCGATGAGCGGCGGCCTGTCGTGCTGCTGTCCGGAGAAGGCCCATCCGGGTTCCGGGCAATGCAGGTCGTAGCCCCGGCTGACACTGACATCTCGGGCCTGGGCATAGAAGTCGCAGTTGGGGTCCGGGAAGGACTGCCCTTTGACGGCGTGCTGCGGTTCGGGTTCCGGTGGCCTGGCTTTACGCCATGTACCTGGCTGACCACCTTGAGCCGGGAAGACCTGATCGAGCAGGCAGGCGCGGTATCCGCCGCCAAGCTCAGCGAGATCGACGACGTCATGCGGGCCAGCGAGCAAACAGCGGAGTGGACCCCCGCCGCGGCGGCCAGGCTCAGCGAGATCAAGGACTCGCTCCGCCGCCGAACTTAGGCAGACAGGGCAGAACGGACGCCTGCACCGGCGAAACCCGATCTCATTCCGTACCATCGGCTCTCGGCAGCCCACATCGACAAGATCACGATCTACGGCTCGAGTACTAGGCACCGGCCATTGCTCAGCCGCACTCGACGATGGTGTACAGGTACCAGCCAGGGTTCAGAGCCGGGGCGATCAGCATGGTGGCGACGGCCTGTCCGGTCCTGTGCAGGCTGGCCGGATAGTCGTGGCTGAAGGTGCAGTAATAGTCACCGCGGCTACCGTTGGCCGTGCAGTGCTGCAGCTGCAGGTTCACCGGCCCGGACCACATCTGCGTCAGCTGAAGGTAGGAGTCCGGGGTCGTCACCGCGTGCAGGGCTGCGGCATTGCCCGAGTTGTACGCCGCGGCCAGGTATGTCATGGCCGCGGCGGGTGAAGAGAAATGTGGTCCCTGGTAGGCCGCGACGGCTTGCATCGGCGGAGCAGCGACTGGCGCCGCCGGATCGGCCGACGGAGAGGCCGACGGACCCGGCGCAGCGGGCTGATGAGCGCCAGCATGCCGGGCGGCGGGAGTGGCCGCATGCGTGGCCGCAGTCAGCGGCTCGGCGGTCATGCGATCCAGCGCCGTCCCCCCGCATCCGGCGGCAGCGACCAGGGCTGCGACCGATACCGCGGTGATTGCCAGTCCCCGCACCATTCTGTTCATCGCGATTCCTCCGCTCGACGCGCCGCTTCCGTAGGCGGCCTAGTCGAGCGTGGGGTTCCCGCCTGCTCCTCGCCAAGGGGAAGTTTCCCCAGGTGGGATGGGGTCCCCAAGATGCGGAGCCTGATTGCGGCTGAGTGCTGACCTGACACGCGACAAGCGCTCAGATGGGCCGGCCCCGGCAGAAGCGAGGGCTGAGCTGCGGCAACGATGGTGGGCGATACTGGGATCGAACCAGTGACCTCCTCGGTGTGAACGAGGCGCTCTCCCGCTGAGCCAATCGCCCGTGCACCCTGCGCTTGCCCGCGGCGCGCCTGCCTGCCGACGACCCCGGCAGACGCGCGCTCAGCGGATGACCTGGCGCAAAGCCATCTCAGCGTAGCGCATCGCAACTGCCGCGGGCGCGCCTCGAACACAGGTGGTGCCCAGCCCGAGCGAGGCCCGCTGTGCCACGAGCGTAGCGGCCCGGGCCGCCCACCGGCGTGGCTGACCTGGCGCCGATGCGCCGGGCCATGAGGTCCGGCCGCCGCCCGCAGCCTCCGTAGCGAGGCACCGACCTGAATAGGAAAGCATACAAAGTCCGGACATATTTATTTATCTAATTAACTGCGCCTTAGGGCTCTCACCTGGACAGACTGGCTATTTCCCGGTGAAAGCAGCACGGCTTCTTCAGCCTGCGTATCCTTCGAAGCACAGCTCGGTACCACAACCGGCCTTCCTAACCCCTCCTGAGACGAAGGTCACAACTCATGCCTGTTACCCGCCGGGATGATCCTGCGTCTAAATCGGTGTTTGATTGCGAGAAGCGTTTGACCACGTCGTAGCCGGTTTGTTGACCGGTGACCGAGGTTACGAGCGACTTCTTTCGCGGAATCAAGATCCCGCGAAACCAATTCTGCGGGACTAGCGATGTCCTATGTGATAGGGCAAGCGCGCACCAATATGTGAAGCCCGGCAATCCGGGACACGACAAGGCAAAGGTCTGACCCGATGATGAACAGCAGCGTTACCGTGTCCGCCGAACTCGGCCTCAACCTGGTAGTTCCCGACCACGGAGCCGTCCCGCTCGTGGCGAGCCTCTACTACAGTGCCGAGGACCCGTATGCGATTCGCATGGCGTTCCACGTCGGGACCGACGAGCCTGTCGAGTGGATCTTTGCCCGCGACCTGCTGGCGGTCGGCCTGGAAGGCCCGGCCGGTGAGGGTGACGTCCAGGTCTGGCCGGGCGAGGACGGCGATGGTGAGGTGCTGAACATCGCGCTGTCGTCCCCGTTCGGGGAGGCCCAGTTCGAGGCTCCCCGGGACTCCACTGCAGCGTTCCTCACCCGCACCTACGAGGTCGTCGCGCCTGGCCACGAGAGCGACCATGTGGACGTCGACGGCGAACTGGACGAACTGCTCTGGCGAGCCTGACCTAATCGGGTACTGAATATGGCCATGCCTGCACAGGCATGGCCATTTCACGGATCGGGAGATTCAGCCGCCCGCATGCCAAAAACGTCCGCAACCTTCCGGGTCACCGGTCCGGGGACAGATGCGAGCAACGAGCCATTGACCTTCCGGATCGGCTGCACGTCCCTGGTTGTCCCGGTTAGGAATGCTTCATCGGCAGCAGCCAGTGCCCCGATGGGCACGTCTTCTTCAGCCACCCCGGCCCACTCGATTACCAGTGCCCTGGTCACTCCCGCCAGGCAGCCCGCCGACAGCGGCGGCGTCACCAGCCGACCGCCGGTGACCAGGAAAACATTGGTGCCCGTGCCCTCACACAGGTTCCCGGCCGTGTTCGCGAAGATCGCCTCGGCCGCTCCGCGCTCCTGAGCGAAAGCCAGGGCGCGCACGTTCTCCGCGTACGAGGTCGTCTTCAGGCCGGTCATCGCGCCGTGCTCGTTCCGCGTCCAGGGCACGACCGCGACATCGACGACATCGTCGGGCGGCCGCTGCTCCGCGAGGGCGATAACGACCGTGAGGGGCGAACTACCCCGTTCCGATCCGAGAGGCCCGGCGCCTGCCGTCACGGTGATGCGAAGCCTAGCCAGCGGTATCTCGGGTGACGGGCCGACGACCGCGGACACGCCCGCACGGATGCGGTCGAGGTCCGGCTCCGGCAGACCGAGGCCGGTCGCGGATGCCGCCAGCCTGGCTAGGTGCCTGCTCAGCGCGAACGGCTGGCCGCTGGCCACCTTGATGGTCTCGAAGACCCCGTCGCCCACCACCAGCCCGTGGTCAAAGACCGAGATCCTGGCCTCGCTGTCGGGAAGCAGCTCCCCGTTGATCCACACCGGCACGATTCTGACGCTAGCGCACCCGCTGACCGCGGCAGCTGAACGCCGCTCGGGGGCGGCCTATCCGGGTATGCGAGTTTGCCCGCCCGTCAGGATCGGCTACAGTTTCTGAACGCACCCCGGTACGGCTGGCGTCCCAGCGCGGGCCCCGGGAGAGCAAGCGGACGTGGCTCAGCTGGTAGAGCATCACCTTGCCAAGGTGAGGGTCGCGGGTTCGAATCCCGTCGTCCGCTCCGAGGTGCCGGAAGCCGTCTCGCGTGCTGACGGTCAGCTCGGCTCTTCGGCACCGGCCCGACTCGAAAGGGTCGGCCTGTGGCGGAATGGCCGAGTGGCTTAGGCAAGGGCCTGCAAAGCCCTGTACGCGGGTTCGATTCCCGCTTCCGCCTCGATGGGCGGTTAGCTCAGCGGGAGAGCGCTTCCCTGACACGGAAGAGGCCACTGGTTCAATCCCAGTACCGCCCACCAGGTCAGACCACTCGACGACCGTACGCTGAGCCAGTCGGGGAGCTGGATGTCCATCGCGCCGAGCGGGTCCTTGCGCAGCTCAGCTACGCTCCACCGCGTGAACACCGGGAACATGTCTCCTGATCAGGTGCTCCGCGCATCCGCCGAATGGATCTCAGTTTGGTTCCCGTCGCACTCCGTTCACACGGACCTGGGCTGGCTGGAGTATTACCTCCTGGACGCCACTGCGACGGTCATGCGGGTGAGACCCGGCGACATGACGGCAGCGGAACTCGTCAATAAGGTACTGGCCGAATTGTGGCATCAAAGCGCAACGCAGGTTCACTGGCAAACCGGCCCTCAGTACCCGCCCCCCGGGGTCGACCAGGTACTCGCGGGCCTGGGCGCGAGCGTTCACGAGACGATCGACATCTGCGGGTACTCGCTTGACCACGCGTTCCCGGTCGACTCGCTCTCCCAGGGTGCGTCTGCGCGACCAGTACTTACCCGAGACGATGTTGCCCAGTACGAACGCACCAGTGCCCAGGCCTGGGGCTATCCCCCACCGTCCGAGGAAGACATCGACAGGACCCTCGCAGGGTCGACCGCGGGTTACTTCATCGGCTACTGGAACGGGACGCCCGCGGGTGCTGGCGGCTACACCCTCGTCGGACGTGTCGCCCGGTTCTGGGGGACAGCGGTGGTACCTGAGTTCCGAGGCCGCGGTATCTACCGAGCACTGGTACACGCCCGCATGACGGATGCCCGGAACCGCGGGGCGAGACTGGCCCTAGTGCATGCCAGGCCGACATCGTCGCCCATCCTCCAGCGACTCGGATTCGCCGTATACGGCCAGCGGAAGGTCTGGTCGATCCCGCGATAGTGCACTCAACCGGGGTAAGGTCCGCCAGCCTTGGAGGCGCGGGGACGGCGTAGTGCCGCGTCCGGATGCTATTAGCCGCCAGCGCGCGCTGCCTCAGCGTGGCGTCACGGGCGGTGCCGTCGCCGAACCGGTCCGCGAGCTGCTCGTTGTCGATTGGATCGCCGGGCACTGATATGCGCCGACGCCGGTGATGTATGCCTCAGTCATGAAGTCCATCAAGTCACCGGCCGCCCGCGACCACATGCGCTGAAACACCCACTTCGACCGGCTGGCTTCCCGAGTACTAGTACTCAGGAAGCGCTCGCATCCACTGCTGCTCTCCGCATGCCCGCTCGGGCTGGATTCAGTTGTTGGGCTTGGCCGCATCCATTCGGCGCCGGACCTCCGACGTGTTAACGCCGAGAGCGCTTAGTAGCACTGCCGCTGGATCTGGTGGCTGGAGTGTGAGGATCTGGGCCAGCACCTGCTGGCCCGTGACCTGGAGCCTCCGGCGGTTGGGCCTGGACGCGTCCTCGAGCACTTTCTTTGCCGCTGGCGTGATGCGGAGGCGATCATTTTTCAGGACGTCTCTGAACCTCGGGCTCTTCGGCACGGCGCGCATTGGCAGCTCGGGAGCGTCGTCCCCGGACCCCAGTCCCACGGCGCCCAGGGCTTCGTGATCGAGCGACTTAAGGGCCTCGCGAGCTTGCTGCAGGCTCACGCCCAGCACGACTTCGATCGACGGGTCCTCGAACAATGCGAGCAAGATGTGATCGGTGCCCGCTCTTCGATCACCTCGGCAACGAGCCTCCTCACTAGCCTGGAAACAGATGGCCCAGGCGTGCAGCGTCTGTGACGCAACAGATTCGGCGGTCATGATGACTCCTTGTTGTATTTGGTGTGCACCGATTGGCGGGTGACGCCCAAGGCGTCTCCGATCTGCTGCCACGACCAGCCCTTTTCACGCGCCGCCGCGACGTGGTTCGCCTCGACCCTCTCAGCCAGCCGATGGAGCGCTAGCGAGGCGCGGAGCCCGATTGCGGGGTCATCCGACGAGAGATCCACGCTGAGCTTCTCGATGTCCATGCCTGTCAGTTTAGACTGACAGGCATGGACGTGTCAATCTAAACTGACATGGCAGATTTGACCCTGACCTGCGCGAACGGACCACAGCTGCGCTCTGCCGACGCCCACTCTCACCTCGGCAACTGGTATCCGTTCGCCTGCTCGGTGAGGGCGAAAAACTCGCGGTCGTCCTCGCCAACCCAGGGCTAACACCGCGAATCTCGTATGATACGATAGCCGAATGATACGAGCTTCGGCAGATGAGCGACTGAACACAAGCTCCCCGAACGCCATCTGCCGCAGCGCGATGAACGATCGCCATGACGTGACGGACCTGCACAGCCGGCTGTCGGTCCTGATCCGCAGGTATCAGCGCGATACGGACGCATTCGACCAGGCGGTCAGCGAGCGCCTCGAAATTAACCGCACTGACCTGCGGTGCCTGGACTGGCTGCTGGAACGCGCCGCAACGCCAGGGAGCATCACGCCCACGATGGCGGCGGAGGCGATGGGACTGTCGCCGTCCACGGTCACTAGCGTGCTGGATCGCCTGGAGCAGGCCGGGTATGTCCGCCGCGTTCGCGATACCCAGAACAGGCGCCAGGTGCTCCTCGAGCCAACCGCGCGACTCCTCGAGCTAGTCGAAGAGATGTTCCAGCCAGTCGTGAAGGAGGCCGCTCAGCAGCTCGGCGTTTTCTCGCCAGATGAGCTTGAGGTGCTGATCCGCTTCTTCGCCTCTGCCGAGGAACTGCACCGGCGGCGCCTGCAGCAGATCAGCCAGGAGCCTTAGCCGCCATCAGCGACCCAAGGTCGCACCGACTAACCGTGCACAGGGAGTGAACCCGTGAAGCTTGCAAGGACAGCTGCCTGCCTGTTAAGCGTTACCGCCACCGGAGCCATGACGATCGGCGTAACCGCGGCCGCGGCGGCGCCCGCGGGCGCGGTCATACAGTGGCAGCAATGCGGCCCGCTGGAGTGCGCCTCCGTGATGGTGCCGGTGGACTGGAGCCAGCCGGGCGGTGCTCAGCTGGCGCTCGGAGTCGCTGAGCTGCCCGCTCTAAGCCAGCCGGCGCAGGGCACGTTGTTTGTCGACGCGGTGGAGCCGGACGGAGTGGGCAGCTCGGCCATCATGTTCGCGCAGCAGCACCTCGGCTTTTTCATCGGCGGGCTCCCGCTGGTCCACGACACACTGAACATCGTCGTCGTCGACCGGCGCGGTTTCGGGACCAGCGATCCGCTCAGCTGCACGGTCTCCGCTGACGACCCATCGGTGTCTGACCTGCCGACGACCGCGTCCGCGCTGGACCAGCTGCTCGCGCATGACCGCGCTGTTGCCGCTGGCTGCTCAGGTTCCGGCCCCTTGCTGGACCACCTGGACACGGTGTCGTCGGCGCGCGACCTCGATGCAGTCCGCCGGGCGCTCGGCGTGGCGAAAGTAAGCTACTTCGGGGAGACCGACGGCGGGTTGCTGGGAGCCACGTACGCAGCCATGTTTCCGCAGCATGTGGCCGGCATGGTCCTCGACGGCGCTGCCGACCACCAGCTGCCGACGCTGCTGCGCCTCATCAGCGCCGCCCGGGCGGGCGAGGACCTGTTTGACCGGTTCGCCGCCTGGTGTCACTCCAGCAGCTCCTGTGCCCTGTACGGGCAGGACGTCGGCGCCGACTTCGATGCTGTGGTGACTGCCGCCAACCATGGTCAGTTCGCCGGCCTGACCGGGCAGCAGATCCAGGTCACCACCAGTCATCTGGTTCTTGGCGAGCAGCTAACGGAGTGGCCGCTGCTGGGCGAGGCAATCGCGGAAGCAGAGCAAGGCAATCCGAGCCTGTTCCTCGCGTTGGTCGGCCTCGAGTACGCCGACCCCGGGTATACGGCAAGCAGGGCGGCCGGATGCGCCGACTACCCGGCGACACCGGTGGATCTGCTGGCGCTGGCGGCTATCAGCAAGCAGTTCCCCCACCTGGGCGGGATGTCAGAATGGTCAGACCTGGCCGCAGTCTGCGCCGGATGGCCGATACCGGCCGCTAACCCGCCCGCGCCACTACGGGTGTCGGGGACACCGCCCATCCTCATCGTGAACACCACGCACGATTCCACGACGCCGTATCCCTGGGCGGTCCGCCTGGCCCGGGCAATCGCGGGGTCCCGGCTACTCACCGTGGCCGTCAGCGGGCACCTTGGCTTCGACAACTCACCAGGCTGCGCCGCCAAGGCCGAAGACGCCTACCTAGCCGAGGGCACGCTGCCGCCGCCCGGAACCGTCTGCCTGGCATGAGACGGGTCTATCCGAGGAACGGTGTTTCCGGCAGGTGCAAGCATGCGGCCCGGCGGCACGCGCGACTCTCGAGGTGGAGCATGGTTGGACTCAGCCATGCAGGGTGGGCCGGTAGATGAGCTCTTGCGTGTGCCGGTCGAGCGTCCGGCGCTCCAGCAGTTCCAGGTCGAAGTCGGCCGCGCCTTGGGAGATCGGCTCCAATCCGGTCTGACCGGTGATGACGGGGAAGAGGGTCACCTGCACGCGATCGACGAGGCCGGCGGCCATCAGCGCCCGATTCAGCGACAGGCTGCCGTGCGAGCGCAACGGTACCTCGGACTCCTCCTTGAGCCGGGCGATGATGTCGGCCGCGTCGCCGCTCACGACGGTCGCGTCGGGCCAGCCGAGGGATTCCTTCAGCGTGGTCGACACGACCGTGGCTGGCAGGCTGCTCATCCGAGTGGCCCATGAGTCCGCCTCGGACCACATGCTCGAATTCAGAAACCCCGCGAACTCCCGAAACGTGTTGGCCCCGAACACGATCCGCTGCTGCGCGGAGTACTGCGACAGCCGGCGGTCGAGCAGCTCGGGGCCTTGCTTACCCCAGTAGGCGCCCCAGATGCCGGTGTGTGAGCCGTAGCCGTCGAGGCTGGAAAAAACGTCGAAGGTATAGGTGGCGGCCATGATCCTCCTTGTCCGCGAGCTGCGCGCCCATCTCTCCAGGGCGCGGCCATAGCGGACAGCCACGAGCCTCGCGCTACCATCATCTGGTGATCTTCTGAGCGCTCCGATTCGGACCAACTCGGCGAGTGTCAGGAGAGCTATGCCTATCGCAATCATCACCGGTCCGCCTGGTGCGGGTAAGACCACCGTCGCCTCACATCTTGCTGCAGCGAGCCAGCTGGGCGTTCATCTTGCCGGGGACCAGGTATTCCACTGGGTCACCGGCGGCTACGTGCCGCCGTGGATGCCGGGGACCAGCCGGCAGAACAGCACCGTCATCAGGGCGATAGCAGCTGCAGCGGTGCAGTTCGCCGATGGCGGCTACGACGTCTTCGTTGATGGCATCATCGGCCCCTGGTTCCTGCCGCACTGGCTGCACATGGCTGGACGAGGCAGACCGACGCACTATTTCGTCCTGAGGCCATCCCGGCAGATTGCCGGCCTGCGGGCCACAAGCAGGCAGGCGCCGGACGACCTTGTCGACCCGCATCCCGTCGCGGCGATGTTCGACGTATTTGAGGATCTCGGGAGCTTCGAGGCTCACGTACTGGATTCGTCGAGTCAGGAAATCGGCGCAACGGTCGCGGCGATACAGACAGGCCTTCGTGACGGCCGCTACCTTCTGCGCCCTAATGAGGAGGCGATCGACATGGACCGGCTGGCGCTCAGGTTCGGAATCGACCAGCCGGACGGATAGCCGAGGGGTGATAGTCGAACTCGACTAGTCGAGTTCGACTATCATGAAACCCATGCCGCAGCGACGCTTGGACAGCCCCCTCTCGATCGTCATCCTGGGGCTCCTGGCCGAGCGGCCGCTGCACCCATACGGGATGCGGGCCCTGATGCGCGAGCGCGGCCACGACCGGATCACTGGGCACGGCTCGGCGACCTTGTATGACGCGGTGAACCGACTCGCGAGCGCCGGACTCGTCGAGGCGCAGGAGTCACGGCAGGAGGGTCGCAGGCCGGAGCGCACGGTGTATCGCCTGACGACAACGGGATCGGAGTCACTCCAGGACTGGCTTCGCCAGGCGCTGCGCGATCCGACGGGTACCGGGCAGTTCACGGCTGCGCTGTCGTTCATGTACGTGCTGCCCCGGCGTGAAGTGATCGACCTGCTCACAGTGCGCGCGACCGGGGTCCAAGAGCTGATCAGGGCCGCCGACACCGCCCTCGCCGAGGCCATTGCCGCCGGGGTGCCGCCGGTGTTCCTGTCCGAGGGACGCTACAGCTGCGCGCTGGTAACGGCCGAGCGCGACTGGCTGGCTACCTTCATCGCTCAGTTGTCCAGCGGCGAGCTGCGCTGGCCACGCCCGCGCCGCGATCACCGGAAGGCGTCGTGATGACCCACCACAGCCCACGGCCCGCTCGGCAGCGGCCTCCCCACACCGCCGATCCACTCGCCGACTCGAACGCGGAGCAGGCAAATAGGCTGCTCGCTCGCACGATCAACCTCGGACTGAACCTCGGCGCGCCCGCAGAAGCAAGCTGGACCGTGCAGCTCGGCAGCGCCGACCTG
>Ga0123356_10002384_pt1 | contig 20126 bp, 9 predicted proteins | sample TergutEmb28metaG_2_FD_92546 | JGI IMG/M metagenome (GOLD analysis project Ga0123356, IMG submission 92546) | Embiratermes neotenicus P3 segment gut microbial communities from Petit-Saut dam, French Guiana - Emb289 P3 | ecosystem: Host-associated > Arthropoda: Insects > Digestive system > Gut ... | reverse complement strand
CTGCCAGCCGCTTGTTGGTGTTGTTGTAGCTGACGTGCTGATGGCGTATTCAACACTTTGCCCAGTTCCTCCGATGTTGGTAACAGCGCCTACCGTAATTGAGTTTGAAGTTTTAGACTGCTCTGTGGGTGCGCCGCTAACTGCTCCTCCGTCACCTCTGGCTATGGCACTGGCTGTGGGTGTGCCGGTTGGCACGATTGCGCTTGTTGCTCCTGTTACATTGGCAACAGGGATGGAAGATGCAAAAGTGAGTGTAGTTGTGCTTGCGTTATAGGTTGTTGGTGTTCCGGTAATAGGTATGGTTACAACTGTGTTGCTTGTTCTTTGAGCAGTTCCTGCGGTAAGCCCAACAGGAAGACCAGTCACAGTGAAGTGAGAAGGAGTTATGGATGTAGCGTATGTTCCGTTGGTTAGGGTATACACGACACTAGCGCCACTTACTGCTTGTCCAACTTTTAGGTTTGTGAGGCCGGTAGCACTAACTGCGATGGCTGGGAGCGCAGGTCCTCCTCCTACGGTAATCGCTCCACTTACTCGCACTGGACCTGCATAATAGTTTGCGTTTTCTGCTGAGCGAGCATACACGTAGTAAGTCCCTGCGAGGAGGTTGCTAAAGGTCGTACCGTTTTGCCAGCCGCTTACTGGTGTTACCGTGCCTGAGGTGCTGATGGCGTATTGAACGGTTTGCCCAGTAGCTAGAGTTGTAGTAAGTGTATTTACCGTAATTGAGTTTGCGGTAGTGTTTTGTACGGTAGGCACGTTATTGAGCGGTGACCCGTCACCTTTAGCCACTGCACTGGCTCCAGGTACACCGGTGGGAACAATGGAAGAAGTTGCGTCAGTAACATTCGCAGCAGGTATGCTGAATGCACGAGTGGGCGTTGACGTAAGTGTGCTGTGTGTTGTTGGCGTTCCTGTAATAGGGATGGTTACCGTTGTGTTGTTCGTTCTTTCAGCTGCTCCAGCTGTGAGTCCAGCAGGCAGGTTTCCAGCTGTAAAGTGAGAGGGGGTTATTGTTTGGACAAAGGTTCCACTAGCCAAGGTGTATACCATGCTCGCGCCACTCACCGCCTGCCCAACTTTCAAATGTGAAAGACCCGTAGTGCTAACTGCCATAGCAGACCAAGTAGTCTCAACAGTGTAGCTTCTCGCAACATCTCCACCTGTTCCTACAAAGCCTCTCCACATTGCTCCAGCGTTAAGAGTGACGTTGTAGCCAAAGTTAAAGTTGTAGAAGTTGTGGAATGCAATTTGTGCGCCAGCGCTGTTAAACAAAACTGGGTCAGCAGCAATAGATGAACCCTGTGTACCCTGTACTGTTACGTTTATTGCTGTATTAGCAGTGTTTCGCACGGTAATTGGAACACGACCGTTTGCTCCTGCGCCAACGTTTGCTGTTGCAAATCGGTTGTTTGGGGTAAAGACTAGACCCACAAAATCTGTTTCAATCCCTGTGCTCACCAGCACTCGCCCTGCATTGTAGTTTGTATTTGCCGCAGAGCGGGCGTGAACGTAGTAGACTGTCCCTTCAGCAAGACCGCTAAAGGTCGTGTCAGTTTTCCAGCCGCTAGATGGGGTTGTCGTAGCTGACGTGTTGATGGCGTATTCAATACTTTGTCCAGTGGCTGTCGTAAGAAAGAGGGGTTTTACTGTAATTGTGCTTGCAGTTTTGCTCTGCACTGAGGGTACAGCGGTTAGTAGTGATCCGTCACCTTTGACTACAGCGCTGGCCGTGATGGAGCCGGTAGGTGTAATAGCACTTGTTGCGCCAGTGACATTGGAAGCCGCTATGCTCGTTGAACGAGTGAGTGTTACCGCGCTAGTGGCATGAGTTGTTGGCCGCCCTGTAATAGGAATGGTTACCGTTGTGTTATTTGCTCCCCTAGCAGCTTCTCCTGCACTAAGTCCAGCCGGCAGATTTCCCACACTAAAGTGAGAAGAATTAATTGCTGGAGCATAAGTTGCGCCCGTCAAGGTGTATACGACACTTGCGTTTACCCCTTGTCCAACTTTTAGATTGGTAAGACCGGTAGTGGTAACTGTAATAGCTGGGTTAACTACGTAAATTACTGCGCTCACCCGCGCTGTACCTGCATTGTAGTTAGCACTTTCTGCTGTGCGAGCATGTACGTAGTAAGTCCCTGGGCTGAGAGCGCTAAAGGTTGTGCTGTTTTGCCAGCCAGTAGAAGGTGTTGACGTACTTGAAGTGGAGATGGCGTACTGAACACTTTGCCCCGTTCCTCCTACATTGGTAAGAGCGCCTACCGTAACTGAGTTAGAGGTTTTGGACTGTTGTGTAGGCAGACCACTGATTGCTCCACCATCACCTTTGGCTACAGCACTGGCTGTGATGGTGCCAGAAGGTGTAATAGCACTAATTGCACCAGTGATATTGGAAGCAGGTATGCTCGTTGAGCGAGTGAGGGTTACCGCATTTGTGGTGTGTGTTGTTGGCGTGCCGGTAATGGGAACGGTCACCGCTGTGCCATTTGCTCCTCTGGTGGCTGCTCCTGCACTAAGTCCAGCAGGCAGGTTTCCTACGCTAAAGTGAGAAGCAGTTATTGGTGAGGCATACGTTGCGCCTGACAAGGTGTATATAACACTTGCGTTGACCGCTTGTCCAACTTTTAGGTTGGTAAGACCGGTGGCGCTAACCACAATAGCTGGATTAACTACGGTAATTGCTGCGCTTGCCCGCGCGGTGCCTGCATTGTAGTTGAGACTTTCTGCTGTGCGGGCATGCACATAGTAAATCCCTGGGCTGAGGCCACTGAAGGTCGTGCTGTTTTGCCAGCCAGTAGAAGGTGTAGGCGTACTTGATGTAGAGATGGCATACTCAACACTTTGTCCCGTTCCTCCTGTGTTAGTAAGAGCGCCTACCGTAACTGAGTTTGAAGTTTTAGACTGCTCTGCAGGTGCGCCGCTTAGTGCTCCTCCGTTGCCTTTGGCTACTGCACTGGCTGTGATGGTGCCAGTAGGTGCAATAGCACTTGTTACACCTGTGAGATTAGAAGCAGGTATGCTCGTTGAGCGAGTGAGAGTTATCGTATTGGCGTTATGTGTTGTTGGCGTACCGGTAATGGTGATGGTTACCCTTGTGTCACTTGCTCTTTGAGCAGCTTGTGCACTCAGTCCAGCAGGTAGGTTACCTACCGTGAAGTGGGAAGGAGTTATTGTTGAAGCAAAAGTTGCGCTGCTTGCGGTATAGGTAACAGTTGCGTTTACCGCCTGTCCAACTTTAAGATTTGTGAGGCCGGTTGTGGCAACTGCTATGCTTGGCTGCGGCTGAGATGGTGAAACAGTTACCACGCATGAGTCAGAACGCTGCCCATTTGTTGTTTGCACCTGAATAGTTGTCTGACCAACACGTAGAGCTGTGACATTACCGAAGGCATCGACTGAAGCCACTGAAGAGTCGTAAGATGACCAAGTAACGGCTTGATCAGCAGTTTCAGGAAGCACAGAAGCGGTTAGCTGTGTCTTAGCTCCTAAGGTGAGGGATACTGGCTTAGGGCTGATCGTCACACCCGTGGGATCCGGTCTTCTTACCGTGACAGTGATGGTGTCAGAAATCCCATTTACTGCTGTTGCTGTGACGCTAGTCTGACCAATACTAACAGCTGTAACATTACCGGTATTATCAACCGTGGCCACTGAAGGGTCATTAGATGTCCAGGTAACGGTTTTGTTAGACGCATTGGCGGGGGATATCTGAGCTGTAAGTTGCGTGCTCCTGCCTAAGATGGGACTAATAGGCGCAGGTGAGATAAAGACCCTTTCGGGCATTATTTCTGTTACAGTTGCCACACAGGTGCCACTACCTCCATCAGCCGTCCTTGCTGTGATGGTGACTTGACCTGGGCTCACAGCACTAACCAAGCCCCCTGAGCTTACCGTAGCTATTGAGGTGTCAGAAGATGACCAAGTAACTCGCCTGAATTCAGGAAGAACTGCGGCAGTGAGCGATTGAAAGCTACCAACGCTTAGAGACAATGAACTAGGTGAAACAGTAACTTGAGGGGGATCAACAGTGACTACGCAAGTGTCAGTAAGCCCGTTCCCCGTCGTTGTTGTAATAGTAGCTTGCCCTGCGATTACACCTCTCACTTCGCCGAGATCATTTACCGTAGCTATTGAAGTGTCAGATGATGTCCAGGTAACGGTTTTATAAGGAGCATTTTCTGGAAGTACGGTAGTGGTTAGTTGTATGCGCTGACCCGCAGTAACATTTGCCGGCTTTGGTACTATCGCAACATTTGTGGGATCTATTCCTGTTACAGTGAGTGAAATTGCCTTAGTGTCGCTACCCACTGAATTTTCTGCCTTAACAGTTAAGCTATAGGTGCCGCTTGCTGCTAGCATCCCACTGAAGTGGGTCAGCCCTAGAGGCAATGATCCTTCCACCACGCTCCATGTAATAGGCTGTTTGCCTGTTGCCGTGAAGCCAAACGAAAAAAGATTCCCTACTGATGCGGAGTAGGTGAGGGGTGATGTGATAGTAGGAGCAAAGTAGTAAGGGTCATCAATCATGACATAGCCTATTGACTCACCGTGCGCTCCAATATCACCTCTCACACTCAAATGGTCATAAGGAATCCACGAATAACCACCTTCGGCCCAATTGGGTCCCTGTGAATCAATATACTTGAAAGCTCCTGTGCTGCCAAAAGCTACTTTGCTGTCATCATAGCCCACCAAACAGATTGAATGACCGCCGCCGCCTGGGTTTGCATATCCTGCAACCACCCCTCTTCCGCTAGCCAGCCAGGTCTTTATAGCGTTTACGCCTTGGATAGTGCCCCATTCGGTACCTTTATAGAGCGCTGCCTCTGCACGTTGTTCTGGGGTTGGTTGAGCAGTGTAATCTTGATCATTATAAGGAAAAGATGCTAGCGAGCAGACCCCTTCGTCTCTCATGAGATCTAGTGCAGTAGCCTCACCTGCTCCTGAGGGACGTGCCCTCAGCTGATTGTATACATACGCTGGGCTAAAAATATGACGCTCGTCATCTAATGACCACCCTCGCATCCTCCACTCCTGGTGCGTTTTTAGAGCGTATACTGTCGACCAGGCTGTGCAATCACCATGAGCTTGACGCCCTGGGGTAGGAAAGCTGTATGAAAGATCAACACTGGATGGCAGAGCGGCAGTGGGCTTGATCTCAGTAATCTCTGCAATTTCTGCCGGTGTAAGCAGGTGCTCTTGGATTACCTCGGGTGGATCTGGAACCCAGGCAGTGTCATATAGCAGCTCCACACTTGGCTCATCGTTGATGTCATCATTTGCATAGAGCGGCACGGTGCCAAACATGAGAACCATGCTGAGTGTCAGTGCCAGTACCTTCAAGCTAAAACGTTTTAATGATTTCATTGTTCCTCCGCCAAATCTTTATCTTTGATAGCTTCAAATACCGAGCCTCTTTTGAGGCTAGAGAGCTACCAGCCCATCAAATATTTGAAGTTTGGGGATATGGATCAGCTGGGTTAAGGCATGAGATTGTTTCATACAAATTCTCACAGAGCGCACGACAAACGAGCAGCCTGTTCAAGCTTGTATAAAAAAGTATGCCTAAATTAAAACCCTTGCTGCAACCCATTCCCAGCTCCTTCAATGTACTGCCACGTAACGTAAAACACATCCCACAGGTTTACCCTTTAGTATTCCCAGATAGCCTAAGACCATCTCAGCCACAGCCCCTGCTCACTAGACGAGCACCCCTTCTGGCAGACAATTTGCCATAACCGCCCCAGAACCACTTTTTATGCGCCATATGATAGCGCAGCGCTCTCAGTTGTGCAATAGAAAATAGTGAAGAGATCAACGGAGATCAACGGAGATCAACGTTATGGGATGACTATGAGATGATGAAGCAGATGCTTGGCAATTCACTTGATTGTCGACCTATGATAGAAAGCTCTCCAAGCGCTTAAGCGTAGGCTGGGTGTGCAAGGTGCCTGGTTTTGGGTAAAGCTTATTTGCGTAGGTGATTCCTTCTCGGATGCCTTCGAGGGTTTCTTGCAAAACAATTTGAGACACCGCAGAAGATAGGCCCCATGAGGTGGATTCATCTATTACCTGCTCATAACCAATGCGGTCGATTCGGATGCGCCCTCCAATGCGCATACCCATGTCCACTACCCGAGGAGTAATTTCTCGCGCGGGCACTACATCATAGAGGGGAGCAAGGCAAATTGTTGACTCGTCAGGGTGTAAGTATGCATAATTCTTTGCGTGGGCATCGGTGTTTCCCAGTACAGCATTGACGATCATCTGACTCAACAATTGCTTCAGCTGCTCTTCGGGATCAACTGAGTAACTCTTTAGAAGCGTGGCTATTCGTAAATAGCTGGGGTCGCTCTTCTTTGGCGTTCCACTTGCGGCGTACTTTTGCAAAGGGCCAAGTCCCATTGCCTGTGCGCAATCCTCTTGATGAATGCGACAAAGCTTGCCATCATCATGCCTTCTATCAAATCGCCTTATCATGAGAGTTATTGGAGCACCTTCGATGTCAAGCAAGGCAGTTTGAGCTGTGGGAGTTACGATGGATGCTACTGCCATAGCCCAGGCTTCCCCTTCAATCATTCCGGGGAAACGCTCTGGCTGTGGCTTAAGAATGTGAGTTGAAAGCGCTCCATCCAAGGGCATGCCCACTTCGTGTATTTGCGCATAGCCATCAGTAATGCTTAAGCATCCTCTAACGACCACGCAGAGCTTTTCTTGAAAGCCGCCTAACGACACACGAAGGGTGCTGGCGCTATCAAATGGGTGCGCAGGTAATGCTTCCAGGCGCTGGGCGAGCTCTTGTTTCGAGAGCTTGAGGCTTTCTTCGGAGATCTTGTGAGCAACCGCAGCAACCTTGCCAGGCATAACCGAGACTGCGCCGGCGCACTCCCAGCCAAGCTCTTCTAATATGGCAAGGTAGTCATCCTCAGGTACGCCAAAGAACCTGCACAATTCGCTCAATCGCGCATCCTCTGGCAGCAGCCCGGTAAACCAATTCCTTGTTTGCAGAGTATCAAATGGGCTGGCTTGCACTCGCAATGCTGTTGATAGCATGGGGGAGCCAAGCATTGACCCTGCTATCTTGTTGAGGAAGCTGAAACGTGCCCCGGTGCGCGTTGGTACCAGATTACCAATCTGGTTGCCATAAAGATACACTGCAAGCTTATTGTTGGCCATGCTAGTTGTTCCTCATTGCTACGGAATCGTTTTGACCAACTGTTACTTTTGCAGTTTTTTCAACGATGATAAGTCTCATGCCTAAGAAGTTAAGAGCTTTGTCTAGGGTTTGAGTAGAAACGCTCTTGCCATTTTCAAGGGCAGAAAGCGTAGCGTGCGACACCCCAATTGTCTGCGCAAACTCATTTTGGGTTATGCCCTTCTTTTTGCGTACTGCTTTAAGGAATTCGCCCGTCTGCTCGAGTGAATACGAATTTGTCCATTGCAAGGCGCACCTCCAAGCACGTGATCCGATTGTCAAAAAAAGCTGATATTCTTGTACTAATGCAGAATATCAAAAATATTTTATATTTGCTAGGAAATCTTGTACTAAGGCACTTTTGGAGGAAGCAGGTGAGGTGTCAGGGGAGGTGCCAGGGGGACGTTTCCCCTGACACCTTCTTATCAGTCGTGCTGCAAAAGGCAGCTAAATAAGACAGGGATGTGGGGTCGCAGGCTCCCTGTCTTATTCTGTGCGCAGCAAGGTCTACCTTACCGTAAAGCTCACGGTAAAGGACTCGCTAATTCCATTGGCTACTCTTACAGTAACCGTTGCTGTGTGGGTTCCTGCTGCAAGGCCAGTTCTTGGCACTACGGTAAAGGTGGCACTACCTCTTAGGGCAATGCTTGGGATGGATGTTCTTGACAGGGTAAAGCTTGCAGCGTTGTTGCCGCTAAGGCTTACGGTAAGTGCTCCTGTGTTATAAGTTCCATCATTGGTGACTCTGATGGTGCGAGCTGTGGGGGCTCTGTAACCTGGGTCTACTTCTGCAAAGGCTACTGCTGTGGTGTCAAGGGCGATGCTATAGGGTGATTCCCTCACTTCAAAAGGCTTCGAACTTGTTTTGCCACCGTCTTCAGTGGTGGCCTTAATTTGAGCCCACCCCGAACCAACAGCAGTAACCTTACCGTTTTCGTCAACAGTTACAACGCGTGTATCGCTCGAGCTCCAATTGACCTTTTTATTCGTTGCGTTTTCGGGAGTTATATATGCATCAATGATAGTGGTGGCTCCGGTGTACAAGATGATAGAGCCATAGTATTCGATTCTGCTGACGGTGGTAATTGACTGAACCGGCACATAATCAGATGAGACACTAAAGCTTACCTTAAAGCTATTGCTGGTAGCGAGATTGCCCTGAACTGCAATATCTGCCGAGTAGCTTCCTTGGGTAAGGCCATTTTTTGGGCTTACGGTTAGAGTTCGCGTAGCACCTGGCTCTATGGAAGTGAAGTTTGCACCTGGAACTACGCTAAAGCTTCCTGAGTTAGCTCCGCTTAGAGCAACGTGAAGCGAGCTGATGCTTCTGTTTCCTGTGTTGGTCAGTGTGAGCGTAATGCTCCCTGGGTTGGTATAGCCACCTGGTAAACTGGGGAATACGTAGGGGTCTGTGCTACCATTTTGTGCAAGCGAAAGAGAGTAGACAGGAGCTGCTTCAACGGTAACTACGCAAGTATCAGTAAGCCCATTTGATGTTCTTGCTGTGATAGTAGCTTGTCCTGCGCCAACAGCTGTAACACTACCAAGGACGCTGACCGTAGCTACTCCAGTATTAGAAGAAGTCCAGGTAACACTTTTGTCAGCAGCATTAGCGGGAAGAACGGTTGCAGTAAGCTGAGTAGTTTGACCTACGGTAGTAGTAAGTGGCTTAGGGGTAATTTGAACACTTGAGGGCGCACTGGCTATAGGACCGGCTGTGATTGTGCCCATAATTAGAATTTCGCTTGTTGCACCAGTGACATTAGAAGCAGGTATGCTTGCCGCACGATTGAGTAATGACGCATTTGTGATTTGTGTTATGGGTGTTCCGGTAATTGGCATGGTTACAACTGTGTCACTCGTTCTTTGAGCTGTTCCTGCTGTAAGCCCAGTGGGAAGACCTGACACAGTGAAGCTTGCAGGTGTTATTGATGTGGCGTATGTTCCGTTGTTCAAGGTGTATACAACGCTAGCATCACTAACCTCTTGTCCAACTGTTAAGTTCGCAAGGCCTGTAGTTGAAGCCTCCACAGCTGGAAGTGAGGCATCTGACCAAGTAGCAGTAACAGTGTAACATGCAAAACTTGCACCGCCGAAACTACCCATGCCCGCATATACTGTCATGGTTTGACCCGCAGGAATAGTGTAGCTCCAGTTGAGGCTTCCAGCTTCATCATCGGCTATGCGAGTGCCAGCTGCTGCATCGAAGAGCCAGGGATCGAAGCCTGATATCACATTAGAGCTCACTATGGTTACTCTTTCGTTTGGAGGAGCCGTTACCGTAATGGGAACGCGACCACTCACTCCCGTGCCTACGCCAACTATTGCAGTTGGGTTGCTTGGAGTTAATGTGATTTCCGAAAGTGCCACCGTAAACAGCGGGCGTACCTGAGCACTCACACCACCGCTTCCAGTAATCGTTATGACTGGTTCATATGCGCCTGTAGGGAGCCCGGTATTTGGACGCACCGTAAAGGTCTTGGTTTGATTTGGCGCAAGCGGTGTTGACCAGTTAGCTCCTTGAACCAAGGTCCAGTTTTCCACAGTAGGCAGCGGGTTTAGCGTTACATTCTGGTTACCATTATTTTTGATTGTTACTGTTTGAGTTGGCCGCTCTGCATACCCTACTCGTTGACCTCCAAAGTCTAAAACAGCTGGAGATGCGTCTATAGCCGCTGGTGGTATATTTGCAATCGCATTATATACATTGAGACGCCCGCCTGTGCTCACAAGACCGGCGAGCGCAGGGACAGGATCCACGCTAGTTAAAAGAGATTGTTTTAGCTGCGCTGTAGTAAGGTGTGGCGCATGAGAAAGCACGAGCGCGGCTGCACCTGATACATGTGGTGCTGCCATTGAGGTACCAGTCAGAGTGGCATAGCCAATTGCACCGATGTAAGTGCTATAGATGCTAGAGCCGGGCGCAGCTAGGGCAACGGTATTTGCGCCATAACAGGATCCTTGCTATCTTGAGTCATCTCGCATTGAGTTGGCCACAAAAATCACGTTGCCTAATCTGTTTAGAGTGATATATATGGAATCACTATCCCTATTACGACCATCGTTGGCTGCTGCTATAACAAGGAGACCGTCATAGTCGCTTACGGCGTTAATGAGGGTTTGTGTATAAGAAACAGTGTAGCTCATGCTAGTGATTGGCAAACCAAGTTCGGTCGCATAAATTACGGCTCGAGCCTGGATTGACGAGAGTGAAGTTGAATCAGTATTACTATTAGCAATTCTAATCGGAATCATTGTCACGTTCCAATTGACTCCCGCAACACCGATTCCATTGTTACCCTTAGCGCCAATGGTACCGGCCACGTGCGTGCCGTGCCCATTGTAATCCATGACATCGGCTGTGGGGCCTCTGGTGTTTTGAGTTGCATAATAACCAAGGTTTCGGTCAACGTTTGGTGCCAAATCAAGATGGGTGTAGTCAATGCCCGTATCTATTACGCCGACTTTAACGGAATGACTACCAGTAGTAAAATCCCAAGCCTCTGGTGCTTGGATTTTGGTCATGCCCCAGAGACTACTAAACTCCGGGTCATTGGGAACCGCACACGGATATGATATATAGTTTGGCTCTGCATAAGCCACATTGGGGTTTTGCTTAAGGATTTCTATAGCGTCAAGTACGCTTTCTTTGGTGTCAAGGGCTAGTTCAACGAGATACACAGTCCTTGATGGTTGAGAGAAGCTTTGCGGTTTTGCGCTCTGAGGCAACACATCTCTTACTGACTGATAGATGTCTTCTATGCTGGTTACATTGAGCTCGGGAAACAATGACCCTGCACTCTGTGGGCTCAGCATACCTTGTGAGCTTTGAGGTGTTACAAATCCAGAGTTCATTCCAACGAGCACTTCTCCTGGAGCAAAGTCATTTTTGTAGTTTTCTGGATTATAGATATTTGCAAGCTGAGCTGCTGTAAGCTCTGATGTCTGAGCTGACTGCATTGATAGTTGTGAGTTTTCTTCAATGAGCGAGTCTCTGTCTATTGATTCATCAGTGACTGATAGTCCATCACTGGCTTCACTTAAGCTCTCTTGTTCTTTAAGCTCTGTGTTAGCTATGGCGTCATCATTAAAACCATTGTCATGCTCCACTAATTCTATAGGCATAAGCGGGTTTGGTATAAGTGGAGCTGGCTCTATTTTTTGCCCCTGCCCATCTAAACCCTACAGGCTTGGAGCTTTTTGCCTATCAAATATTTGAAGTTTGAAGTGATGTGTGCTTCTCAGGGCACAAGACAGACTCTCTGCAAATCCTTTGCAGTGCGCACTCTTTGGATGAGTGTCTCGCTTTCATTAGTATTATGAAATGCTCGCCTAAAACCAAAAACCTTGTTATTACAACCCATAACCCAATCCCTTCAATGTACTACCTTGCCGCGCAAAACTCAGTCCCCGTTAACGTGCTTACCCATCCCCAAGACAGTTCCCAAGCTGTTCAAACACCATGCCCGCAGAGGAGCACCCCTAGCTGCCAGGCTTCACGCCATAGCCACCCCTATATCTATATGAAATGCTAGCAGAAAGAGATCTTAGCGCAAGCAACTTGGCTGGTAAATAGATAATAGTTACCAGTTGGTTGCCTGAGCGGTTGTTTCTTTGGGGTGTATGAACAGTGTCCTGCTACCTCGCGCTGCTGTGGTTATGGCAGCTCCTTTACCTCGCTGGTTTTGCCGTAGACCCAGAGGTAGTCGTCAAGGGAGACTCGGGTGTTGCGGCTGGGCTTGAGCTTGAAGAGGTGTTGATGCTCCATAGCCAGTACCAGGTAGCCGTAGTCTTCTCGCATTTTGCCGTTGGCTATGGTCTTGGCTCTGAAGGGGGAGTTCTCACCAATTTGTATGCGGTAGCAGCCGTAGCCCTTGAGTCGGTTGTCGTAGACCAAAACGTCTGCCAGGGGGCTTGTTTCAAAGGCACACCTATCGGTGGGAAAGATGCGCATGATTGTTTTGACGTAGCGGTCAACCTCAGACTCGGTGCCCATGAAAATAAGTTCATCTCCCTGTTTAAGAGAAAAGTCGTCATTGGGGCTGTTGGCTCTCTTGCGCAAATCCTCTTTCGTGAGACGGGCAAGGGTTGCGCTGGCAAAGTCCTTGCCGCCTCGCCTTACGGCTATGAGATCCAAGCCACAGGTTTGTGCAACGATGAGGTCGTAAGATACCATGCGGCCGCGACGCTCGCGCCAATGCTCGGCCTCCAGGCTCACGGTGTGCAGCTGCTTGACAACCATCGACACGGGGTCTTCGTCGCAGTGCAGCGCCTCTGCTTCTGCCAGCTCCACCTCGTTGATGTTTCTGAGAAAGAGGTTTTCGATATACAAGAATGCGGTGTGGATACGATTGGAGCGTGCAAACAAAACCGTGAGCAGGGCAGCGGGGATGATGAGCCAAAACGCCTCGGCACCTTCAAGCACGATGATTGTAATTTCGATGGCAGCCAAGGAGATGAGAATATCCATGAGTAAAAGCAGTACCAAGCCCACGCGGCTACGCTTGCTTCCCTGCCAAAGAGCGAGGAAGTCGCCCTTCTTTTGGCTGAGGAAGACGTTGGAGATAAAGATGCCAATGATGAGCAGCGCAACGCCAATTACCACCAGGTGCACTACTACATGGTCTAAAAGCGTAAGCGCAAAGGGCATGATAAGTGTTGAGAACAGCACAACAACAGAGAGCGTGGCAACGGCAAGCATCAAGACCTTGACCACCCAGTGCTTCATATAGCTGGCCCAGGAGCTGTCTTCGGACTTCTTTACCTCGGTGCTGTCTTCTGTTTTGTCGAGCTTGTCAACCAGTTTATCGGGCAATAGCTTTGAAAGAGCCGCGTGCACTCTGTGAGAATTCTTGATATAAAAGGGCGTTGTGAGTGTGGTTATGACCGACACAGCTACAATGACCGGGTAGAGAAAATCAGCAGTTACTCCAAGGGAGACGCCCAAAGCCGCAATGATGAATGAGAACTCTCCTATCTGAGAAAGGCTAAAGCCGGTTTGGATAGAAGTCTTGAGAGTTTGCTTGCCGAGGAGCGCGCCAATTCCGGTAAAGATGGGCTTGCCTAAAAGTGTCACAACGGTGATAACGATGATGGGGATGATGTTATCGGCAATCATCTGGGGCGAAACCAGCATGCCCACCGACACAAAGAAGATGGCACCAAAGAAGTCTTTGATAGGCTTAAAGACCTTCTCGGTACGATGCACGTGCACGGTACCACCGAGGATGGATCCTGCCAGGAAGGCTCCCAAAGCGGCCGAAAAGCCAATGAAGTTTGCCAGTACCACCATCACCAAACAAAGGGCAATGGAGGAGATGAGCAAGATCTCGTTGGTCAGAGCACCGGAGACTCGCTTCAAAAAGGTGGGAACAATCAGCACGCTCAGCACAAACCAGACCACCAGATACAAGGTCATCTGCCCCAGCTGCATTGCTATGGCGCCGCCGTCGATGGCGGTTCCCACGGCAATAGCGGAAAGAACCACCATGATGAAGATGCCGGCAATGTCTTCGATAATGAGAGAGCCAAAGACCAGCTCGGTAAACTTCTTTCCCTTAAGGCCCAGTTCGTCAAAGGCTTTGACGATAATGGTTGTAGAAGAAATGGCGAGCATCCCTCCCAGGAAGATGCTGGTAAAGAAGTCCCAGCCCATCAGCGTGCCCGCAAGGTATCCGGCGGCCACCATGAGTACCACCTCAGTCATGGCGGTGATGATGCCTGGGCGCCCGACGCGCGCCAGCTTCATGATGCTAAACTCAAGGCCGAGGCCAAAGAGTAAGAAGATTACGCCAATCTCCGACCAGATTTCGATGTACTCGCTTTCTACAACGTCGGGCAAGAAGCTAATGGCGGGGCCAATAAGAAATCCTGCTAAGACGTAACCGAGGATGAGGGGCTGTTTAAGTCGTTTGCATACGATAGTTGCTATGGCTGCCACTGCTAGCAGCAAGGCAAGGTCAAAAATTAATTGCGGTAGATGTTCCATGTGACTCTTTCTTTAATTGCTTGTATTTTCATATTCCATAGGGAGGCATGAGGTAATCATTACTCTTATAGTATAAACAAAGGATGGGGCACGAGAGAGCACAGCTGGATTCTGTTGCAGAGTTGCATTCTGCTTTCGGCACGGCAGCATTCGGCACGGCTGTAATCTGCACGGCAGCAATCTGCACGGCTGCATTCGGGATTCGGCACGGCAGCAATCTGCGCGGCTGCATTTGGCATTCGGCATTCTGTACTCATTCTGCCTCCATAATGTCGTATGATAGGGAAGAGCGGTAACTGTTATAACCTCGATGAACCCCCTGCGGCAACGAGCAAGGAGCTACCATGACAGAGATTAATCGCACCAACGAGAAGATCAAGACCTCAACCAAGTGGTTCTTTGCAATGGGAGATGTCTTTCAAGGCGGCTTCTTTAACCTGGTTAACTTCTTTTATGCCTTTTTCCTCACCGACGTCATAGGCATCAGTCCTCTGTGGGCGGGCTATATCTTCTTAATTGGCAAGGTCTGGGATGCGGTCATAGACCCGGGCATAGGCATGCTCTCCGATAATACCCGCTCGCGTTTTGGCAGGCGACGCATTTACTTTTTGATTGGCGCACCTTTGGTACTGCTGGCCTTTGTCATGATGTGGTTTCCGCTGTCGACTGGCAGCGAAGTTTCTAAGATCATCTTTTTCATCTTTGCCTATGTGCTCATGAATACGGCTAACGCCGTGGTTTCTGTGCCGTTTTTGGCAATGAGCGCAGAGCTGACGACCGACTACAACGAGCGCACCTCGCTCACCAATACGCGCATGATTGTCTCGATTATCTCCTCCATTATCTGCGCTGTGGTTCCTCTGCTTATTGTTGACAGTTTTGCTGACATTCACCTTGGTTACTTTGTCATGGCGGTGGTATTTGGACTGTTCTTTTCGCTCCCGCTTTTATTGGTGTTCTTTAAAGTACCCGAGCGTAGGCAGTTTTCTGAGGGCAAAAAAGGTTCGGTCAAAGACCTCTTTATGTCGCTTCGCCTCAAGGTGTTCAGGCGCTTTGTGGCCATGTATCTCAGTATTGTGGTGGCTATGGACGTCATTTCGATGATCTTTATCTACTATATGACCTACAACCTTGAGCGTCCGACCTTTGAGGTGAGTTTTGTTTTGGGGACGCTGCTTATTGTTGAGGTGGCTACGGTGCCTTTGGCGGCTTGGTTTGCCAAGAAGACCTCAAAGACCCGTGCCATCATTTTAGGTAACACCGGGTGGATTGCCTGTGGGCTGGTGAGTTTATTCATTGGCAGCGCCAGTCCCGCCTTGGCTATCTATGTGCTTGCGGGCACTATGGGCTTCTTTATTGCGTTTAGCCTTATTGGCTTTACTGCCCTCTTTGGCGATATTACCGAGGTGGGGGAGTATCATTTTGGCCGTCGCGTTGAGGGCAGCTTTACTGGTGTACAGCAGTTCATTCGCAAGGTTGCTGCTGCGCTTGCCAACTGGGTGGCACTCACTTTGATAGGACTCTCTGGGTTCATCAGCCCTGTTGAGGAGATTGTAGATGGAGCTGTAACGATGGTGGCACAGCCACAAAGCGAGATTGTTTTGCTTACCATCAAGGGCATACTGGGTATCTCGCCTATCTTGTTGCTGGTGCCGGCCATCATCATTGCCCTGCGTTGGCAGCTCACCAAGGAGCGGCACACGGTGCTCATTAGCTACCTTGATCGCAAGCGCGCAGGACTAGAGGCTACTGCCCAAGAAGAAGCCGAGATTGAAGAAATCATGAAGCCGCTGATATAGCGCTTCAGCACCTCAGCAACCCAGCAGCCTGGCACCTCAGCAACCCAGCACCCAACAACTCAGCAACCCAACAACTCAGTTGACCATGCAAGTTACCACTGAGGCGTATTATTCATTGTTATGTAGAGCTTGTGACTTGTTGCCTTATCCAAGTGCCGATGAAGGAAAAGACCTCTTGTTTATTGAGTTCTTTGATGAGTTCGTGACGGGCATCCTTAAAGAGCCTGAGCTCTACTTGAGTGTGGCCGGTTTTTGCAAGACGCTTGGTGCGCTTTAAGGGTCCTGCGCCAAAGCCTGTGCTGGAGTCATCTGAGCCTGCCACTATAAGGATGGGTATGTTGGGGATACGACTGCCCCAGCTCTTGGCGTTGACGTGGTGGTAAGCCTTAAGCAACGCTTGATAGCCTCCCGCTGAGTAGTCAAAACCGCACAGCGGGTCATTACCAAGCGCTCTAATCTCGTCTTTGTTGCGATTGAGCCAGCTGCGCGCCTCAAGCATTTCTTCATCGCTCATGCCTTTGATCGAGCCGGTGAGCTTTTCGAGCAGGGGAGAGTGTGCAAGCTGCCCGTGCGTTGTTGCTATTACGGTGGCCAAGAGCTCAAAGAGTCTTGAGAACTTGATGGCCGAGGGTGTGGCGCTGAGCACCAGGGCGCTGAGGTTGTCATATTGCTCGGCATAAAGTGCTGCCGCAAGGCTGCCCATGCTCTGCCCAATGAGCACGTTAGGCAGGCTTAGTTGAGACAGCTGCTCCGCCTTCTTGCTCCAGTTAAAAAGGTGATGCATGTCTTTGACTATGCAGTCAAAGCCTCCTGGTGTTTTGGCAAAGGAGCCCAAGTGCCCTTGGGCGCTCAAGCCGTGTCCAGCGTGGTCGTTGGCTACAACAATAAAGCCTTGGCCGCAAAGCGCGCGCGCAAACTCATCGTAGCGACCGCTGTGCTCGCTCATGCCGTGGGCTATTTGCACTATCGCTTGAGGTGGAGCCTCTAGAGGAGGCAGCCAGGCGCGGGCAAAGATGTTGCCCTCGCCATTTGACGCTGGGTAGCGCCACTCCTTTTTCCTCACTTCTCGTGCCACCTTTTGCCTCGCCACTAGCTATAGCTCTGCTCTTGCGCCTTGCCATACTTCTGTCATATAAGCAGCAAGGCTTGACTGAGATCTTCGATGATTTCGTCAATGCTTTCGAGGCCGGCGGCAAAGCGTATGAGTCCGTCGCTGATACCGCTGGCGCGGCGGGCATCCTCAGGTACGTACCAGTGAGTCATGGATGCAGGGTGCTGCACCAGGGTGTTGGCCTCGCCGAGACTTACAGCCAAGGCACAGAGTTTGACGCTGTTCATGAGAGCCGTGCCTGCCTCTATGCCGCCTTTGACCTCAAAGGTGAGCAGGGCACCAAAGTCTTCCATCTGCTTTTTGGCCACTGCGTGCCCGGGGTGTGCGGGTAGCCCCGGATAATGCACGCACTCAATCTTGGGATGCTTGTCCAAATACTCTGCAACGGCCATCGACATCTTGCAACTATGCTGCATGCGAAGTTGCAGGGTTTTGAGTCCACGTAGTATCAAAAAAGAATTAAAAGGAGAGGCACAGCCGCCAAGATTCTTGAGGCTCACCTCCATGACCTTGTCGATGAGGGCTTTGGGTCCAACCAAGGCTCCTCCCATTGCGTCGCCGTGGCCGCCCAGGAATTTGGTTGAAGAGTGCAAAACCACGTCTATGCCCAGCTCGAGTGGAGCAGTAATGAAGGGGGTTGAGAAGGTATTGTCGATGACCGAAAGCACGCCTGCACTGCGGGCAATCTCGGCAATACGGGCAATGTCGATGACCTTCATGGTGGGGTTGCAGGGGGTCTCAAAGAAGATCATCTTGGTATTGGGGCGCAGTGCTGCTTGCACAGCCTCATAGTTGGTAAAGTCAATCAAGGTGGTTTCTACGCCAAACTTGGTGAGCATTGTGCGCAGCATATAATTGGTGGCAGAGTAGGTGGTGTCGTCGCTCAAGACATGACAGCCTGCCTGGAGAAGCGTAAAGGCCAAAGCCGAGAAGGCTGCCGCACCGCTCGCAAAGGGAACCCCCGCCTCGCCGCCCTCGAGGGCCGCCAAGGCCTTGCCCAGTTCGTTATTGGTGGGATTGGATATACGCGTGTAGCAGTCTCCAAACTCGGGGGAGCGGCAAGCGTTGGCACCTTGTTCTACGTCCTCAAAAAGGAAGTTGTTGGTCATGTAAATGGGGATGCCGAGCGAGCGATAGGCGTTGTCGACTTCGGTGCCAACGCGTGCGGCAATGGTGGTGCGAGAATAATCGTAGATAGACATGATATAACCTTTCGTTTGCTCTCCTTGTTAGTTGCTTAACAGCTTCTCTAAGACTGCATCTATGGCCTGCTCGTTGTGAGCAGCAACGGGCTCGGCAAGAACCTGCTTGATCTTGGCCTTGCAACGCTCTTCCATGGTGGTAGCCCCCAGCTCAGTCCAGCGCTCAATCGTGTTGCGACAAGTTACATCTGGAAACCAGTTGTCTTTGTAGTGCTCAAGAGTGTGGCTGCACGTCAGGTACTCTCCGCCAGGCTTTACTTCTTTTATAGCGTCAAGCGCCATGCTTTGGCGACTCAAGGGAATGCCGTCCATAATGCGGCGCAGCTGTCCAACGCTCTCATTGGTCATCACGAGCAGGTCAAAGGAAAAGGTCAGGCCAAACTCCAGGTAGCCCAGGTCGTGGTTTAAGCTGGTGCCGGTTAGACCTGCCATAAAGATGTAGGTTGCGGCTTCGTTGATGGCCTGGGTGTCGGCGCACTTGGAAGCGCAGCAGCCAGCAAAGCCCCAAGTGGGGAGTTCGTAGCGGTTCCTGCCAAGCTCGCAAAGCCCGGCCTGCGTCATCATAGCTTCGGGGGAGGCATAAGAGGGCTGCATGCTGCGCATGTCGATGTTTGACATACCTGCGCCAAACACAAAGGGTGCGCCAGGGTTTACCAGCTGATGCAAGGTAAGGCCAAAAAGGCATTCTGCTGCAGCCAGGGTAATGGCTCCTGCCGGGGTTACTGGACCCGTGGCACCTGCCATCATACCAGGGGCGTAGTTGGTGGGCACGAGCTCTTCTGCGGCATAGATGAGTTTGTCGATGGACTCAAAGGTGTGCACCAGGGGAGAAGTAGGCTCGGTGTAGAGAACAAAGCGTGGTCTTTGTTTCAGCTCCGCACGGCCTCCGGGTATTCCCGCCGCTGCCAGCTCGACTATATCGTCAAGACAAGGGCGATCGATGGCAATGACAACCTGCGGTTTTTTGGAGTACTTTATCAGGTTGGCGTACTGAATCTGGCATTGGCGCTCTGCCGCAAGACCGTTGATCATGCCCATGGACATGAGGAAGTCAATATGGGGCAAGGCCTCACAAAGCCTTACCGCGTCAATCATGTCTTGCTCGGTAAAGACTCTTCGCTCTCCGGTAAAGCTGTCCAAGAGATTGATGCAGTCCGAACCTGTGCCAAAGTAGGCATTTCTTCCCGAGAGATCCATGGCAGGATTGCCCTCGCGGTTGTAGATGAGGATGCGCGAAGGAGCGGTGTTGAGCGCATGTTCTACCATGCCTGCATTGAGGTAGACACGTTTGCCATCAACAAAGGCTCCGGCCTGCTTGAGCAGGTCAAGTGCGCCTTCGTGGTATAGATCGCAACCCACGTCTTCCAAGATTTCCAAGGCACCATTATGAATGGTTTGTAATTGTTGGGGCGAGAAATACTCAGGAGGAGAAAAGCAGTTCAACTTGGCATTGTTAATCACATCGACCTCCAAACTCTGTATGTATGCTTGAGTGGCATTGTATCAAGTTATGCCGTTGAGGTGTCAGGGGGGCGAGCTGTAACAGAAGTTGACAGTGGGACAGTGGGACAGAGAGGGACGGGGGGCAGAGACGGCACAGGTGACAGGGGGACAAAGGTGACAAGGGGACGGCACAGGTGACAGGGGGATGGGGTGACAAGGGGACGGGGCGTTTGTCACCTTCATAAGGTGACAAACGCCCCGTCCCCTTGTCACCCCATTCCCCTGTCACCTCTGCCGTCCCCCTGTCACCCTTTTCCCCCCCTCCCCCGTGCCCTCTCTTCCCCCCCGCCCCCCCTCCCCCCCCCTCCCCCTTTCTCCCTCCTTT
>Ga0123356_10002383_pt1 | contig 20129 bp, 19 predicted proteins | sample TergutEmb28metaG_2_FD_92546 | JGI IMG/M metagenome (GOLD analysis project Ga0123356, IMG submission 92546) | Embiratermes neotenicus P3 segment gut microbial communities from Petit-Saut dam, French Guiana - Emb289 P3 | ecosystem: Host-associated > Arthropoda: Insects > Digestive system > Gut ... | reverse complement strand
CGCCTAATCGCCGAATGACATCCGAAATCCCGGTAATTATGTACTTGGACGTACACCGCATACCGGGATTTCGGCGTCATCGACAATTATTCATCGAAATTGCGACTTAGATGGGATTTTTTGGGATTATTATTTGTCGGGCCTATTGATTCGCCGGAGGCGGATTCTTTGCCCGCCAAAAGCCTAATGGCTTTTGGGTCACGAAAAGGATGGCAAAAATCCGCTGATGGGTAGGTTGTGCGGAAGGATGCGGGTCGGTTGGGTTTTATTTTGAGGCTCTGCAGATGGTAGGAGGTCCCGGGTCTTCGCCCGGGATGACAATAAAGAAAGCGGGGTTATGGTGGGGGCAAATAGACGGTATTGGAATACCGTAAGAAAAGTGCTTGACTTTTTTGGATAGTGAATCATAATAAGGCAGTTAATAAAAAGGACAAAGAAATGGCGACGAAACATATAAAAAAGTCCGAGCTGGATAATAAGTGGATACTTATAGACGCATCGGATGTAGTGCTTGGACGGCTTGCCGCTTATGTGGCAACCGTGCTGCGCGGAAAAAACAAGGCGACTTACACTCCGGGAATGGATACAGGAGATTATGTGGTCATAATCAATGCCGACAAGATCGCGTTGACAGGAAACAAGGCCGATAAAGACAAGTTCTATTGGCATACCGGATGGGTCGGCGGAATCAAAGAACGCACTTTGGGACAGATGCGCGAGGAAAAGCCAGTCAAGCTGGTGTTCAACGCGGTCAAACGCATGATGGGACGCAGGACTTCCGTGGCTTTGGCGAACAAGCGTCTTACAAAGCTGTACGTGTATGCGGGACCGGAGCATAAACATAAGGCGCAGAATCCCACATTGGTTGATTTCGGATCGATTAACAGAAAAAATAAAAGGAGCGCGTAATGGTAGCCACTAAAAAGACAGAAGCTGCTGTGAAAAAACCGGCGGTGGCGAAGGCGACGGCCGTTAAAAAGGCAACTGCTTCTGCCGTCGAGAAAAAGGCCACGCCTAAGGTTGCTGTGAAGTCGGTTGCGAAACCGGTCGTTAAAGCTGCGCCTAAGGCGAAGGTAACGAAAAACGCCGATATGATGAAAAACTCGAACCGCGTTTATGCTACTGGAAAACGCAAAAGATCGGTCGCGCGAGTATATCTTGCCCCGGGTAAGGGAGAAGTCATCGTGAACGGCCAGAAAATGTCAGATTATTTCAAACGATCGGTAATGCAGATGATTCTTGGACAGCCGTTCGATGTTGCGAATTCAAAGGGTTCGTACGACGTCGTGGCCACGGTTTCAGGCGGCGGGTTGTCGGGACAGGCCGGAGCAGTAAAGCATGGAATATCGAAAGCTTTGATTTTGATCAACGGAGACACGAGGCCCGCGCTTAAGAAGGCAGGGTTCTTGACGCGAGATTCGCGTACGGTTGAGCGTAAGCACTACGGATTCCGCAAAGCACGTCGTTCAACTCAGTTCTCGAAGCGTTAATAATAAGGACAAAACCTTCTGAAATGTTTTACAAATCGGTCCAGATCGTCCACTACGCTTCGGAAAACGAATCCTTATGTACTTAGGCGTACACGCGCGGGTTCGTTTTCCTTGGTATTGGACGATCTATCCTTGATTTGCGACATTTATAGAAGGTTTTGGGATTGTTAAATATTTTAGAATTTGTGATGCGCCTGATATTTTTTGAAATTAAAATAAAGAGGTTGTGAAATGATTAAGAAAGACAAAGTAAAAAATCTTCATTATATTTTGAATGGAAGGCTGGAGGCCGCGGAGATCGAAAAGGTTTCCGACGAGGTGCTTGGGAAGTACGGAGAGAAGGCAAAGATGCCGGGATTCCGACCAGGTCACGTGCCTTTGAACGTGTTGAAGGCGAAGTACGGCCAGGACGCTTGGGCGGACGCAGTAAACAAAGCCATTCAGTCAGACATGGAAAAATTCATAGATGAGAAAAAATTAAGGCTGGCGGATAATCCCAAGTTGGATTTGGCGGACAAAGAAATAAAAATGGGCGAGGCGGTCGAATATAGTTTGGAATTCGACGTATTGCCAGAGTTGCCGAAGATCGATTTGGAAAAAATCACTTTGGTTCGCGAAGTCGCCGACGTTCCCGAATCCGAAATAGAAAAGGCTTTGGCGAATCTTGCCAAGGCGCGCGCCCAGTTCGAGGTGGCCGAAGGAAAAGCCGCCGCGAAGGGAGATGTCGCCGTGATCGACTTTAAGGGTTTTGTCGGCGATGACGCTTTCGAAGGAGGAGAGGCCAAGAAGCATCATCTTGAGCTGGGGTCCGGACAATTCATTCCAGGATTCGAAGACCAGGTAATAGGTCACAAGGCCGGCGATAAGTTCGATGTAAACGTCAAATTCCCCGACGGTTACGGCGCTGCGAATCTTGCCGGAAAAAATGCGAGATTCGAGATAGTTCTTCATGAAGTGCGCGCGCCGTCCGAGCCAGAAATAAACGACGAATTGGCAAAGGCCGTCGGACAGGAAAATGTCGCGGGACTTCGCGATCATATCAAAAAGATTTTGGCCGAGCAGTATGAAATCGGAGCCGCACAGCAGATGAAAAACGAGTTGTTGGAAATTCTTGCCGATAAGGTAAAGATGGAATTGCCTGAAACTTTAGTCGAAAAAGAAGTCGCTTTGGCGCGCGAGGAAAAGCCCGAGATGTCCGAAAAGGACGCAAGGCGAGAAGCCGAAAAACGCGTGAAGCTGGGGTTGATATTATCCGCTTGGGGCGAGGCCGAAAATATTTCCGTGTCAAAAGACGAAGTGCAGCAGGCAGTGTTTTCCGAAGCTTACCGAAGCGGAGCGAATCCGCAGCAGGTGTTGGAATATTATCAAAGCAATCCGAGCGCTTTGTCCATGATGCGAGGAGTGCTGTTCGAGCGCAAAGTTCTTGACGCGATGGTTGCCAAGACCGCTAAAAAAGACAAGAAGGTCGAAGCGGCCGAGTTGTTTAAGCAAAAGTGATAAGGTAAAAGTAATGAGTCGCCTGCGGAAGCGGGCGACATTTTTATTAATGGTAAATGTAAAATGTGAAATGGTAAATCCGCCCGGGGTTATCAGCGGCGCCCGGATTCGCCATTTGGACTAGGCTGCGGCACCAGCCTATGATCTACTTAAGGCCTGCGTACCTTGGTCTTGGGTCACGGAGGGCAAGAGGTGAGAGGATAAAAATTTAGTGCTGGATTTAAGCAGCGGACAGGGTTATAATCCTGTCGTAACAAAAGGATTCAATTATGAAAAGACTTGTTTTGGCCGCCGCGGTCAGCGGTTTAATCGGCGCCTGCACTTCGACTGTCGATGTAACTTACAGACCGATCGAAAATGACGACGGAGTTGCGAACTCGTGCCAGTATGTCGAACAGTTCCGCGATCGCAGCGGACCATTTCGCGCTATGTTCGGTCATAACGACGTCAATACCAACGTTAGATATGAGGGCGTGCGGTGCGAAAGGGTTATAGACGCTGATTTGAAGAGAGGCGCCGCTGGAAACGCTATGTTCAAAATTGTGAACAGTGATGCCGATGTTATAATTAAGAAGGATTGAGGAGAAGAAAGGAAAAAGGCATAAGGTAAAAGTATATAAGTCGCCGCGGAAACGCGGCGACATTTTTATTTTTGAGTTCTGATTGTGGTGAGGTAGTAGCGTTAAACTACTTGACAAAATAGAATGGGGGGGGTAGAATGGGTCTTGTAGTCGGGTGGGTCCGCGTAGGGCGGTTTGGTTGCCGACGTATAATGAGGTCAGGTTATGGGAAATTACGGTGTTACGGATTCAAACGAGGCGTCGGGGATTTTTGTCGGCGAAGGCGGGCGGATTCTTTGCCTGCCAAAAGCCTAATGGCTTTTGGGGTCACGAAAAGAATGGCAAAAATCCGCCAGATGAGGGAAGGCAAAAATATGCCCGGGGTTATTAGCGGCGCCCGGCTGGGCCGAACCAGGTTTGGTTCGGTGTCACGGTGCGGGCCGGAGTTATGCGCCGCTAGGAGAAGGGGAGCTATGGCCGGGCCTATTTATTCGCGGCTTTCGTGTCCTTTGGACACGATGTCACGGACCGCGGAAGGATGCGGCCCGGCAGAGGGGTGTGTGCCGCGAGAAGGCGGGATTGTTTATGGTGGGCGGATTCTTTGCCCGCTAAAAGCCTAATGGCTTTTGGGTCACGAAGAGGAAGGCAAAAATATGCCAGAGGGTGTGCGCCGCAGGAGGAAGGATGCGGGTTGGTTGGGTTTATTTTGGGGCTCTGCTTGTGAGAGGAGATCCCCGATCGAGTCGGGGATGACAAGGGGGATGGGGGTTCTGCTTGTGGTAGGAGGTCCCGGGTCTTCGCCCGGGATGACGATAATAATCGTTAAAAAAAGCTTGCAATTTTAAAAAAGGTAAGGTATTCTTCCCAACAGGCTTAAAATGGGTCTTCACGTAGGGGTGTAGCTCAGTTGGTAGAGCAGCGGTCTCCAAAACCGCGTGTCGGGGGTTCGATTCCTCTCGCCCCTGCCAAAAAATGAGCCGAAAACAACGTAATGGGGCTGAATTGCGGAAGATAAAAGAATTCTTTAATTTTATTCAGGATGTAAGGGCCGAGGCTTTCAAGATCACGTGGCCTAAGCGCGACGTGGTCGTGCGGTCGTCCATTCTAATACTTGTGTTCGCGGCGATGATGGCTTTGTATTTCTTCGTCTTGGACTGGGTGCTGAATAAAATAGTCGGATGGGTATTTTAAAAAGGAAAGATTATGAACGAGAATTTTCAGTGGTTCATCGTTAATGTTCAGTCAAATTCAGAACTGAAAGTCGTGAAGCTTTTGCGTGAAAAAATCGACCAAAAGAAGCTTAACGCTTTATTCGGCGAGATACTTGTTCCAACAAGAGAAGTGTCCGAAATCAAACGCGGAAAACGCGTAATGTCAGAAAAAAAATTCTTCCCAGGTTACGTCATAGTTCAGATGGTCATGTCAGACGAAACTTATTCGTTGGTTAAAAACACTCAGGGCGTGGTCATGTTCCTTGGGCAGCGCAACAAGCCCATTCCAGTTTCCGAAAACGAAGTCAAGCACTTGATGCGGCAGATGGAAGAGGGAGTCGCGAATATCGACGCCACTTTTGAAGTCGGGCAGGAGGTTCACGTAATAGACGGACCGTTCGCGAACTTTAACGGCGTCGTATCGGAAGCCGACGACGTGCGCCAGCGTATGCGTGTGGCCATTTTGGTTTTCGGCCGCGAAACGCAGGTCGATTTGGATTACGGGCAGGTTGAAAAGTTGTAGCCCTATGCCTACCTGCGCCGCGCTTGCTTGGCATAGGGGAATATAGTGCGCCCCAGCCCCGGCGGCAAAGCCGCCACCCCTGCCCCCTTACGGGGGGACGGGACGAAGAAGGGGAATAGGCAAAGAAAAAATTGCGGGAGATCGCCATATCGTACCGCGAAACTCAAAGGAGTAAAAAATGGCAAAAGAGATAAAGGGATATGTAAAGCTTACGGTCCCTGCGGGGGCCGCAAACCCGGCGCCGCCAATCGGCCCAGCGCTTGGAGCGAAGGGCGTTAATATCGCAGAATTCTGCAAGCAGTTCAACGACGCTACGAAAGACATGGAAAAAAACACGCCTTTGCCGGTCGTGATCACCGTGTATGCAGACAGATCGTTCGAATTCATCACCAAACTGCCGCCAGTCAGCTATTTGATCAAGAAGGCCATCAATCTGAAGGCCGGAAGCAAGAAGCCAGGAATAGAAATGGTAGCAACAATTTCAAAAGCCGATTTGAAAAAGGTCGCCGAACAGAAAATGGCAGACCTTAACTGCACCAAAGTAGAATCAGCCATGAACATAGTCGCAGGGCAGGCGCGGTCCATGGGCATCAAGGTGGAGGAATAATCATGACGAAAAGAATCAAGACTTGGTCCGGATTGGACAGAGAAAAATTGTATAACGTGAAAGACGCGATCGACGCTTTGAAGGCGTTCGTTTCCAAAAAGTTCGACGAGACTTTCGACATATGCGTAAAGCTTAACGTCGACGTAACAAAGGCCGATCAGAATATACGCGGAATGGTGTTGTTGCCAAATGGAACAGGACGCAAGGTTCGCGTTGCGGTCATAACAAAAGACAAGCAGGACGAAGCCAAAAAAGCCGGCGCCGATATAGTCGGCGATGCCGAATTGATCGATAAAATCGCCGGAGGATTTTTGGAGTTCGATGTCGTAATAGCCACTGTGGACGTAATGCCGTCAATGTCAAAGGTTGCCAAAGTATTAGGACCAAAAGGCATGATGCCGAACCCTAAGCTTGGCACCGTCACTACAAATGTCACAAAGGCCATTGAGCTTGCCAAGGCAGGACAGATCGAGTATCGCGCCGAGAAGGCCGGAATAATTCACGCCGGATTCGGAAAGGCAAGCTTTGCAACAGAAAAGCTGGTCGAAAATGCGAATGCGCTGGTGGACGCTTTGAAAAAGGCGAAGCCCGCGACGGTCAAAGGCAACTATATCGTGTCCGCTTCCGTATCCACGACTCAGGGTCCTGGATTGAAGTTGGACGTGAAGGCAATATAAGGACAAAAAACCCGAGCGGCATTTTTCGATTTCGCGACAAATCGACGAATGACGCTTTGGAAAACCGATCGCCGCGGATGCCCGACAGTCCAGACGTCGATCGGTTTTCCTTGGTCCTCGACGATTTCTCATCGAAATCGCGATGCCGATGGGTTTTTTGGGTTATTAAAAGAGGTAAAAGGAAAAAGATAAAAAATTTGAAGCGGGGTTGGGAAACCGAAACTGCTTTGAACCTGTCTAAGACGCATGGAGGCGAAAGCCTTAATATCCATGTCAGACGAAAAAGTTTTTATATGGATGAAATCCCCGGCCAGGACCCATGCCCTGCACTTCGCGGCGCTTGTTCGGGCACGGGAACCCGGGGTCGCGCGCCAAAGGCGCTTGCCCGGGATGACAGAAGTAAAAAGGCTTTGGGACAGGAAAACGCCTGGTAAAAATGTCGACCCCTTACCGAAAATCGCTTTGCGATTTTCGACTCTCCCGCAAGGGGAGAGTTGAGGAAAAGGAAGATGCCGATCGAAATCGGCATGACAGGTATAACTGGGAAACGAAAACTAAACGGAGAAAACAATGAAACGCACTGAGAAAGAAAACCAGATCGCGACATTGAAGCAGGAAATAGATTCCGCATCCGGAATATTCGTAGTTCAAAACGACGGAGTCGTCGTGAAGGACATGGAACAACTTCGCCGCGATCTTGCGCCGAACGTATCAAGGTTCCAGGTTACGAAAAACCGATTGCTTAGAATCGCCCTGAAATCCACGCAGTTCGAACCTGTTCACGAGCTTTTGCACAAGCCGACGGCCGTAGCTTTCGCCACGGACCCTTTGGCGGTCACAAAAATACTCGCGAAGTTCGCAGAAGGCAATCCGAAATTGGTATTGCTTGGCGGATTCATGGATTCGGAATTGCTGGACGCCAGCGGAATCGTGCGCTTGTCGAAGTTACCGTCTCTGCTTGAAATTCGCGGAACCATCGCAAGGATCCTTGTGGAGCCTGCGTCCAGGTTGGCGCGCGTGTCGAAAGAGTATGGAAATAAACAGTAATAAATGATGAGATCCCCGGTCGCGCGCTTCGCGCTTGCCCGGGATGACAAATAAAAAAAGGAAAAATGAAAATGGCAAATATTGATAAATTGGTTGAAGAACTGTCGAAGCTGTCCGTGTTGGAAGCCGTCGAATTGTCCAAAAAGTTGGAAGAAGTCTGGGGCGTGTCGGCCGCAGCCGCCGTCGCGGTAGCCGCGGGACCAGCCGGTCCGGCCGCAGCCGAAAAGGATACGTTCGACGTAATCTTGACCGCCATCGGCGACAACAAGACTTCGGTCATCAAGGAAGTTCGCGCGATCACCGGACTTGGGCTTATCGAGTCCAAGACGTTCGTCGAGTCCGCTCCGAAGGCTGTGAAGGAAGGCGTCAAGAAAGAAGAAGCGGACGCCCTGAAAGCCCAGCTTGAAGGCGCCGGAGCCAAGGTCGAAATAAAGTAATGACAAAAAATCAAGGCTCGGTTTTTCGTTTTCGGACTAAATCCCTGATTACCTTCGGGAACTTGACCGCTTGTGTACATTGGAGTACACGGCGGGTCGAGTTCCCTTGGTTCTGAGTGATTTATTCTCGAAAACGCGACCGAGCTGAGATTTTTTGGATTTATTTAATTGTTATTTCGGTTGATAAGTCGGAATAACTATTAAATAAAGGGCAGGTGTGAAAGCCCGGAGTAAAAAGATAAAAGGGTGGGGACGGTATGACCCTCCCGGCTTTTGAAATAGAAGGCCGAATGCGTGGCGGATGTGGACAGTGTAAGAATCCCATGATAGGGAAATCCCGTGTCGTGGCACAGGATGACGGCAGGGGAATTCGTTTGATTGTCCGAGAGCAAGAAGCGCTGAAGTTATACCGTGGCAAAAAAATGAGGAACATTATAAAATGGCTGTAAAATTTAGAAAATCGTTCGCACATAGCTACTTGGACACAAAACTTCCCGATCTTATGACAATGCAGTTCGAATCGTACCGCGACTTCCTGCAGTCCGATATACTGCCTTCGGAGAGAAAGAACAAAGGCTTGCAGGCCGTGTTCAACAACGTGTTCCCAATCGTAGATTCGACCGGAGCCGCCGAGCTTACATTCGTAGATTACAAACTTGAAGAGCCAATATACAACGTAGAAGAGTGCATCGAGCGCAACCTTACGCACGCTTCGCGCCTTAAGATCCGCCTGAGAATGACTTTGTGGGACATCAATCCAGACACCGGCGAGAAGGCGCTTCGCGACATAAAAGATCAGGAAGTGTTCCTTGGCGACTTGCCGCGCATGACCGAGACCGGAACTTTCATATTCAACGGAACAGAACGCGTAATAGTTTCTCAGATTCATCGTTCGCGCGGAGTCATATTCGGAGAAGACGACGATTCTTCGACCATGTCGGACCGCAAGATTCACACCGCGCGCATCATTCCAGAACGCGGATCATGGATCGATATGGATGAAATCCGCAACGTAATGTACGTTCGCATAGACCGCCGACGCAAGATATTGATGTCAACGTTCCTGCGCTGTATGCCGACCGCAGAAGACGAAGCGAAGTTCGCGGAAAATCCCCGCGACGTAAATGTTCGCGGCATGACCGATCAGGAGATACTTGGAATATATTATAAGCCAATTCCTTTGAGACGCGAGAAAGACCAGTATGTAGGCGAGATAGAATCATTGAAGGCCGTCGGACAGTTCCGTCTTAACTTCGACATAACGGACGCGAAGTCCGGAAAGGTTATCGCCACAAAGACAGAAAACCTTAACCCGCGCAAGATCGCGAAATTGCAGCAGATTACTCCGAGCTTTGCCATAGCCGCAGAATCATTGATCGGCGAGTATATATTCGATCCGATCGAGAAGGACGGAGAGATAATATATCCTTCGGCGACCGAAATAACCGAAGCGATTCTTAAAGACATCGAGAAGCTTGGCATTGAAAAAATTTCGTTGGTTTCCGTCGACAGATTCTATTACGGAGCGCACCTTCGCAATACTTTGGCCGAAGACAAAAACACAACGCGAGAAGCGGCGCTTATGGACATATACAATGTGATGAGGCCAGGCGAGCGAGTCACCGCGGAAGCGGCCGCGAACTTGTTCTCGCACTATGGTTTCGACAAGCATTATTACGACTTGTCCGAAGTCGGACGGTTTAAGATGAATTCGCGCCTTAAGGTCGAGCTGCCAGTCAATTTCGACAAGGAACGGCTGCTGACAAAAAACGACATAGTTCGAATAGTCGCCACGCTTTGCGCCATAACGGACGGCAAGGACAGCGTCGATGATTTGGACAACTTGTCCAACCGCCGAGTGCGCACCGTAGGCGAATTGATAGGCGATCAGATCCGAGTCGGAATGGCGCGCATCGAACGCTTTGTGCGCGATCAGCTGACGAGCGCGAACATTGCCAGCATGGCTCCGCAGGATCTTATAAACGCGCGACAGTTGTCCGCCGCGATCGCCGAGTTCTTCGGATCGTCGCCGCTGTCGCAGCTTCTTGAACAGACCAATCCTTTGTCCGAAATCGAGCATAAGCGGCTTGTGTCCGCATTGGGTCCGGACGGACTTAACCGCGAACGCGCCGGGTTGGACGTTCGCGACGTTCATCCGACTTATTACGGACGCATCTGCCCCATTCAGGCGCCCGAAGGTCCGAATATCGGGCTTATCAACTATTTCTCGGTTTATGCGCGCACGAACAAGTACGGGTTTATCGAGACCCCGTATTACGTCGTCAAAAACGGCGCCGTGACCGATGAAATAATTTATCTTACAAGCGACGAAGAATCCGGGAGAAGAATCGCCCAAGGAAATTCAAAGCTTGATTCGCACCGCAAGCTGCTTGACGCCAACGTAGTCGCGCGAGTGAACGAAGAGTTCACGATGGTGCCGCGAGAGGAAGTCGATCTGATGGACGTGTCCACAAAGCAGGTCATATCTTTGGCCGCCGGACTTATACCGTTTCTTGAAAACGACGACGCAAGCCGAGCGCTGATGGGATCAAACATGCAGAAGCAGGGAGTGCCTTTGATGCGTTCGGACGCTCCGCTGGTCGGGACAGGAATCGAAGGCGTCATCGCGCGCGATTCGAAATCTTTGGAAGTCGCGAAGCACGCCGGAGTAGTCGAGTCGGTCGACGCCGAGCGCATAGTCGTCAAGCGCATGAATTCCCGAAATGTCGTAATGGGAGTCGATATATACAACCTTAAGAAGTTCAGACGGTCAAACAACGACAAGCTGATCCACCAGAAGCCTTTGGTCAAAGTGGGCGACAGAGTCGCGGTAGGAGACATCATAGCGGACGGATCATGCACCGATCACGGAGAGCTGGCTTTGGGACGCAACGTGGTCGTGGCGTTTATGCCGTGGCGCGGGTATAACTTTGAAGATTCGATCGTGTTGTCCGAAAGGATTTCGCGCGAGGATACGTTCACTTCCATAAAGATATACAATAAGGAAGTGCGCGCAAAGGACACTCAGCTTGGGCAGGAAATATTTACCAGGGACATACCTAACGTCGGAGAGCACGCTTTGCGCAATCTTGACGAGTCCGGAATAATTTACGTCGGAGCGCACGTCAAGGCCGGCGACATATTGGTCGGAAAGGTTTCGCCGAAGGCCGAATCTTCGCCGACCCCGGAAGAAGACCTGTTGCGCGCCATATTCGGCGAGAAGGCGTTGAACGTCCGAGACAGCTCGCTTAAACTTGCGGCCGGAGAGGAAGGCGTCGTAGTCGGAGTGGACGTTCTGACGCGACACGGAGTTCCAAAGGATGAACGCACTCAGATGATAGAGATGCAGAAGATCGCAAACGTCAAAAAGGATTGCGACGACGAGCGCACGATTATGGAGAAGGGATATTTCGAACAGATATTTCCTTTGGTTCTGAACAAGACTTTGGTGTCGGGAGCCGGTTCGCTTAAACCGCACATGGGACGCAAGCTTACCGAAGGCGTGTTGGAACAGCTTAGGCTTGCCGACATAAAGAAGATCGTCGTCAAGGACGCCGAGACTCAGGAAAAAGTCGACGTCATAAAAGAGCAACATATCGCAACTCTGAAGGCTTTGGACGAGAGATGCGAAAACCTTATCAAAAAGATTCAGGAAGGCAATTCGCTTAGCCCAGGAGTCTTGAAAGAGGTTACCGTTTATATCGCTCAGAAGATGAAGATACAGCCCGGAGACAAGATGGCCGGACGACACGGAAACAAAGGCATCGTGTCGTGCATAGTGCCGGTCGAATCCATGCCGCACCTTGCGGACGGAACGCCCGTCGACATAGTGTTGAATCCGCTGGGCGCGCCAGCGCGTATGAACATAGGGCAGATTTTGGAAACCCATTTGGGATTGGCGGCGCGCGGACTTGGCCAGCAGATCGAAGAGATCATGAACAAGATTCGGGCGAAAAAGGCGTCGGTCGACGATCTTAAGTCACGGTTGAAGAAAATCTATGACAAAGAAATCATGGACAAGTTCGACAAGATGACCAACGCCGAGCTGATGGCTCATGGCGAGTTGCTGCGCAACGGCGTGCCAATGGCTTCGCCTTCGTTCGACGGAGCGCTGCCGGAAGAAATACGCAAGACTTTGGAGCTGGCGGGAATGCCGGTTTCGGGGCAGGTCGATCTTTTTGACGGAGTCACCGGTGAAAAGTTCGCGCGCCCAGTCACGGTCGGAACGGTATACATGATGAAGCTGAAGCACATGGTTGATGAAAAGATTCACGCGCGTTCAACCGGAAGCTATACTTTGATAACTCAGCAGCCTTTGTCGGGTCGCGCGTCTATGGGCGGACAGAGGTTGGGAGAGATGGAGACTTGGGCGCTTGAGGCCCATGGAGCCGCTCATATCCTGAAAGAAATGCTTACCATCAAGTCCGACGATATAACGGGTCGAAACAAGATGTATGAGGCCGTCATATCAGGTTCCACCGACATCAAGACCGGAATACCGGAAGGGTTCAATGTCCTTACGAGGGAGCTCCGCGCCATAGGTCTTAACCTGTCCATGATAAATGACGACAAGGTCGAGGCGGAAGAAAAGTAAAAGGACAAATGGGTATTTTTTGGATCTAATAAAATTAAAAAGACGAGATAAAAACAAGAGGAAAGAAGATGAGCATGTTGCAAAAGATTTTCGGACAGATAGAAACAAGCGAACCGTTCAAAGCCGTCAGGCTTGCCGTAGCGGATCCGGCAGAGATACTTGCCTGGTCGTACGGAGAAGTAAAACTTCCCGATACCATTGACTATCACTCGCTTAAACCCGAGCCGGAAGGATTGTTCTGCCAGCAGATATTCGGACCGGAAAAGGACTTTGAATGCGCCTGCGGAAAGTACAAACGCATAAAGTTCCGCGGAGTGGTTTGCGAAAGGTGCGGAGTCGAAGTCGGAGCTTCGTCCGTTCGCCGCGAACGCATGGGGCATATCAAGCTTGTCACACCAGTCGCACACAACTGGTTTTTGCGCGAGGGAAAAATATCAACATTGCTGAACAACATGCCGCAGAAGAAGTTGGAGCAGGTCGTTTACTATGACAACTATATCGTCGCGGAGCCCGGCCTTACCGATCTTAAACTTTACGACATAATATCAGAGGACGAGTATCAGAAAAAAGTCGACGAATTCGGAATAGACGCTTTTCGCGTCGGAATCGGAGCAGAGGGAGTGCGCAACATAATAGCTTCGTTGGACATGACCGAAGAGCGCAACCGTTTGCGCGAAGAGCTGGCCGAGACGAAGTCCGAAGTCAAGCGCCGCTCGATCACAAAGCATTTGCGTTTGGTCGAAAACTTCGTATCCAGCGGAGTAAAGCCCGCTTGGATGATCATGGACGTCATACCGGTATTGCCGCCCGAACTGCGCCCGCTTGTTCAGCTTGACGCCGGCCACGTCGCGACAAGCGATCTGAACGATTTGTACCGCCGCGTAATAATCCGCAACAACCGTTTGAAAAAACTTATGGAAATGCGCGCGCCCGACATCATCATACGCAACGAAAAGCGCATGCTTCAGGAATCCGTCGACGCGTTGTTCGACAATTCCCACAAGCAGCGCCCAATGATGTCGCAGAACAAGCACGTTTTGAAATCGCTGTCCGATTCTTTGCGCGGAAAGCAGGGGCGATTCCGTATGAACCTGCTTGGTAAGCGAGTCGATTATTCAGGCCGTTCCGTCATCGTATCGGGCCCCGCTTTGAAACTTCATCAGGTCGGGTTGCCGAAGATCATGGCGCTTGAGCTGTTCCGCTTGTTCGTTTACGCCGAGCTGATAGCTCAGGATCAGGCGAATACTTTGAAGACCGCAAGAAAGATGGTCGAAAACCAAGAGCCGATCGTTTGGGACATATTGCAGAAGGTGATATATCAGCATCCGGTTTTGCTTAATCGCGCTCCGACTTTGCACAAACTGGGTCTGTTGGCGTTCGAGCCCGTGTTGATCGAGGGCAAGGCCATTCAACTTCATCCGCTTGTATGCAAAGGGTTCAACGCAGACTTCGACGGAGATCAGATGGCCGTGCACGTTCCAATATCCTTGGAAGCGCAGTTGGAAGCACGCACTTTGATGCTTGCAACAAACAACGTTCTTCACCCGGCCGACGGTTCCCCCGTAATCATTCCAACGCAGGACATGGTTTTGGGCGTGTACTATGTGTCGTTGGTAAACGGAGATTGGACGCAGAAGTCGCCGCGATTCGCCAATATGGACGAAATCAAGATGGCTTTGGAAAATAGGACGATCGAACTTCATACTCCGATCATAGCCAAGGTGGACTATGTAGATTTGGACGGCAAGACCGTCGTAGAATCGGCCAAAACCACCGCAGGACGCATGATGCTTGGTGAGATCATGCCGAAAAAATCAGGAATGGTATTCTCGCTTGTGAACCAAAACATGAAGAAGGCCAATATTGAGGAGCTTCTTGCGTCAACGTACGAGTTCTGCGGAGACAAGGACATGATAATAGTCGCCGATCGTTTGAAAAACATCGGATTCGAGCAGGCAACCGTGTCCGGAATATCCGTCGCTCAGGACGATATTGTAATTCCAGAGGGGAAGGCAAAGGCGATCGAAGACGCCAAGAAGCGCGTCGCAGAGATAGAAAGCCAGTATCAGAACGGGTTGATATCGGACGGAGAACGCCGCAACAAGGTCGTAGACCTTTGGCAGAAGACAACCGATGATGTCGGAACTTTGTCGCTTCAGGCGATGGACAAATCGGGCGTTGGCGGACGATGGAATTCCATATCCATGATGTCGGATTCAGGCGCCAGAGGATCTAAGACTCAGATCCGACAGCTGGCGGGTATGCGAGGAATGATGATCAAGCCGAACGGAGGAATAATCGAAGTCCCGATCATTTCGAACTTTAAAGAGGGTATGACTGTGTCCGAGTACTTTACGTCAACCCACGGAGCGAGAAAGGGACTGTCCGACACGGCCATGAAGACCGCAGACGCCGGATATCTTACGCGTAGGTTGGTGTCGCTTACTCAGAACATCGTGATAACCGAAGAAGACTGCGGAACCAGCGAATCGGTCATTGAGAGAGCCGTGCATGACGGAGCCACAGTTGTCAAGACTTTGGGCAAGGTCGTGTTGGGACGTTTTGTCAGCGACGACGTAAAATCCGCAAACGGCGACGTAGTGGCACGACGCAACGAACTTGTAACTAAACAGGTTGCTTCGAAGATCGACGGGGCCGAGATAAAAGAAATCAAAGTAAGGTCCGTTCTTACGTGCGAGTCCGAAGGATTGTGCGCAAAGTGCTATGGCAGCGACTTGTCAAAGGGAACACAGGTTCAGATAGGAGAGGGAGTCGGAATCATAGCCGCGCAAGCAATCGGAGAACCGGGAACACAGCTTACACTTAGAACCTTCCACGTCGGAGGAGTCGCGGTAAACCAGGACGGAAACGAAGGCGTCGTTATAACTCCGGTCGCTGGAAAAGTCGAGTTGGAAAACGCTGCGGTCGCGGTCAATTCAAAAGGAAGATCAATCGTGATGGCGCAAAACGCTTTCGCAAAAATCGGAGGAATAAAAATCAAGCTTCCTTATTCCGCAGAGTTGCTGATCGCAAACGGCGCAGAAGTTCAGAAAGACGCGAAGATCGCCGAAATAGATCCGTATTCGCGCGTGATAATCGCCGAAAAGTCAGGCCGAGTCGCGTATCGCGATCTTATAGACAACGTGTCTTACAGGGAAGAGGAAGATTCGACTTCGGGAGTTTCAACCAAGAAGATAATAAATTGGAAAAACGTCACGAAAAAGTCATTGAGGCCGAGTATCGCCATATTAAACCAAGACGGCGAGATAATAGTTCACGGTAAAAACAAGCTGGAATACATGATGCCGATTTATGCGATTATTGCGGTTGCCGACGGAAGCGAGGTAAAGGCCGGAGACGTAATAGCACGAATCCCAGTCGAAAACCAGAAGACTAAGGACATAACCGGAGGATTGCCGCGAGTCGACGAATTGCTTGAGGCGCGAAACTTGAAAAACCCGGCCGTGTTGGCGGATATAGACGGAGAAATCGAAATCGACGACGCTTCGCACAAGTCGAAGATGTTGGTTCGCATACTTCCCGCAGACCCATCCGAAAAACCAGTCGAGTACATGATTCCAAAAGGATCAAACATACTTGTTCAGAATGGAGACATTATAAAGAAAGCAGACTTCATAGTAGGAGGAGATCCAGTGCCGGAGGATATTCTGAGAATATCAGGACGCAAGGCTTTGGCAACTTATATGGTTAACCAAGTGCAGCAGGTGTACCGTTTGCAGGGCGTGTCCATCAACAACAAGCACATGGAAATAATTATACGAGAGATGATGAGAAAAGTCGAAATCGTCGATCCAAAGGATACGCAATTCATGGCCGGACAGGAAATCAATATCGGTACTTTGCGCAACGAAAACAAGCGCGTTGTCGCCATGGGCAAGCAACCCGCTTTGTACAAGCACCGGTTGATGGGTATATCCAAGTTGTCGCGCACGTCGGACAGCTTTATATCCAACGCAGCCTTCCAGGAGGTCACGCGAGTTCTAACCGACGCCGCCATACGAGGACAGGTCGACAAGCTTGAGGGACTTAACGAAAACTTGATCGTGGGTCGCTTGATTCCGCTTGGGACCGGTACTTATGTTCGCCGTGTGAGAGAAATTGCCGAATCTGAAGATGCTGCGGTGGCTGCTATCACAGAAAAAGCTGTGGAGCAGGGGACGCTGGACCTTTAATAAGGTCAAAACCCATAAGTCGCATATTTCGTTTTCGCGATAAATCGGTGATTATCTTCGGGAAGCCGGCAATTATGTACTTGGACGTACACTGCATGCCGCCTTCCCTTAATTCTGACCGATTTATCATCGAAAACGCGACACACCGATATTTTCTGAGATTATTATGGCCGGGGCCTATTGATTCGCGGCTTTCGTGTCCTTTGGACACGATGTCACGGACCGCGAAAGGATGCGGCCCGGTTGGGCCTATTGATTCGCCGGAGGCGGATTCTTTGCCTGCCAAAAGCCTAATGGCTTTTGGGTCACGAAAAGGAAGGCAAAAATCCGCTGATGGGTAGGTTGTGCGGGAAGAGGGGGCGGGGGCTCTGCAGATGGTAGGAGATCCCGGGTCTTCGCCCGGGATGACAGAGGGAGGGGTGGCAGGTTTTATTGTTGATTTTTTGTGGTAGGGTTGGTATCATAGTTTCTATGGAGAGAATGAGGAAAATATTCAGGTTTATGCCAGTTTTACAAGTGGCCGGGATTGTACGGACGCGATTGGCGCGCCGTGGAATGACAGTTATTATTTTAGTAGCGGTTGTGATGTCGGTGTCCGCGGCTTTGGGAAGAGTGCCTAGAAATTGCGCCGCAATCGAAACTTTGCCGCCTGGAAAACTTACCGTATCAGACGCCGTCGAATTCGGGTTGTGCCGAAATTCATCCACACGAGTCGCGTTCGAAAACGTTCAGATCGCAAAGTTCCAAAAGTATCAGGGATATTCAGGATATCTGCCGACCGTAGACGCTTCGATCGGACGCACTTGGCGTGACAACGAATATTTCGGAGTGCGAAACGCGCCCACGTCTTCCGCCGCTTTGACCGCAAGCTGGCTGTTGTTCGACTTCGGACGGCGCGAGTCCGACATAGGGTCTTTGATCGCCGTATGGAACGCCGCGGGATTCGATTTCGATTCCACTATTCAGACTTTCGTTTATGACGTGATTTCCGCGTACTATTCCGCGTTGATGGCCGCCGCGGACGAGCGCGTCAACCGCAACCTTGTGAAAGTCGCAGAGCATGCGTTGTCGCAGGCCGTTCGCAGATTCAACGCCGGGGTAGTTCCCAAGGCCGATAAATTAAAGGCCGAGACTACGTTGGCTCAGCGTCGTGTCGATCTGCAACGATCCGAGGGCGCTTTGCGAATAGCAAACGGACGATTGCTTAATTTAATGTCCATGGATCCCGCATTGCCGGTCGAGTTGGACGATACTACGCCGGAACCCGAGCTTGAGGTGCGCGATGTGGAAGGATTGATCGAAGTCGCGCGCGCAATGAGACCGGATTTGGCCGCTATGCGCGAGAACGTGAACGCCGCCGACTATCGCTTGTATTCCTCGTATTTGCGAAACATGCCAAGCGTCGTCGCGCGCGCAGAACAGGGATTGGATTTAGACAACGATGTTCGGTCTTCAAGCGTGTCGCTTCGCGTTTCCATGCCGATATTCGCAGGGTTCGCCAATCTTAACGCCGTGCGAGTCGCAAGGTCGCAGAGAGATCAGGCCGAGTGGAGAATGAGCTCGAGAGAAAGGCTTGTCGCCCGAGAAGTGTGGGACGCATTCAATAATTACAATACGGCTTTGGCTGTACTAACTTCGACCGAGGCTTTGTTGGCAAGCGCGAAAGAGTCCGAACGGGTAGTTGCAGGAATGTACAATGTCGGGAGAGCGACCATGCTTGACTGGATGACTTCGCAGTCGGATTTAGCGAGCGCGGAACGGCAGGCGGTGTATGCCAAGTATGATTTGATTATCAAAAAATATGCGCTGGCTTTGGCCATAGGAGAAGTGAGATGAGGATGTTTAAGGGCAAATGGAAAAAGATAAAAGGCAAAAGGAAGGAGTCGGCTGCGCGGACAGGCGTTGCGACAATTATCCCAGCCGCCGCTGTCGCGTCAGAGAAAAACTTAAAGCCGAAAAAGAGATTTCGGATTAGGTTTAGGTGGGTTTTGTTGGCGTTGCTTGCGGCCGGTAGCGTAGGCGGATACTGGATGTGGCCTTCAAAAAACAGGGGCGATGACACAAGGTGGGTCAGCACCGCGATCACGTTCGGAAGCATATCGCAGGTCGTCACTGCCACCGGAGAGATTACTCCAGTTAATACCATAAACGTCGGAAGCCAGGTGTCGGGGATCATCGAACGGATATTCGTCGATTTTAACGATGTCGTGGAACGAGATCAGATTTTGTTGGAGTTGGACAAGTCCACTTTGCAGGCGTCTTTGGACGAAGCGGCCGCGCGTCTTCGCAGGGCCGAGGCGCAGAGAAATCTTGCCCGGTCGAATTTCGAGCGAGACAGAAAGTTGTTCGACGACGGGTTCATCGCCCGCGCGGAGCTGGACGCAAGCCGCACAAACTGGGAGTCTTTGGTTCAGGATTATAATTCGGCAAAGTCCCAGCACGATCGCGCGGCCGCAAATCTTGGGTTCGCCACGATCAGGTCACCCGTCGCCGGCACCATAATTTCGCGTAAGGTGGACGAAGGGCAGACCGTGTCCGCTTCGCTGCAGGCGCCAGATCTTTTCATAGTCGCAGAAGATTTGTCCAAGATGCAGATCGCGACAAACATATCAGAAGCCGACATAGGGGTCATTCGACAGGGACAAAAAGTCACGTTCACCGTCGACGCTTATCCGACAAAATCGTTCGACGGGTATGTGAGGCAGGTTCGTTTATCGCCTTCCATGACTCAGAACGTCGTAGTGTACACGGTAATCATAGACGTGGATAACGAGAGTTTGGAGTTGATGCCGGGAATGACCGCGTTCGTCACAATAACCGTAGCCGAAAAGGACGATGTGTGGAAGGCTGCGAATTCGGCGTTTTTGCTGCGCGATCTTAAGCGCATTTCCGACGACCCGCGAGTCGAGTCGGGAGAGATGACCGCGCGAAACACTTTGGCCATATTGCGCGACGGGCGCGTAGTGCTGACGCCGTTTCGACGGGGGATTATAACTTCTGTTGAAACAGAAATCATAGCGGACGGGTTGCAGACGGGAGATCGAATCATAACGGGACGCGTCGGACAGGCGGGCGCGAATGCGCCAAGACCGCAACAGGGAGGGATGCGTATAGGCGGCGGTGGCGGGCCTGGCGGCGGTAACAGCGGGAGAAGGTAAAGGACAAAAAATAATGACAAAAAATCCTGAAATGTTTTACAAATCGGTCTATATCGCCGATTAGCTTCGAAAAACCAACACGTCGCGGCAGCCTATTAGGCCTACGCCGGTTGGTTTTTCTTGCTTCTGGGCGAT
>Ga0123356_10002382_pt1 | contig 20132 bp, 20 predicted proteins | sample TergutEmb28metaG_2_FD_92546 | JGI IMG/M metagenome (GOLD analysis project Ga0123356, IMG submission 92546) | Embiratermes neotenicus P3 segment gut microbial communities from Petit-Saut dam, French Guiana - Emb289 P3 | ecosystem: Host-associated > Arthropoda: Insects > Digestive system > Gut ... | reverse complement strand
ATAAATATTTTTTCATAATTTTTTCTTTCCCTATCTTTTTCTGCAGCACCTGATTTCTCTGCCGTTAATACTTTGCAGCTGCGGTATACTCTGCATACATTCTTCCCCTGCCTGCGCGCAGCGAGGAGCAAACGGACAGCCGGGTTCCGGAGCGGTTGGGTCGCTTACCTTTCCGGGAATTGTCAATAAACGTTCTTTAGAATAATGACTGCCAAATGCAGGGGAAGCGGCAAGAAGCGCGATTGTATACGGATGAAGCGGATCATTTAAGATTTCCTGCGCTTTTGCGGATTCCATTACAAGACCGCCGTACATTACCATAATACGATCAGAAATTTCCGCTACAAGATCAATATCGTGGCTGATAAATATAATAGAAATATTACGCGTACGGCGCAGTGTTTTTAAAAGTTCGATGATTTGTTTTTGAATCGTAAGATCAAGCGCTGTAGTCGGCTCATCCGCGATTAAAAGTTCGCAGCCCTGCGCGAGAGCAAGAGCAATGCCTATGCGCTGCAGCTGTCCGCCCGAAAACTGGTGAGGAAAGTTAATTAATCTTTCTGCGCTGTTGTCTAAACCAGCCTCTTCTAAAAGCGCAATAGCCCGCTTTGCTGACTCTTCTTTTGTTATATTAGGCTCGCTGTTTTTAAAAGTTTCATAAAAGACGCTCCCCATGTTCTGCAGCGGATCATACGATCTTCCCGGTTCCTGAAAAATCATTCCAATTTTTTTACCGCGGTATTCGCGCAGGGCGTTTATTCCAAGACCCAAAAGTTCATTGCCGTTATAACAGATCGAACCTTCTGCGTTTGCATTCCTCGGCAAAAGACCGGGAATCGCCAAAGTACTTACGCTCTTACCGGAACCGCTTTCTCCTACAATACCGAGCGTTTCGCCTTTTTTTAATTCAAAAGATAAACCGCGTACCGCCTGAACTTTTACAAAATCTTTACCGCGAAGAATCGAAAAATCAACAAACAAATCTTTTACTGTTAACAAATCGTTTTTACTAACCACAGAGTTCACGGAGTTAGGAGAGTTGCTCGAAAACTCCGTTTGGAATTCACGAACAATTGGGTTAACGTTTCTTTTTTGTTTGTTTCTTTTCCATTTAGACGTTCTTGTATGATATGGGTCAAAGAAATCCCTTAGAGCATCTCCGATAAAACTAAATCCCAAAGTTAAACCCAACAGGAACCATACTGGAGTTAAAAGCCAAGGAAACGCCCGCAGGTTTTCGAATGTAGACAAGTCACGTTTAATAAGAGAACCCCAGCTTACGGCGGGGTCAGTAATGCCAAGCCCAAGATATGAAAGAACTGTCTCTGTCATAATAAAACCGGGAATACCAAGCGCAATACTTACAATTAATAAACTTGCAATCTGCGGAATAATATGCCTAAAAATAATTACAGGCGGCGGGATCATTTCTAGTTTTGCGTTTAAAACAAATTCTTCGCGCTTTATCGCATGCACCATGCCGCGGATTAACCTCGCGGACCCCGGCCAGCTGACAAGCGAAAGTATGAGCGTAATCATCATATACGTCTGCGCAGGATCCATATTTGCGGCTAAAAGCGAACGTAAAAATAAAATCAAGTACAGCGAAGGAATCAGCATTAAAAATTCTGCGCCCCTCATAATAGACCAGTCGGTAAAACCTCCAAAATATCCGGACAATCCGCCGGCAAGCGCCGCGAGAATAAGTGACATAAAAGAAGCTACAAAACCAATAGTGAGCGAAACGCGCGAACCGTAAATAATACGCGAAAAGAGACACCTGCCGAGATTATCGGCGCCCATTAAAAAAACAGGATAATTAGTATCGCCGGTTGTAAAAAGATGACGGTCTGCAGGAATTAATCCCCATAATTTATACGGCTCTCCTTTGCCAAAAAGTTTTATCTCAGAATAATGATCCCGCACGCGCCCGTACTTCCACACATTAGTATCTGTAACGCGAAACTCCTGCGCCTGTATTTTTCCCTGATAAAACCGCGTATTGGGCGGATGAAAACTTTTATCCGCAAAAGAAGTACTGGGTGAATACGGCGCAAAAAATTCGGCAAAGATCATCATTATATATAGTATTAAAAGAAGAAAAATAGAAATGAGAGCCGCAGGACGTGTTTTTACATAGTTAATAAATTTCTTCATACCGGTTATTCCTTTCCGTACCTTATGCGGGGATCAACGAGAGCAAGAACAATATCTGCCAGCGCCATTCCAACCAGTACCAAAAACGAAATAAACATTATATTTGCCAAAACAAGATTTACGTCCTGTTGTGTTACAGCTTCGTACATTAAACGGCCGATTCCGGGATACGCAAAAATAATTTCCAGTATAAGAGAACCCGAAAAAAGCCCTGCAAGCATATTTGCACTGCCTGTTATGTATGGGTTTAATGTATTACGAAAAGCATGTGTAAGATAAATGCGCCATTCTGCGATTCCGCGGGAACGCAGTGATGTAATATACGGCTGTCCAAGCTGATCAAGCATTGTCGCGCGTATCATTCGCAGAGTACCGCCGATTCCGCCTAAAAATGCCGCAAATAAAGGCAGAAAAACATGGTGCGCATAGGAAAAAACAAATTTTGCCGGCGCTTCGGAAAAAGGAAACGGCGGGTATGCGGTCACCGGAAAAAGACCCGAAACAGCCGCAAAGAGCTGAAGGAGTATATAAAGCAAAAGACCGGGGAATGCATGCAGTAAAAGAGCAAAAAATGTAACTGCGGCATCAGCTCTTGTTCCCGCCTTAGAAGAAAAATATACACCTAACACAAATGAAAATATCGTAATAAAAACAAGCGATATTAAATTAAGTAAAAGAGAGTTAACAATCCGGCTGGAAATTAAAAAGGAAACAGGAGCATTGGATATCGAACTCACTCCCAAGTCCTGATGAATAATTACGCGGTTGAGCCATCTAAAGTACTGCACATAGAACGGCTGATCAAGACCGAGTTCTGCCCTAAAGGCGGCAAGCTGCTGCGCATTCATCGCCTGAATATTCTGCCCTGTTCTGCCCTGGCTCTCCGAAAACAACTGCTGTATCATAATTTGATCGACAATGTCGCCGGGCACAAGAGCCATCAAACCAAAAACGGCAAACCCAAGAATAAAAAGCATAAATGCCATTGTAAGCAATCTGTTTGCAATATAGGAAAGAAGCGGAAAACGGCGTTTAAATGCATAAAAAGGTTTTAGCGCGAAAGACGTAACTGCGCGGAAAATATTCAGCATGCTCCCCCCCATTTACATTTAATTGATATTTTAAAGGTTAAGTAGAGATAAAGTCAAGGAAGCATGATATAATGTTTAAGGAGTTAATAATGAAATTAAACTATGAATCTTTAAAAGACAAAGCCTTTTGGGAAAAAGCAGGCATAACACTACCCCGTTTTAACCGCGAAAACATGATAACAGCCACAAAAATAGAGCCAAAGTGGGTGCATTTTGGAGCGGGAAATATATTCCGCGCTTTTCCTGCGGCTATGATGCAGCAGCTTCTCGATGAAAATATAGAAACAACAGGAATAATAGTAGCAGAAGGTTATGACGGTGAAATTATCGATAAAAGCTTTACAGCCTTTGACAACCTGACAATCCTTGTAACTCTCAAATCCGACGGCAGTACAGATAAAAAAATTATCGCTTCTATAGCAGAATCAATGCGCATGGATTTGGCATACGCAGAACTAAAAAAAATCTTTGCTTCTCCTTCTCTGCAGATGGCAAGTTTTACAATTACAGAAAAAGGCTACAATATAATGGGAGAAATAAAAGAAGAACCAAGTGCGCCGCAGAGTTATTTGGGACGCATTGCGGGGCTCTTATATGAACGATACCGGAACGGAGCTAATCCAATTGCTATGGTAAGCATGGACAACTGTTCGCATAACGGAGATATTCTTTTTGCCGCTATGGAAACATTCGCAAAGGTATGGACAGAAAACGGCGCTGCGGACAAGGGGTTTTTAGCGTATATTCAAGATAAAAATAAAGTATCGTTCCCGTGGTCGATGATCGATAAGATCACCCCAAGACCGGATGACAGCGTCCGCGACATGCTGATCTCCTATGGCCTTGAGGATATGAACGGTGTGATCACTTCTAAAAACACATATGCCGCTCCGTTTGTAAATGCAGAAGAAACGCAATACCTCATTATAGAAGATACTTTCCCTAACGGCAGACCGGCGCTGGAAAAAGCAGGTGTAATGTTTACAGACAAGGAAACGGTCGACAGGGTCGAAAAAATGAAGGTCTGCACATGCCTTAACCCTTTACACACAAGTCTTGCTGTTTTTGGCTGTCTTTTGGGATATACAAGAATCAGCGAAGAAATGAAAGACGCCGATTTAGTTAGATTAATAGAAGGAATCGGATATAACGAAGGTCTGCCAGTTGTTACAGATCCGGGGATAATAAAACCAAGAGATTTTATCGATCAGGTAATAAAAGTACGCCTTCCCAATCCGTTTATGCCTGACGCGCCCCAGCGTATTGCTATGGACACTTCGCTTAAAATACCGATTCGCTTCGGCGAAACCATAAAAGCATATATCGAAACAGGAAAAAACTGTTCGGATCTCAAACTTATTCCATTAGTGTTTGCAGGATGGCTCCGCTACCTATTGGGTATCGATGATAAGGGGGATCATTTCGAAGTCAGCCCTGATCCCAATTATAACACCCTCGCAGAGGCGCTTGCCGGTATCAGTCTGGGAATGGCTGCCTCAAAAGACGAGCTTCATAGCAAATTAAAGCCGATTTTGTCAAATTCTTCGTATTTTGGGGTAGATTTGTACAAAGCAGGCAGCGGAAAGACTCTAGGAGAACGGGTAGAAGAGCTATTTTTGCAAATGCTCGAAGGACCGGGCGCAGTGCGTTCAACATTGCAAAAAACCCTTGATTTTTCGGCTTAAATCGGTTAATATAAAGGTACTGGAGGTCACAATCATGAAAAAACTCATTATTGTATTAATTTTATTGGCTCTTATTACACCGGTTTTTGCCCAAAGTAATTCAGAAAATCAAGACAGAATGTACTATATTAATGTACCTGTAGAAAGAATATTTCCAACTTCGACCGGATATATAATTCAGTACCGCAGTTCTACGATACTTTCTACAGTCGGTATTCCTAATGAATGGTTTTCTGACTCAGCAGGCAGTGCAGAAATAATCCGTCTTCCTACAGGAGCAGACTGGCCTACAATGTCTGTATTTTACAGAAACGGCGAATTTAGCCACGTAAGACTTTATGTCCACAGGGTAAAAAGCCATTGGACATGGGGCAGCATTCCGCAGGGAACCGATGTAAGCAGGTTCTTTACAGACAGGGATTCTTTTAAAATCAATTACTAATGAATTCCGGTTTAAATAATCCGGATGTTCAAAAAGATCTTGTCGAGTTTATTAAGACAGGTTCTAGTTTTATTATTGCCGGACATAAAGAGCCCGACGGAGACTGCGTAGGGAGTCAACTCGCCCTGCGCAGTGCGCTTTTACGGCTCGGTAAAGAAACGGCAGTATGCTCGGCTGGACCGTATAAACGCACAGAACTTTACGACTTTGTAAAACAATTCTGTGAAATCCCAGAAAACTTTGATTCTCTTTTTAAGCAGAAAGACGATATAAGAGTCATTATTGTAGACTGCTCAGGCAGGGAAAGGACAGGCGAGCTTCATGATTTGCTTAAAAAATACCCTTATGCAATAATTGACCATCATGCGGCAGTAACTCATCCGCCGTCAACAGCCGAAGCTCCTGTATATATCGAAGCAACATCTCCTTCCTGCACATTGTTAATATTTAAATTGATAAAAGCGCTTGGAATGGAATTAACGCAGGAAGAGGCTGAATTACTTCTATTTGGCCTTTGCACAGACACCGGTTTTTTCCGCCATATGACAGAAAAAAATTCTTATGCATTTAACGCTGCCGCAGAAATGATTCATTACGGCGCAAGTCCAAAAAAAATATTTAATATTATTAACGGCGGCAAAAGCCTCAACTCCAGAAAATTAATCGGCAATATATTAGCCAGAACAGAATCTTATTATGACGGAAGGCTTTTGGTTTCCTGCGAGAAACTGGAAGAATACAGCATATTTGGATTTGAAAGCAGAGATTCTGACAGCTTGAATCAAATGATGCTTTCTATTAAAGGAGTAGAAGCAACAATTATAATCCGCCAGGAGTCTGCTGATAATTGCACTGTGAGCTTAAGATCTACAGATAAAATAAATGTAGCAGAAATTGCAGCATCGTTTAACGGAGGCGGACACAAAAACGCGGCGGGACTTTCTATCAAAGGCGATATTTCAAGTGTAAAACAAATTTTGTTAAAATCCTTTTCTAATTATTTAGGCAATTAAAACAATTTTTTCTAATGTTAATTATATCATAATTCTATAAATTTTTCCTGTAATCTCAAAACTGTTTTCTTATTAAACCGATATCAGAAAACAGGAGCTAAATTAATGGAAAATTTTTTGAATGAGATGTATTCCAGCTATCAAGCCGGAGATATTGATCGCTGCTGTCTGGAAGGATCTGTTTATACTTATCTGATGAAAAATCAAGGTAAGACAACTCTGTGTTACTGGAAAAACCATGACTACGAAGATTTTATTTCATGGTTTTATCCGCGTCTGAGAAAATCAATTGATTCATGCGCAGAAACAGGTATGTCGTTCGAAACAATATTAAACAGATATTTATTGTTGTCGTCAAAAGAGTATCAGCTGCGCACAACAAAAAACGCTGTTACAGAAGTTTCGGCATGGAATGCGATGATCCCTGAGATGTATGCATACGAAGAAACGCCTGTTTATACATATAAAAATTATGAACATGTGCTGACAGAAATGATTTATGACAGGAAAGGCAAAGTATGTACAAAACGGATTTTAGCGCTCATACTAAAGTGCTATTATTATATTTCGGAAGATTTTGCAGAAAAAATTGCCAAAGTAATCGGAATCGAAAAAATAGAAATTAAGGCAATGCTGGAAAAAGTAAAAAAAATAAGGCAAAAAAGAGATGACGAGATTTATCTTTTAAAAGAAAGAATCTACTGCCAGTTTTACAGATGTATTGTTTACGAAAAAAGGCTTTCTTACTTAAATGAAAATAAATTGGCAGGCGATAAAGTAAAGCGTCAGCTGGAAAAAGCAAGAAAAAGACTGGAGAACATGCGTCAGCGGATAACAAGCACCCGCACCGGAGCTACCAACAGTCAAATAGCGGATATTATCGGAACAAGAAAAAGTATTGTAGATTCGAGCCTTCATCAGCTAAAAATAAAATGGAAGAATTTAGCAAAAAACGCTCCGTTAAATTAATTGGGCAATTAATTTACTGCAAATGCAAAAACTGCTTTTTCGTTGTAATCTTTTCCCGGAGATACAAGGCAAGAAGGAAAACCCTGTCTGTTAGGCGTATCAGGAAAATGCTGGGTTTCGAGGCAGAAGCCGGAATGTTTAACATAGACAGAACCTTGCTTGCCAATTGTTTTTACGAGATGGTTTCCGGTATAGAACTGAACGCCCGGCTGAGTTGTAAAAACTTTTAATGAACGGCCGGAGTTTGATTCATATACTTCGGCGCAGGGACGGAGTTTGCCGATTTCTCCGTCAACCGCAAAACAATGATCGTAACCTTTAAACGGTTTTAAAAAAGAATCGGCTTGGCAGATTTTTCTTTTAGTTTTAAAATCAAAATCTGTTCCGTAAACAGGAACAAGGCGGCCTGTAGGTATACCGGTTTTATCAACTTCTACATAAGAAGAACAATGAAGCAGCGCATCGTGTAAAAGAATGCTGCCTTTTCCTTCGCCTTTTAAATTAAAATACGCATGGTTTGTAATATTTACAGGACACGATTTATCTGTCTTTGCATGATAATCACAGACTACTTCGTTGGATTTTGTAAGACCGTAACTTATTACTGCTTTTAAATTACCGGGAAAACCGCAGTCTCCGTCAGGGCTTTTAAGTTCGAACCGTACAAAAACGCCTTCGTTTTCTTCGTAAGCTTCTGAATCCCATAAAAGTTTGTCAAAGCCGCGCGGTCCAGAATGAAGCGAATTTTCGCCGTCATTTGCTTCCAGCGGATAGGTACTGCCAAACAAATTAAAAGACGCTCCCTTAATTCGATTTGCAAAGCGCCCGACAGTTACTCCTATATACGGTTCATTATTTAAATAGCCATCTAACCCTGAATAACCAAGAAGTATATCATCTGCAATACCCTGCCGGGAAGGAGCAATAAGACTTGTCCACGCTGCGCCGAAATTTGTCAGCGAAAGTTTTAAATCTCCGGCGCTAAGGGTATACAGTTTTACTTTTTTGCCGTTTGATAGAATTCCAAATATCTTTTTACTGATTTTCATAAAGGAATTATACACTTGCAAGCTGTATTCATTCAAGATACAATAGGTATTATCTATATGCATAATAGGAGAGAAAAATGAAAAAATTAATTGCTGTTATAATTGCTTTAACAATCTCTGCGGTTTGCTTTGCCCAAGCTGACCCTGTAGTGGGGTTTTGGCTGAGTGTCGATGAAAAAACAAACCGCGTAACTGCCGGCTGGCAGATTTATATCGAAAACGGAGTTTTATACGGAAAAATATTATCATTGGCTGACGAACCCCGCGGAACTATTGCAGAAAACTGCAGAGAACGCTACGATAATTTCCCTCTTGCAGGCAGGGTAAACACAATGCAGGTAGCGGGTCCTCCGTGGATCTATGGCCTTACAAGACGCGCAGCCGGCGACTGGAGAGGCGGCAGGGTAATTAATCCCGAAGACGGCAATATTTATAACTGCAGGATAACTTTTCATGCGGCGGGCAGAAGGTTTAACGTTGACACTCTGGAAATGCGCGGGGAAATTGGGCTTGGTATAGGTCGCAGTCAGTTCTGGCGAAAGACTGACGAAGCGACCGCAAGCAATTTGTGGCCTTAAATTTTTATATTAAAACCTAAGCCTAATCCGCGCTGTGCAGAAAACGCCGATAAACGAATCATTGTCAAACGGCGCCTGCACAGAAATAGTTAACGCCGCTCCCTGAAACAAATCATGGTTAAAAGTAATTAGCGGCGTGTAGGATGTGTCTTGGAGACTCATAATTAAAGCTGCGCTTAGATTTGTAAAATCGCTGAACCGCCATGTAAGACCTGCATAGATGTTGTGTTTGTATGGTAAATCAATTGCAGTCGAAGAATTTTCTCCATTATAAAGATACGCAGCAAGTAAAATTAAATTGCCGTCTATGAGCGAATAATCTGCTCCAACACTTAAAGAGAGCCCGTCTAATTCTGTCTGCGCTTCGTAATTATATGTATACAGTGCATCTACAACAAAACCAATTTCTATGTCTGCCTTGAGAGAAATCCCCGCACGATGAATACCGTTAGCGGAACCTGTATCCGGCGTTTCGTACGAGTAAAGCATTTGAATGCTTGCCTTTTCCCAGTGCTTGTCTAATGAAAAGCCAAAAGAGGAGCCGTTACCTTCATTGGAAAACGGATCGCGCGGCATTGTATAAAAACCAAGCAGTTTAAGCTCATCGATTGGATACCAAGTAAAAGCCGCTCCCATTACTGCGCGGGGACGTGCATCTGGCTTTAGAGGATTTTTTGGATTTAAAAAATCGCAGGGACTCCAGATCTGCCCATAACCAAAAGGCAGACGGAAAAGTCCCGCATCCATATCTATATGTTCGCCGCGCAGTCTAAAGTAGAGACGTTCGAGTTCTAAAACTGCGACAAAGTTATCGCCTATCGAAGCTCCCGCGCCTGCCAAATTGAGCGCATAATCGCCGGAAGCGGCAATTAAATTAACCGCTCCGTGAACAACTGCTCTGTCTTGTATTCTGGATTGAAAACGAATGTTAGCGTACTCCTCAAGTCCCGCAGTAACTTTTTCTGAATCTGCATCAGCTCTTACTGAGACTGTTGAATCCAAAATTCCGGAGATTGTTATCTGTGCCGACAGACACATTACAGTAAACAAAAATATCCCAATAATAAAAAAAAGCCTCATGCAATTATCCCCCAAAATATTAACCACGGTAACCTTCACCAAGCCGCAAAGCGGCGAAGGTTCCCCTCTGAAGTACACAGAGTTACACTGAGGGAGGAATGCCTTTGTACAAAAACTCCGTGAAACTCCGTGCCCTCTGTGGTTATCTTTCTTCGTCTTTCTATCTCTCCAGATTGCGTTGGCTAAAAACAGAATCTGCGATTGGTCTGTTTAAAACCACATTTCTCATGACAAATATAGTCCTCGAATCTCTTCGCATTAAATCCCGCATTTCTCCCTCTACAGGGAAACGGCGCCCGCCGATTATTTCTACTCTTCGCAAATTGTATTCTTTAAGCTTTACACCGGAGAGAGCAAAAAGTTCGTAGCGTAAAAGGTCTCCGTTTTCTTTGTCTATCCATAATTTACGCGTAGGATAACTTTCGGTTCTTCTTCTTGCTGTAAGAGTTAAAACCCAGGAGTCCCTGCCGTTAATAACTTCCGAGCCTGTCAAAACAGGATCATAACGGCTGGAAAGCGTTTCGTTATCCAATGTATCTTCGTATGACATGTCAGAACCCATCATTGATTCTCGCAGCATATGCCCGGAGATTAGCATTACTTCTTCTGTATCAGGCGAATAAACAAAGAGCCTGCCGTCCCTTCTTAAGTACTTGGTTCCTCTGTCTTCAGGATTTGTGAACTCAATAAAGCTGTGCGTATTTCCTCTTGCCCAAGCTCTCATTGTCTTAACAAACCTGCGGCCGCCATGCTCGATTATAATATCGCCCTCGTATTCGATTGTGGTATATATTTCATTATTGTCCACACGGCGAAGGAGTTCGGCTGCCGACGGCGTCTGCGCAAACATAGGAACAGCTATTGTTATAGCCATTAAAAATAAAAAAGTCTTTTTCAACATAACATACCTCCAAAAATTAATTATCTTCTCAGAGCTTCTACAGGCTCTACGAACGCGCTCTTTAACGATGGAATCAAAGTAAAAAGCGAAGCGATTACAACACCCAAAAGCCAAGAACGTAAAAGAATCATTGGACTAAGCCGAAAGAAAATTGCGTTGCTCATCGGCATTTCGCTGAAGGTATTACCGTACAAGTCTCCCATACGGAAAGGAAAGAATGAACCTACGCCGGCAATTAATCCTCCAGCTATAACCCCAATCAGAGCTCCAATGGCTGCCATAAAAACCGATTCAAAGAAGAATACTTTTACGATCTCTGTGCGTGTCATGCCAAGACAGCCCATCATGCCGATTTCTTTGATACGTTCGTGTATAATCATAACAACTGTATTGATGATAAGGAAACTAGCTACGATTAAAAAAACAAGAAAAATAAGCGTATATAACGGGCCCATCATCCTCATCATTGCAACCCAATAATTATCCTGCCAGTCTGTTACGATATTATTCTCACCCAAAATCTTTTGCACCTCAGCGGTGACAGCGGCGCTCTTTTTATCGTCATCGGTATAAATAATAATTGACTGCGCCGCGTCGTCAAGCACAAGAAGCCGCTGAAGCCTTTCAAAATCCAAAATAATATACTGCTCATCAATCTTGATATAATCAAAATTAAAAATACCTGTAATTCTTGGGCTCAAAAACTTTTCGGAAAACTGCGCCGAGATCGTTTTAAAAGTAATTCTATCTCCCACTTCAAAACCGGATTTTTGCGCAAACACATGGCCTATAACGCATTCATTAGCGCCCGGCTCTGGCCATCTGCCTTTGATAAGACCATCAGTTCGATATGTCATGTTAAAATTATTTTGTCGCATTTCATTTTCGATATCGATACCCCACAATACAGCATGTTTAATAGTACTATCCTGCAGTGTTGCCATTGTCGTAATCCTCGGGAAAACAGCATTTACGCCGGGAACACTTTTTATACGCGCAGCAATTTCATTCCAGTTAGTAATTTCTTTTCCGCCGTCATTTATTGCAACAGGAAACTGCACGGGCATGTATTCGCTTTCTGCATCATACTGAGATGACACTGCTCTTATATGTCCTAGTTCATAAATTTGAACAGTATCATTAATACTTTTTACCATTCCTTCTATCATAGAAGAATAAACAACGATAAAAAAAACAGCCAGCCCAACAGCAATAAAACAAAAAATTGTACGTCTCTTGTTTCGCCAGATATTCCGGTAAGCTATTGTAATAAGAGCGGCAGTGCCGCCTTTTCTGTATTTACCTGTCATAAAACCTCCTTAATCTACTCAAACCTTAGGCTTTCTGTTATTGGTTTCTTTATAGCCCTTAATGTCGGAAGAATCGCCATCAGCGACGCCAATAAAGTAGCTGCAATGCCGGATCTAATTATTAATGGAATATTCCACATACTTCTGAATATCGCGGTTGTACGGAATCCGATACCATTGCTTAGAACATCGCTGAAACTGCTAAAATCAAAACCTGTTTCTACAACAGGATAATTTATTATACAGCCAAGAATGATTCCCAAAATTGAACCAATGAATCCTAAAAAGGATGCTTCCAGCATATAGGTAATTACCATTTGCTTATCTGTCATACCCATCGCTCTCATCATCCCGATTTCTTTTGTGCGTTCCATTATCGCAAGCACAATTGTATTTGAGATTCCAAGGAACGAAAGTATCAGTAATAAAATTGTTAAAACTTGCGGCGCTCCTTTCTGCAGAGCTTCGTAATTTAAATAATCTTTCATATATTCCTGCCATGTACGAATACCAAGTTCATTAGGAAAAACAAGTCCCATCGATTCGATTCTTTCCTTAAGCGCTCTGGTAATTACAGGACCGCTTTCGCTTATACCGGGAAGCCTCGAATCGGGAACTCCCTTTTCTCTTATTATAAGTTCTGTTACCGCGCCTTCCAGGCTCATGCCGGTATCTCCCTGTAAAACATCCAAAGGAATGTATGCAGTGTTCCCGTTTGGAAGCGGAGCGGGAGAATTTATAACACCGACAACAACAACATCAAAAGCCTGATTAACGCGGTTAATTGCGCCGGAAAAATCGGCTCTTATCATTGCATCCAAAACTCTCAAAAGTTTTTCTTCGTCTTCTTCTATTAAAAGAAACATATCAAAGAATTCCTCATATTGGTAAGCATCCTGAACAATCTGCCTGTCTTCGCTGCGTAATGCAGGCCATAATTCCGCTTCCCATTGATCTCTTCTTATTCTTTCTTTTGCAGCCTTAATGTCTATAACTGCGCTAATTCTTACATTATTGCGGCCAGACGCTGCAATTAAATCCCAGTATCTGTCAAGTTCAGCTTTAGACGCGCTTCTTTTTAAAAGCATTCTTTCATTTCCGGCAATAGCTCTTGTATCAAGCATAGCAAACGGATCTCTGGAAGCAGGCGCTATATCATAAAGCGATCTGATAAAATCTTCATCAGAACTATTTTGAGCGCTCAATGAAATTAAATCTTCCAGTTCCCTGCGATAGGGACGAGTTGGAATACCGACTTTTAATTTTTCTGCAGCAACGGTTCCTAGCGCAATTTCATAATTACCGTTTTCTACAAACCTGCCAAAGTCAACATACGGAACATAACGCAGCACCTCGCGTTCTGCATCGGGATCAACCGCATAAAACATGATAGGCGCTGACCCTGACAATGAAAACAATGTGCCGGAAAAAGTATAACGGGGAGCGCTTACATAACCTTCCAGCTCAAGCGCGTTGCGGTATACTTCCCAATTTTTAAAGTTTTCATAACTTGGCATTTCGTCTTTTTTATCAAAATAAAGTTTTGTTTGCAGTTTTGCAGCTCCGATCTCAAAGTTAACAATATTTCTTCGGGAATCAATTGCCATGCCGCCAAGCCAGCTGTTAATAAAGATATATACAGCAACGCTTACCATTATTGCCAAACAAGTAAGAACTGTTTTAACTTTATGACGCGCAAGATTGCGCAGAGCCATCTTCTTTAATTCCCATATACCTATAATATTCATAGTAACCTCTTAACCCTTGATTTCATCAGATTCAATCTGACCGTCACGAATACGAACAAGGCGGCGCGCATAATCCATTACCATTTGATCGTGGGTAGAAAAAACAAATGTAGTGCCTTCTGACTTATTTAACGCAAGCATAAGCTCAAGGATTTCTCTGCCTATTTTAGAATCAAGGTTAGCGGTAGGTTCGTCCGCTAAAATGAGCGCCGGCTTTTTAACAAGCGCGCGCGCAATAGCGACTCTCTGCTGCTGACCGCCGGACATTTCTTTTGGGCGGCGTTTTTGCATGCCGTCAAGACCGACGTCATTTAAAACTTTTGCAGTGCGTTCTTTGATTTCTTTTTTTTCTACGCCCATAAGCGTAAGAGGAAAAGAAATGTTTTCTTCTACAGAAAGAACAGGTATCAGGTTATAAGCCTGAAAAATAAATCCAATACTATGACGGCGAAGCAGCGCCAATTGTTTTCGCTGCATGTTAGCAGTATCACAACCGCCAATAATCATGCTTCCGTCTGTTAATGTATCGAGACATCCTGCAAGATGTAAAAATGTTGATTTTCCGCTTCCCGAAGGCCCCGCGATGGCAGAGAATTCTCCTCCGGCAAATTCAAGATTTACTCCGCGCAGGGCGTTTACTACCTGTCCGCCTACACCATAATCTTTTACTACATTTTCCGCTTTAATTACTGTCATTTTAAACCTCCGTCTTCTTTATTTTATTAATTTCATTTAAAGCCTTAAGACCAAATATGTCTTTTGTTTCCAGTTCTTCTGCAATCGAATTAGGAACAAGCATCATCGAATTACCTGCCTTTAATCCTTCGTTCAATATAGAAAGTATTTTTAATTTAAGAGCCGGAGCATTCTGAAGATAAACTTTTGACGCTTCTTCCAGCTTACGGGCGATTTCGATTTCTGCCTCTGCAAGTAAGATACGTCCTTTCTTTTCGCGCTCAGCCTGCGCAATACGCGAAAGTGAATCCTGCAGAGCCTCGGGGATTTGAATATCGATTATTTCGATATGTAAAACAGTTATTCCCCACTCAGTTGTTTTTTTGTCAACTTCTTCCTGAATTTGTTTTTCTATTATATCGCTGCGTTCTAGAAAGGTAGAAAGATCGTGCCCGGATATCGAAGTTCTAAGCGCTGTCTTAGAAGAAAGCACCACAGCGTCAACATAATTTTCTACTTCTAAAACCGCCTTTTGCGGATCCCACACAAGCCAGAAACAAATCGCATCGACATTAACGGTAACAGAATCGCTCGTTAATGTTTTTTGCGTAGAAAAATCAGAAACTCTTATGCGGATATCAACAATCTGCGCAATCCTGTCAATTACAGGAATAAGAAAGAAAAGGCCGGGACCTTTAACTTTACGGAATTTTCCAAAACGAAGCACGATTGCTCTTTGCCATTCATCAGCCTTGCGAATCGAAAAAACAAAAATCATCACGACAATTAAAGCTGCGATCCCAATGCCCATACCACCCAAATCTTCCAGTTTAAAATTGGATTTTTCCGGTATTCCGTAAGCGATAGAGATAACCGCAATCGTAATAATCAGCGCTATAAACCTGATTATTGCAAGAGTATGATCCGTCTTTTTTGATTTAAGCATGTTCACCCTTTTCCTCCTTCTTCTTTTAAAAAAGCTTCTATTAATTTAACAATTTCTTTATTCTCCACCCCAAGAGCATTTAGTTCATGAACAAAACGCCCTAGTACTTCCCGGATTTTACGGTTTAAGCTGTCGTCGCTATTTATTGCGCCTTCTACAACCGGTTTTTTGTCAGAAATGTATGTTCCGCTTCCCACTTGGGTCTCTAAAACCCCGCGAATTTCCAGCTCGCCGTACGCCTTGGCAATTGTGTTTGGGTTGGTTTTTAGGTCAACCGCAAGCGAACGGATTGTAGGCAGTTTGTCGCCGCTGTTCATCCGCCCCGATAAAATGGCATATTCAATCTGCTGTATTATCTGCCTGTAAATCGGGGTGCCGTTTACAGGGTCAAGGGAAAAGTGAATTGCCTCTTCGCCAGCCAAATTTCTGGCTGACTTAATTGTACTATTCATCTAGTACAATTATAAGTGTACTAGTACAATATGTCAAGTAAAATTTTGAAGAATTTTGATAAAAATTACAGGGAAGCAAAGCGCGTCCTAAGCAAAACTTTTGGAGGAATCTGCTACAGAGCCTTGCGCATCCTTCGGAAGCGCTGTCTCCTCCGCAGAGAATTCCAAAGATAGTTTTGTCAGGTCGCCTTTGCCTTCCCTGCAGTTTGTGCTAGAAATCTTAAACTTTACATGACTCCCAATGGGGAAAAAAGGGGAGAAAAAGCCCTATTTTAGCCAAATTCCGAAAAAGTTATGACTTTCTTGGAATATTGTGTTTTTAAGAAAATATGGTGTATTTTCGTTTTTATACAGGTTGTTTTATAAAGCCGATATTTAGTGTATATTGTCATGAATAGCGGAGGGGGGCTTAAATGAATAAAGAGAAATTTCAAGCTTTGCTGCCCATTTTTGTGTCTGCTTTAATTAAAAAAATTATTGAACAGAAAAAAATGTCTCAGGAGGAAGCGCTTTCCTTATTTTATAACTCCAAACTGTATATTCTCCTTGATGATGAACAAACAAAAGTGTGGCACTACAGTACAGAAAAGCTTTATCATCTCTTTGAAGAAGAAATGAATACCGGCAAATTCGAATTACCGGAGTGTTAAATGGAAAAAATATTACACTTTAAAGTTTTTTGTTTAGAAAATTATAAAGCTTCGCATAATCAGACAGGAAAAGCAGCGTACGAGATTTTTAAAAAATACGATGTCTTTAATTACATTACAGATTTTTTTGACATTCTTCATTCTTTTGGAGCTCTTTATTTAGTAAAAGATATTGACGAGTTTATATCTCACCGAGAAAAAGCAATTGATTAGTTAACTCACTTTTTTTTCTTTAATTTTCTCGTGAATTTTTTTTACCAGCTAATATAGTTTCGCCAATAGCAAGTCCTATGATACTATTCTATGATAATATTAATAGTATATTTTTTATCTTTTTTTTATCAGCAGTTGAAAAAACATCTTCGTGTATATGCATTTTTTGCCAATCAATTATTACAGCGTTTTTACAGCATACGAGTTTAAATGGAACTATAAAAAAATGGTTTCTTGCCCAAGTGCCTTAAAAGAATCCTACCCAGAGATTGCTTTTCATGTAGTTAACAAGAGTAATTTTATTGATTATTTGTGAAGTCTAGCAGTTAATTTCGGTTTCATTAGACTGGTCCAAAATAATAATATTATTCACATTTATTTGTTGATTTTCATCTATAGATTCTTCATGTCCACTTATAAAAACACTGCATACTATTAATATGAATAAAACCATTATTAATTTCATTTTTTAACCTTTATATATATTTTTTATTGTCTTATATATGTTATATATCTCTATTCAAAATTTCTTGGTGTTCCTACTGCAATTCCAACCTCTATTTGATTTGGCGAACTTGTTCTTATCACACGAAACATTCGTTCAAAAATAATTACATCACCATTTACTTCTGTAAAAGACCTAATAATATCATCCATTATTATTTGTATAGTGCTTCCATAGTCATTATTCAGTGATGAACTCTATAAACTCTATAAAATATTTTTGCCATAGGAATCCCATCATTTGTTAACCAAGCATGAGAAAAACGATCTGGTGGTCTCTCCAAAATAAGAATACAATGTTCTCCTACTATTTTATTACCTCCTGCCATCCAGAAAGGGGTAAAAGCGGTAGCAGCATAGCCAGAACCAGCTCTCAATCGAGAAAAATTATTTGCATAATCAATTATTGTTTGTATTGGCGGCTCTCTTGAGTATTGCATACGAGCCATTTGATAAGTTCTTTCCCCAACCCATGGACCATTTAAAGAATTCTTAAAGCGAAATGTATAACACAGCCAAGGCACCATACCTCTTTCTAAAAATTCTATATGATATGTTTCCTCACAATACCCAACAAATGTAACCCTTAATGTAATATTTTCATCCCTAAAGAAATCATAAAAAGTAATACTTTGCTGCGCAAAAAGAGTAAACATGGAAATAATGAAATTGAAAATGAAAAATAAATATCTCATAAATATAAATCACTCCTACAAACTTTTCTACTGTCAATCAATATTTTACTCAAACAAATAAGCCAAACTACTAGATTTAGCTCTTATAATCTTTTTAAATAAAAGATCTAAAAATCTGAACTAGTATAACTCCAAACACATTTTCTAGTAAATATTTCCGGTGAATAAAAATATTTTACCAAGAAGAAGGACCAGTATCTATAGAAACAACTCTTCTTACTGGTTTGGTTGACAATAATGCTCTTTCATTACTTCTAGCTGCTACAATAACACTACCTCTACCTTGAGTACCATCAGTATTCTCATATACCCAGTTTACATAATAACGTTGATTGTTATTATTTGTCACTATCCATTCACCGTTCCCTCTAAATGAAACAGTTACACCACGACTACTAGCAGACTGAGCAAAAATGAGTACACTTACTGCAAGTAATAAAAATAACGCTATTAAAATAGCTCTTTTGTTCATATGAACTCCTTTATTAGTTTATTCTCATTTCGGAGAATAGCATTCCAACCTTTAAAGATTAGTACAGAACATATAGTTAAATAATATTTAGAATCAGAGCTCACCGGCAAACTCTAAAAAAATATTATTATAACATACTATATAGATTTACAAAAACAACAAGCACCTACCTTGTCCTTGCAATAATAAAATCTGTAAAACCATCAGGGGTTTCCGTAAAAGGATGTTGTAAGCCTTCGGTTAGTTCAAGAACCCTTTGATTAACATATCTTTCTAATGATCTCATTGTAATAACTCCATTTTCTGAATAGGCTGCTCCTCCCATTCCCTGTAAAATAGAATAAGTAAATATGCCATGTCTCAGATCTGAACTTTCTATAGAACCTTGATCGCTTCTGCTTGAAGTAAAAATAACCGTACTTTGACTTTGAATCATTAAATCTCTTACTAAACGGTTATTATCTACCATACGAGTCATTCTGCTGCCGGCTCCTGCAGAGTGGCATGCGTCAATAAATACAATCTTCTGCCCCGGTACATCTAATACAGATTGAATTTCTCTGAATGATATAGCATTAACAGACCTTATAGTATTTTCGTTTGTAATGACTGCGTCAGAAGGCATAAAAAAGAAGTTGCCATATTCATCATTCAAACCATGCCCCGCAAGAAATAATAGAATAACATCATTTGGATTTGCTCTTTTTAGATAGTCAAAACCATCTATTATATTCTCTTTTGTAGGTAATAGAGCTTCGCCATCTGCTATCAACATACTGTTTACTCTGTTAAATACTTTTCCTTCCTGAGCTTTAAATACTCTTACAATTTCTCTTGCATCATTTGCCGCATACATTAAGTTATCAAGATGAGGTGTATCATATCTGTTAACACCGATAGATAATATCCATAAGTTAGGAAGCGTCTGCTGTGCAACTGTCTGCTGTCTAAATACTTCTACTCTAGCTCGCCCTTCGTGTGGATTATTTGCGATTACTTCTATATGATTGTTACCAGGATCTAAATTCAGATTAATCGTGAACTCCAATCTGTTTTGCGGCTGACTAAGAAATATTCCTGTTGCTTCCAAATCTCCGCTGCGAACACCACGAATACCGCCTCGCATTTCGTTTCCGCCAACAAGTCTGCCATTAACAAGTATTCTCATATTTCTAATAGGTTGATTCGACTCAATTAATACTGAAAGTTCAACTTGACTTGCGTTTATCCTTGAGTTATTTTGCGGACTGCGTATTGTAACGACAGGGGGTTCAACTGCTTGTTGAATTGTAGCAGTAACCTGTACAGGATCTTGCCTGCCCTGTAAGCGAGCTTCAACTATTTGCGGACGATAAAAAGTGTGGCGGTATTGGTCTATGCCATAGACGTTATTCCCAACACGAACATTGAGGTATTTATCGCCGTTAGGTGAAGCGTTGTAGTAGCCGTCAGGGGTAATGACGATCCATTCGCCGTCTGTAAAGCTGATGAATTGCGCAATT
>Ga0123356_10002381_pt1 | contig 20141 bp, 13 predicted proteins | sample TergutEmb28metaG_2_FD_92546 | JGI IMG/M metagenome (GOLD analysis project Ga0123356, IMG submission 92546) | Embiratermes neotenicus P3 segment gut microbial communities from Petit-Saut dam, French Guiana - Emb289 P3 | ecosystem: Host-associated > Arthropoda: Insects > Digestive system > Gut ... | reverse complement strand
TCCACCCATACTTCTAAACCTCTTCCGTCATTCGGCGATGCTCAATATTTTGAATTTGAAAGGCTTTTGTGTCGCCGAATGCCACCTTCTCCTTAAAAAGGAGAAGGAATTTGCGACTCACACAATGTGTTAGAGTATTCACATTGTATGCTCATTCATTAATCTATGCTCCCTCTTATTGCTTCTGCAATTTCTTTAAACTCTTCTTCCGTAAATTTCAATATCTCTTTTCCGTGATTCATATCACCTTCCACTCTGATAGGGATCAGGTGAATATGCGTATGAGGAACTTCCAATCCAATTACTTTAATTCCAATTCTTTCACATGGGATCGCTTTTTTTAAGGCTTTTGCTATTTTTTTTGCGAAAAGAATTAGTCCGCAAAGTTGTTCGTCGGTCAGATCAAAAATGTAATCATTTTGAATTTTAGGGATCACCAGCGTATGTCCTTTTGAAGTGGGGCGAATATCTAAAAAAGCAAAATAATTATCGTTTTCAGCTATTTTATAGCAAGGAATTTCACCTTTAACAATTTTAGCAAAAATCGTATCCATATTATCTTGAGATATTAATAATTTTAAATTCTAACTTTCCGGCAGGAGCCTGAATCGTAGCGACGGCATTTTTCCCTTTACCAATCAAACCTTTGGCGATAGGTGAAGAAACAGAAATTTTTCCTGCTTTAAAATCAGCTTCCGACTCGGGCACAATAGTATAGGTCATCTCCATATTATTAGCTATATTTCTGATGGTTACTATTGAATAAATCAAAACTTTAGAAGTATCAATTTTCGATTCATCCAAAATTCGTGCATTGGCAATCAAGTCTTTTAGTTTCCCAATTTTGAGTTCCAATAATCCTTGTGCTTCTTTGGCAGCGTCGTATTCAGCATTTTCCGACAAGTCGCCTTTATCTCTTGCTTCTGCAATAGCAGCCGAAATTTTTTTTCGTTCCACAGTTTCTAATTGTAGCAATTCTTCTTTTAAAGCATTTAAACTTTCTTTCGAGTAGTACTTAATGTTCATGTCATAAATTTTTTTTGAAATTGAATATAAAAAGAAATTAAAGAGGCTTATGAAAAGCCTCTTTAATTTGGACAAAAAGGAAAGTAGTTTTTACAAAGTGATTTTCACACCTATGTAATGGTTTCCTTTCCAGAGGTTAGTAAATTTATATGCATAATCGAACAGAAGCATTTGGTTTCCTTTACCTTTTTTAGCCAAAGGAACACCTACGGAAATACCGGCGCTTGGTCCTAAATACATACTTTCGTGATTGACAAATATTTTATCTTTACCCTCAATATTTCTTTTTGCGAAACTTTCGATGAGGTATCCTGCGCGGAGTTGCAATATTTGCATAAAACCGTATTCGATACCGATGGCAAAATTGTCTCTTGAATAAGCATTTGCAATAAAAGAGCCGGCTAAGGTAACACGATGCACAGCATCTGCGCGGGTTAAGCCTTCTTCTTTCCTATCCTGCTTGCTCAATTGTTGGTACTCATCAGTGAAGAAAAGAAAGTCGTAAGATAAACCAATGGTAAGTAATGTGGGCAGTTCATACTCTGCTGCACGATGTTCAAAAGTAGCAACATAGTTTGTACCTTCCTGTTTGCCTTTAATAGAGAGTCCGTCTCCTCTGTAACGCATGGCTAATCCAAAGTTTTTCAGGGCAACACCTATTTTAAAGTTTTCATAAGCACCGGCAAGATATTGCACACCTATATCAATAGCAATGCCATTGGCACGAAGGTCGGAGATGCTTTCGTTAACAATTTTAAAAGAGGCTCCACCATGAATATACCTATTGAAAGATTTTGCATAGTGCACACCGATATAGTTTAATTTAGGAGAAAAGATAGATCCGTCGGTATCGGGTTGCTCAATGGTTGTTCTCATAATATCTCCAAAACCCATAGCAAATACAGAGACTGCAACTGTTCCCAGGTCAATTCTTCGACCTGTTTCTTTGTTTTTTGCAGAGAGCCCTTGTGCAATACCCACAGCATTGATATTAATACCACCGGCAGATCCTGTAAGAAATTGCGTACGTGTATAAGCAATCTCAGTTCTTTTAGTAAATGCCACTCCGGCAATATTACTGAATACGGATTCCAGTCCACGTGTTTCAGCCACACCGCAAGCGTTCCAACCGGAAGAGCGAGCCCATGGGTCAATCAGTAGATGTTGTGCTCCGGCTTGACCCGAACGGTCTCTATTCCCTGCCATTGCAGTAAATGCAACGGCAAAGAACCCGAGCATGATACAAATTAGTAATGTTTTATATGTTTTTTTCATAATCTATATTTTTTTATTGTTACTAATTAATAATGTGATTAGAAAGAATTCAAGTCGGTTTGACGCATAGCACAGAAGAACTTCAACATTCTTTCTCCGATACCCGGACAATTAACATGAATAATATACACGCCGCTTGCAATTGGGATATTGGCATAGTTTTTCAAGTCCCAATTTACGTAAGAAGTTTCACTATCCCCTTTGGTTAAAGTTCGCACCAAAATTCCGCTTACCGTAAAAATATTAATTGTTACAGGAGCATTGTTTTTCAAATCTGTGGGCAGGTTTGTAATTTTAACCATTGTTTCAAGAGCATTGGATTCATAAAGAGAAGCGCCATAATAAGGATTCGGTACAATATTGATATTATCAAGTATTGATTGATAAAGCCTTGTATCATTAAACGTTGGCGTTAATTCTCTTGTAGAGAGTTTATAAACAGGATAGCCTTTGTATTGCTCATAATACTCTCTGTATTTTTCATATTCAGAAATCATTGGAAAATCACTTTCTCTTAATTCAGGGGTTTCATACCATCTTGAAGTATATCTCAAATAGGGTCGGGTAACACGAATTTTATAAGTAACGTCGCAACTCAACCATTGTTTCTGGAGGTCAGGATCTTCGGGTTGCAATGGGATGTGTGTGTACATTACGTTGCTGAATAATTGCATCTTGGTATGTTTCCTTGACAGCAACTGAGGAACATTTTCCGAGAGATCTATGAATTGTTTAAATTTCTGAACCAACCATTCTCCTTCATCATAAGGTCCACATTCATAATGAGGATATTTTTTGTCTTTATCTATATAGCCATCATTATCTCCCCATTGAATAGGTCCCCAAGTATTGGGATAGTTAATAGTAAATACAGTGTCCCTTATGTTAAAATTACGTCTTCCCGGGCGTAAGAAGAGCGAATCAATAAGTATCCCCGCCACGCTTCTGTCAAGATACATTGCCGCCGACGTATTGCCCGAACTATTACAAACATACACATAATGCATTCCACCCCAAATTCTTTCAATACCATAAGTATTTATTAACATTTCTATACCACCAATTATTCCACTAAAATACTCATACAACCCATCATATTCTGTTTTTGATATTACGGTTCCGTATGGGAAGAGCAGGCTCTTAGGATCTTTACAGATGGCATACGTAGAAGTAGGATTGAAAATCATATCACTTCCTCTCACAAGATTTCCGAAATTGTTATTTAAAGTAGTATCGGAGTTTTCTGAGAACATCATATTAAGACGTTCCCCTGTTTCAATATTGATGGCATAACCCGGGAACCAGCCCATACCATACCTTCCTTTTCCGTCATGTTCTCCCGGAACAGGATCTCCGTCGAATCCGTCGGTAGAGTTATCGTGGTTCCCATATTTGTCAACAGACAACCCTTTTCTTGGCTCGCCCTTTAAAGCGCCACCTTTAGCTTTTGTTCTATCGGGGCATGCTTCCAATACTACACATCTTGTCCATTTGCTTCTATCGGGTGTGAAAACAACGTTAACTGAGTACAGATTGGTCATGGTTTGGTTGAAACCGGGCTGCATCATGTAAGTATGTAAGCTTCTATAATTGTAATAATTAGTGGGACCTGTTCCGTTACTCCCCCCCCATTCCGGCTCAAGAAAACTGGCATCCGCAGTTTGAGTAGGACGGAATCTTGGTTCAGATTCGGTATATCTAAAATGTGGTCCATCATCATAAGGAGAAGATAATATATAAGGCGCCCATGTTCCATCGCAAACAGTACCGAATTTTCCGGAAGGATCTTTCCATACACGATCTTCAGTAGAGTTTCCATCCGGATCAATAACAACGTTTGAGACGTAGAAGCAATCTTCCAACCTTTCCTTGTCATAATCGCCTTTAACTTGCTTTCCGTTTTTGTTAGTCCACGGCCCTTTGTTGTTGGTTCCGGCACGAATCCAGTTTGAAGGAAGATCTTTATTGTCATCAATCAAGCCTGTAATCCATTGTTTTCCATTGTTTTCAAAAACGATATCTTTATTCATATCGATTTTTTCAGTTACATAATGTACATATTTTACTTTATGCATATCTTTGTATCTGTTTACAAGTTTATCATAGTATTTTTTAACGTTATCATTTCTATTAACGAAATTTTTATTGTAAACAGATATGGAAATACCTAATGGAATAATAATTTGTTCATAATATTGTCCTATTTTTGTTTGAGAAATAATTTCACGGATAGGCTTATCATTTTTATCAACAAATTCGGCCGCTATTATTTCTTCATCGCTTACCGTTTCATCAATAGTAAGTACCCAATATGCATCATCAGAAACATCAATTTTGTTTTTAACGCTTGTAGCAATTGAATCATTCTCCATAGTAAGATCTTTAATAATAAGGGTGAAGTCGAAAGGTCTGACGCGCAACGGGTCAATTACTTTAATATTAAGTGGTCCTGCATCTTTTTCATATTTCAGTTCTCTAACTCTCCAGTCACCTTTATCGCCACCTGCCATAATTTTATCTATGGTTTCTTTTTTAAGATCAAGCGCTATACCGCCGTTTCCTTGCCCATCAATACGAATAATGGGAGGAATTGTGCCGTAGTCACTGTTCATTGTAGCGCCTCCTCCATGTACAGTTGGTGGATGCGGTATACCCGGAACAGGAGTTACAGATCTTCCTTCAGGAGTTTTTCTACCTCTTAAATAAGGAAGTTTTTGTCCGAGTAATCCATTTTGTACATCAGGATCTGTAGTAAAAGGCAAAAATTGATTATAGGCATAGGCTACTGCAATGAAATAATATGTTTTATAATTTACCAATTGTTTGTTTCCCGATGCAAAAACATCCTGGGTAACTTCAAAGGAGTGTTCTATGCCTGTATTGCTTCCCCAGACTTTTTCCTTTGGAATGGATATTTGTAAATCTTCATCAAACTCCCAATTGATCAGTCTTCCTATAGGAGACCCATCTTTCTCATAATTTTCGATATCATATTGACGTATCAGGCGCGCTAAATCTGGATTCTCTATATCATTAGCTCCAACCTCGGGTCCTGTAACCTGATATATCTGGTATCCTTCAAAGCGATATTCGCGGTCGTTAGGTGTAAGTATCGTTATCCGCGGACCATAAATAATAGTATCGGTTTTGGTAATCGTATCTTTTCCTTGATATATAATACTGTCTCTATAGCTGGTTCTAGTTTCCGAAATAGTTAGGTCGGTTTCTATATAATCCTCATTGGCATTATTACTTAGCGGGCTATTTGTTAATAACAGGATCAGTTTTTGGTCATATTCTCTAATTGTTAAAGTAGGTGCATCTGGACCGTCAAGCATTTTAAAACAGTTCTCGAAGAGCGCCTGGCACTTGTCATCAGCCACCATCAGGAGGTCAATGGAAGCTTGTACGCCTCCTCTCATAGAGCGCGCCCATGGAATACCCACCGTAATGTAGTTGCACGCCCCCTGCTCTAATGTAAAGGGACCTGCAGATTGCATAAAGCGGCGATCGTGAGGCTCATTCGGCGCTGAACCATTGCCATTCGGTAACATTTCCGACCAGTTGCCCGTTCTTCCTCCAGACCCAAAATTACCTCCCGGATCTTTACCTTTTGTACCCCAGTTACAATAATCGGTACCTTTTGGAAAAACAAAATCACAGTATAATTCCGAGACCGGATCATATCCTGTACCTCCATAAGTAAAGGGAACACCATTTGACCCCCATTTTCCGGTCAAAAAATTATAATACTGAAAGTCCCATGTCGGATCGCCATAAACTCCTCCCATATTGTTATGATATGTAAAAGCACGCATTCCAAAACGTTCATTGTCAACGATTCCATCTCCAAAATTCACCCCGTTAATAGCAAACTGGTCGTTCCAGCGCACACTATCTATTTGAGTAGAATCGTTTGGAATGACAAAAGTTCTCGGAATTTCAGTAAATTCATACAAATTGCTGGGTGGTCCCTCTCTCCAATAATCAAAGATATTGTTTACAAATCTTTCACAATATGCTTTGGCATTAGAGTTTCCGTTAATGTCGGCATATTCTTTAATAAATCTTGGGTTATCAGCGCCATCGGGATCAATGTAGGGTCCCTGGAAGAAGTCTAAACCTACAGCCGGTGGGTTTTCGCCATACGCATAGGGTTCGCCGTTTCCATCAATTTCTCTACCATTATAGCAATACCCCAATCCTCTGATAACATCACAACCTATGAAGTCGTCATACGCATATCCCAAGTCGGGGTCACACCATTGTGAAAAATAGGTATCATAAAGTGTAAGATCACCTCGGTTAATGATTTCATAAGAGTAGAATGTCATTTTGTTAAGTTCGTCATTCGTAGAGAACGCAAATGCCTGTACTCTGATTTCGAGTCCAATAGGGTTCCCGCCGGTTTCGGTGTGAGGACCTCCTTTATCATTAAGAAACCAATAAACAGTTTCATCCCCTTTCAGAACATGGTCGGCATAAATCATCTTATTATCCCATCCAAATCGGCTAAGATCCTGTCTTGTATCCACTCTTTCGCGAGGTATCGGTAAGCCATCGGAATTTGGAATGATACCAACCCCCTTTATATCGTTACAAACTAAATTTTCATCAAGCCATACACATTTTTTAGCTTTTTCCTTATTATCCAGTGTCCAGGGACAAAGAATGTTGTCTAAGTCGTAGTACGGATAGTCTCCTGCTTCGGGATCATAAATAGTATTTCCTGCTTCGCTATAAAAGGGCGCCAAATATCTCGATTCACCATAATCGGCGCGTCCATGGGCAGGCCACTCTGCAATAGACTTTGGGATACTATAACTACCGTCGTTTTCTCTAAACGCAAGAATATGTCTTTCAACTTCCGTACGCGTAATGGTATAAAATTTATCGTAAAAGCTGCAGGATGGAGGGTCTATTGTATTTTGTACCGTATGCAGAGGTCCTGTCCAATAGTCGTTTCCTACTTGAGCAAACCTCATTGCAGCCATGTGAAGATTTCCACTCTTATTTTTTCCACCAATCCAAAGTGAAGATGAAAACAACGAAGTTTTTCCTGATCCCTTTGGTATTTCATATTCTGCTTTTTCATCAAACCACAAGGTTCCATTTGTTTTCAAATAAGCGCGCACGTTGTTTAATGCAAGATTGGTATTTTTAGCAGGGGCAAAACAGTTTGCGTCTGCCTTAGGAGATTTTTTAACAATAGGTCCTTTATATTTTTCTGCTTGCACCTGCAAAGTTGCAACCACGAAAACAAGGATTAAAACAATTAAAAATTTACATTTATTCATAATATTATATTTTTACAGGTGAAACATTAAAATGAAAAAGATAAGCCTAAATATACTCTAAAAGGCTGGTTATAATTATACGGATTCGCTATCCTCATTTGGTAGTAATTTCTTGCCGAAGCTTCAGGCATCATCGCAAAAGCATATCCATCTCTTATAGTGCTTTGGAATAAAGCTGATGCCAGGTAACCGTCGTCATCGGGGCTACCGGTGTATTGATAAACGCTTGTTACGTTTTTAAGGTTCAAAAGGTTTTGGAAGTCCAAATAAACGGTAAGCATTCCCGGTTTATTATCACGTTTTCCGCTCTCATTGGTATTTTTTTTACCTGCTAAATTCAGCATAAAAGTTTTATCAAGGCGTAAATCGCATCTAAAAATCCAGGGCATATTGGCTCCGTTGATTGTTCCTTTTAATCGAGAGTTTGCGCCTTCTCCCCAGTTCAAGGCAGAATACACAATAGCAGAGCGGGAGTAGGGTGTTCCCGATGCAGCATTGATTAATAAGGATGCACTGGCATTTTCCAGCCATCTGATTTCTCTGACTGTCTCCGTACCTTTCTTTTGTTTAAAAGTTTTGGGTCCGTTATAGTTAGTTCCCTGACCAAAGCGGAGGTCTATGTTAGCAGCAATATTGTGGCGTTGGTCATAATCTAAGTTTACAAGTGTTCTTAAATTTGGTTGGCCGGATGAGATAAGAGCAGAATTTGAAGTTGCACTGGATCCGGTTCCTTTAGCAAACTGCAACGTGTAGTTTGCACGAAACGCCAGGTTTTTAGTACCTCTCATGGAGATTCCCAACGTAAACCCTTGTACTGTACCAAAGTCTTGGTTATCGAAAGAGTAATAGGTATTAGGATAAGCACCTGTAAAACGATAGGTTTGTATTTGGTCCTTTTTTTCGGAGTAGTAAGCAGCAAAATTAAGTGCAGCATTTTCACCTACTTTTTGACGGAAACCTATTTCATAATCCACATTACGTTGTGCGCGCAGGTTTGGATTAGGAACCTGATCAATAATAGTTTTATTTTCAGCAATAAACAGGTATTTAACAGGATCAATTTGTAAATTGTTAGGGCGGTAAGTAATGATGTTATAATGCGCATAAAACAGAGAGTTTGTAGAAACGGGAAATGAGAAAGAGATACGCGGCATGACACTCCAATAAGGTTTATATTTTGTAAAAGCTTTATCGGAAACTTTGGATACAGCATCCGGATCAGGCGCTTCCTTCATTACCGGTCCACCGGTTCCCAAATAAGATGTTGGGTCAGCAACTTCTTGCCCCAATGAGTTATACCATATTTTTCCGCTTCTATATGCCACTATGGAGTGAGGGGCATTATCAATATCCTCGTGTGCGGAAGATACGTAGGGAATCCAGTTTTTTTCCCAGTTATCAATAGGAATTGTCCAGCCATTATCATACAACTCCTGTACCGTATAAGCATCTCTCAGCAAGAAAGGATCTTTTAATACCGGTTGATTCGCATTAAAATAGTCAACGCGTAATCCCAAATTGAAAAGAAGATTTGAAATAGAGAATTTATCCTGTAAGAAAAACGCCATATAAATCGGTTCATAGGCTCCGATGGCATATTTATCACTGGAATGGAAATCTTCGCCACTAAAAAAGCTCTTCAAATCCATTTTTTTATTGGAAATTTTACCGGTATAATCGTATCCGCTATAATCCATAAAAGGTTTTCCCTGATAAAACATTTCGTAATTAGAGAATAAATTTAACGAAAATTCATTTGGATCATAGCTGTTAATATCAAGGTACGTTGTATTATCGGTAATACCTTTTTGTGCTCTCAGGTTCATATCAAAATTTGAAAGAGATGGAATGACCCGATACATCAGCGTGTCGTCCAAAAATCGCTGTCCATTTACCCAAATTACCCTTGGACCATCATCTCCACTCAACCAATAGCGGTCTCCAAAATCGAGTGTGAAAGATGTGGGCATGTAAGTCAGACTATGCATAAGCTCCCACAAGCGGCGGGCATCAATATTATAGTCTCTACGGGTAATTTTATCCAGTTCAAAACCAAACTTTACTTCATGGTTTTTAATATTTAGCGATAAGCTGAGTTTTGCTCCTATAGTTTCTTGTCTTGTTTTGCTATAACCGGAATTAATTGAACCCGGAGCTCTATATAATCTGTTCGCAATCAACTCGGGAGCATCGCCGTTTTGAAGCCCGAAAAAACTCCGGTATTGTGCAAAATTTAATAGCTCTCTTGTAGGTGATTTTACTATTTGTCTCAAAAATGCTTCTACGGCGCGTTTTTCATCTTCAGTAGCATTATTAATATCAACTCCTGTTTTATCTTTTATAAAATCAACAAAATTTTGCGTATAGGGTATTAAATCGGGATTATAATAGGCTCCATTGTTTGTATATCCGTTTTTATCAAAGTTAACCCATCTTACAACTTGATAATTTTCTAATTTCAGATAGTCAGCATTAAACATTGTATCTCCCGGTAAAACTACAACCATCCCACGGTCCCACGAATATTCATTTTCTCTTTCGGTAGTAAATTTACCGATATAGCCATAATGAAAGAGATTATCTTTATGGATCTGGTCTTCAGTTTTCCCGGTCTGTAATGTATAACTAACATTAACATCATACATTATATTTTTAATGATTGCATTTGTAGCAGTGTCGGTTTTTACGCGGTGATTTAATCGGGCGTTAACCCGAAACGTACTACCGGTACTCATACTATGGCGGGCAGAATTAAACAGTGAAAATCCCTGATTTCCCCAGTTATATCCTTGATTGTAATAATAAGAACCTCCGAAAGAAAACCTGAGGTTGTTTTTTGATCTTCCGCGTGCGTCTTTTCCACCACCCATAACATCAATTTTTGCTTGTGCAAGGACGTCCCAATTTTGAGCATCTTTGCGTACTCGTGTTTTTTCAAATACGTCGCTGCCAAGTTCATTTGCTCTATAGACGGGTCTATATATACCGCCGCCAGGTCTAATTTCTACCGGATTAGCGATAATATCTTGAATGACTTCGGGTTTAGCCACCCAAGTACCGCCACGGGCCGGTCTGCTGTCAATGTTATAGCCCCCTTCGGCAGAGATTAAGAATCCCATTCTTGCGGGTTCTTGTGGGGTTTTACCTTTAAGAATAGGTCCTGATATGGAGGCAGCGGCAAGCATTTGTCCGTATCCTTCAATAGAACTGCGGAGTTCCACCCCACCATGCATGTCTTTTGCCACGCCACGTGTGGTAAGAACGGTAAAGCTGGTACCGTCGCCGTATTCAGCGGGAATACCTCCTGAAATTAATTCGAACCCTTCAAGGGATTGCATGGGAACACCAATGTTTCCGCGTACACGTACACCGTCAACAATGGTTTGTTGTCCATCACTACGATTTCCACGTACTGATGTAATACTTCCGTCCGCACCTGATACTACCCCTCCCAGATTTGAAAGAGCAGCATTGATAGAACGTCCCGGAGTTTTACGCACTTCATCACCTGTTAATTTATCAGATGTAGTAGTGTTGTCTTGAGAAAAGACAGGTGGAACATAGATTATTTCCACTTCTATCAATTCGGTGGAAGAGCAGTCAATCGAAAGATTAACGAACTTCACCTCAGAGCTTGACACATAAATACCTTTTTCGGTATGAGTGGTCAAGCAGTTAATCATGCCTTGCGCGGTAATGTCATAAGTACCGGCAGGAACGCCAAAGATTTGATAAGAGCCAAGCTCGTCGGTATATGCACCATTTACCACCCTACCATCCTGTTTTAGAAGAATTTGAAGACCTGAAACAGGATTGCCTTTCTGGTCTTTTACTTCTCCTTTAATGGTGGTACTTTGGGCGTAAAGAACGCTCCCGGCCAGCATACACAAAAAAAGTGTAAAGAGTAATTTTTTAATCATAGCCATTAAATTATATTAAACATAAAAAATTGAGATTACTTTTAAGGGCGTAAAGATAATATTATTTCTTTTCTGTTAAGATGAAATAGTAAAAAAATAAAAAAATAGTAGTAACTAACTAATTTTTAGCAGTCTTAAAAATTTCGCTAAATAGGAATGCTTTTTGAAGTTCTGTGCCTTCAAAGTCTTCTAATAAACTAATTTCAGTTTCTAAATCAATATCTTGTGAAATAATTTTTGAATTATCTACCGGAGGATTTTTCTTTTCAATTTTTTGTGGCTTTTGTTTCTTTTTTTCAATTTTTGCAGTAATATTGGGATTTTCCTGCAATTCAGAAACAGTATGCTTCTGCTTTTTCGCCTTCATAAACATGCTGAAAATCGAAATAACAAGGGCGAGAATGATAAATATCAGTTTTTCTAAATCCATTATTTTACTTTCATGTTTTTATAAATTCGTGTGATGATTTTTTTAGTGTATAGAGGGAAGTCGGCTTTCATCATCCAATCGTAATAAGGGGGTTCTATTCTGAAAACTTTTTGCACGGGCACTCCTTTATACTTTCCAAAGTTAAAGACTTCTTCATCGTTTTCATTAAAAATAATATGTCCGGCAAAGTCAACCGAGCGGTTTTCGCGTGAAAAATCACTCAATAATCTCACACTGTTTTCCAATGTTGTAGTTTTTTTCGTTTTGGCGTCTTCGTGGGTTTTCCCCTCATATTTATCTAATTGTCCTTTAAGAATTTCGAAAGTGGCTCGGGTATCGGCAAGAGCTTGATGGGCATCTGTCAACTCTTTTTGGCAATAAAAGCGATACGCTGCGCTTAAATTTCTGGGCTCCATCTTGTGAAAAATATTTTGGACATCAATACATTTTCTGTCTCGTAAATCAAAATCTTTATCTACTCTTAAAAACTCTTCCACCAGCAACGGCAGATCAAATTTATTGGAATTGAAGCCTGCCAAGTCACAATTTTCGAGGAAACTGAGAATATCTTCTGCAATTTCTGCAAATACAGGCTCATTTTTCAAATCCATATTATTGATTCCATGCACGGCTTCTGCCTCTTTCGATATTGGAATTTCGGGATTGATGCGCCATACTTTTTCCGCTTCACTTCCATCGGGAAATATTTTGAGCAAAGCCAATTCAATAATTTTATCTTTTCCGATATTTAAACCGGTAGTTTCAGCATCAAAAAAAACAATGGGGCGCAGTAGGGACAGGTTCATTAAGGTTTAAGGTTTAAAGTTTAAGGTTCTTATTTCTGTTAATTCTTAATTAACTTGAGTGTTTCAAATGTGTTGTTTTCTTTATATACTTTAACAACATAGATTCCGGAGGGGTAGTTTGCCACATTCATTTGCACGCTGTTTTCACTACATTTTTTTTCATCTATTTTCATTCCTGTAATATTATAGATTTCCACTTTCGTAATTCGTAATTTATAATTCGTAATTTGAAGGTAGTTGTTTGCGGGGTTTGGTCCTATAATAGTGGTGGGAGATGGCGGAGTTAGCGGATCCGATTTTTCAAGTTCGCCAAATACCGGTCTCAGCATGGGAGTGCCTTTAAATGCAGAGATTTCCCAAATTCCGCGGGTGTTGTATCTAAAAAAATCTCTCGAATCATTATTTTGATCAAACCCGATATTCAACTGCACGTTACCCTGTTGTTTAAAACCTACCCAAATGTCGCCTGATACGGGGATTTTTTTATCAAACTTATACTCTACAAAATCAAGAAATTCTTCATTTGAAAATTCGGGTTTATTTTCATCCAAAGTATAGAGTTCTTCTTCTTCGTCGGGCTCTCCGTTATTATCTTTCCAAACGAAAATTGAAAATGAAGCATTCTTATTTTCATCATTTTTAGTATGGTTGAACCACATCCGCACTGCGCTTAACGAATCGGGCACATGCAGCGAAAACTTCATTGCCAGATAGGCAATTTCAAATTGATTGTTAAGACAATACCCGTACTCTGCCGTACCATCGTCATACGCATAGTAATTGGAAAACTTTTGCTCAAATACACAGGTATCATTTCCGGAATAGAAATCTAAACCTGCTGCATTTTGAAAAACGTGGGTTACAACAAAAGTAGCCGTATCGGTTAAATTATTGGGCATAAATGACAAAATTTCCGGAGAAGCCTGTTCCGCTTTTTCCTGAATTCCGGCTGAAAAATAAGGATCAATGTCAATAGCACCTGTTGTATGATTACGTACTACTTCTCCATTTCGCGTAATCGTATATTGATAGGTTGAGGTACGGGTTCCGCTGCTGAGATTGGTTAGCTGATTGGTAAAATGAGATTTCAAATCCGCAGGTCGAAACTGTTTCCATGGCATCAGCTGATATTTTTGCAAAAAGGAGGTAGTTGGAGTCACAAAAGCAAGATCATTGGTAAATATGTCATTTCTATTTCTGCTCACATCCAAACGGATATAGTCAATATGCCATTGATCTACATTGCCTTCCCAGCCGGTCATGCCTTGCTGTGGTTCAAGGCTCGCGTAGTTTCTAAATCTGAACTGGAAATTAGCACACAAATATTTTTCATCTGTAATAGGGATCATCACTTGTTTAAAGTATTGATACTGATCTTCAGAAGTCCAGATATTGAGATTGAATCCGGAGGTTGCCCAAATATGATTCCAAATGGTTACTAAAGAATCTGCCACTAATTCAGTATATCCAAACTCAAGCACTAACGAGTCGTTAATATCGGGTTGGTTTCCAATCCTGTCGCTGACATTACCGCTTGCGATGCCCCCGCCGCCCGGTTGGAAGTAAAAACTGAAGTACAGTGAATCTGCCGGTGTGATGGGTTTGCCCAACTCTCCCATAAACAGCGAATCCAATCTAATAAAACACGACGTAAGCGTATCGGCGCCATTGGATTTTGTATTCAAATGCGGATAGATCTCTCCGTATTCGTTTAATGCATCCAATGTAACTACGCCGATAGTGGGAGGAAAAACAGGAAATGTATTATTTACAAAAGCTTGTCTGTCAATAAAAAGTCTTTCATTCGGATAGCCGGTATAATTTGAAAAATCTTCAAAAAAGGGAAGCAGCAAGGGTTGGGTTTCCGCTTTGCTACTTAAAAAAACGTCTCTGTTTTGTATTGTTTTATGGTGAAGTTGAGGATTTGTTTTACACCCGGTTAAAAATTCCTGAGCTTGAACAGAACCACTCAAGCCTAATAACATGAACACGATTGCTACATATATTATTACATATATATTAATATTGATTTTTAACTTGATAAAATATTTTTTCATTATTCTATAATTTCGTTAGCTAATTCGTCTGGATTTTTTCCTACCACTAAAGTAATAGATTCGCCGACGCTGATTTCCGTTCCGGGATTAATGGCTCTTCCTTTATGCAGTTGTTCCAATACAGCGTTTTCATAAGGGCTTGGCTTAAAGATAACTAACCCCAACTCAAGGCCAATTGCTTTTAACATAATTTCAGCCTGTCGCAAAGACACATCCTGCAATTGAGGCATAATTACCTTGGGCGGTGTGCCGGAAGCCACAGTAACATATACTTTTCTTCCTTTTTTAACCATCTCTCCCACATGAGGATCTTGTTTCAGTACGGTGCCGGGTGGTGTTTTTCTGTCGAAAATATAATCGGAAACGACAATAATATAATCTTTTGAAACATCATCCTTATTCAATAATTCCTGAGCGTTCATTCCAATAAAGTTGGGCATCTGTACTTCTGTACCGTGTCGTGTATAAGTGTCTAACGTAAAAAGAGCAACCACACAAATAATAATGAACACACCTATAGCCAATAAAATATGGAATCCTAATTTTTGGGGAGAGAAGAAGAAGGTTTTAATTGCAGCCATAAGTTACGTAACGGTGTTTCTAAAGCAATTAGTATATTTTGGTTACAATTTTTGATAAATGAGTTTTAAAAAAAGATTTAACCATTTTTTTTCGCATATTCAAGGATTTTTTTTCACACCAATAATTTTATATTTTCGCACCCGCTTGTGAAAACCCTGTTAAAGCAAGCGCCCATTCATACGTTCACAAATTAACCATTAGCATATTAGGGCATTAAGTATATGAAAAAGCAAAAACCACGACAGAATTTTGAGGAAACGAAAAAAGCCATTGGCTATGTTTCCCGTAAAGAAGCTACGCAAAAAGATTATGATAGAATCGGTTTTATGTCAGGGTTGGAAGTACACCAACAATTGCTGACCAAACGCAAACTGTTTTGTCGCTGCCCTGCCGGCATATATCAAAAACCCAACGAGTTTGATGCGGAGGTGATTCGCCACATGCGCCCTACACTATCAGAATTAGGCGAATACGACGGCACTGCGTTAATGGAGTTCCGTACCCAAAAAGAGATTATTTACCGCATAGCAAACACTACCGCCTGTACGTATGATGTGGACGATACACCGCCCTTTCCTATTGACAGAGAAGCTCTTGACATTGCTTTAGAAATCGCGCTGACTTCCAAAATGAATATCGTGGGCGAGGTGCACATCACTCGCAAGCAATATTTAGACGGCTCTATCCCTACCGGCTTTCAACGTACTGCTATTGTGGGTATTGGCGGAGAAATCCCGCTGAAAAACAAAGCCGTGCGCCTCATCCAGCTCAGCGTGGAAGAAGACTCCTGCCGCGAAGTCTCCGACATTGGACACCAACGCATTTATCGCACCGACCGCCTGGGCATGCCGCTCATAGAAACCGTTACTTATCCCGACATGAAGAACCCCGATGAGGTGAAGGAAGCGTGCGATTATATTCGCTTTTTGAACCGCAGTACCGGAAAAGTACGCACCGGAATTGGCGCAGGACGCGAAGATGTGAATGTGAGTTGTGCAGGCGGAACCCGCGTGGAAATCAAAGGAGTATCGCATACTAAATGGATTCCAGAACTTACACACGTAGAGTCGTTTCGGCAATGGGCGCTGCTATCCATTCGAGAAGAGTTGAAAAAACGTATCCAAAAAGAAAGCTGGAAAATGCAGTCTTTGGAATTAGACCCCAAAGATTTCCATTTCTATTATACGCCCATACAACATGCCATTGAAAGAAATGAGAAACTGTACGCGGTGAATTTACCGAAGTTCGGCGGCTTGCTCTCTCATTTTACACAACCCACAAAGCCGTTTTACGACGAATTTACAAACCGTTTGAAGGTAATTGCCTGTATCGAAAAACCCAATATGGCAACCAGCGAAGATGTGGATGACGTGATCAGTATCAACGTTTTCGAAAAAATTCAAGAGTTTTTTAAAGCCGACGATGATGATGCGCAGATTATTTTCTGGTCGCCCCAAGCCGATGTGAAAACAGCATTGGAAACTATTGAAGAACGGGCGCTTATGGCTTTTGACGGAGTGCCGAACGAAACCCGGAAATCGTTTGTGGATGGTACCACCATTTTTGAGCGCGTACTGCCGGGCGCCGACAGAATGTATCCCGATACCGACTCTCCCCCAATTCCCTTAGCCACTTCGCATATTGAAAAACTTCGCAAAAATATTCCGAACGAATTGGCAGAACGCTACGCACAGCTGATACAATGGGAAGTGCCGCAAGATTGTTATAACTACATCTTTACTCATAACCATTTTCCACTTATCAAAACCATTGTGGATGAACTGAAGTTGAACCCCAAACGGGTCGGCGTTTTCTTTGGACATAAACTGAAACATCTGCACGGGCAACATCAAAAAATTACGTTCCATTTGCACCGCATTTACGAACTGTTCGCATTCTTGCAAGAAGAAAAAATAGACTTCTCTATTTCATATAAGATGTTGAAACAAATGTTTTTACATCCAAAAATGGATTTTGATTCTATACTTTCCGTTTTGAAATTCAAGAAAATGGATCCGCAGGAAGTGGAAGCGCGTATCCCTTATTTAAGCGAAAAGTTTTCCCCATGCAGAAAAGATACGAGTGCGCAAGACAGAGTAAACGCTCTGATGGGACAATTGCGCACAATCAGCGAGGGAAATATGCGTTTGGCAGAATTAGCTAAAAAAATATAATCTGAATGGCTTTACAGGAGGCATTTGAAAAACAAGGTAATTGGCTGTTCCGGAGAAGGAGTTTCCTTCCCGTTATCATCGTTACGGTTGGAGGCGGTTGGTATGTTTTATCGCTATATCTCAACAAAATATCGGTTCACGATTGGTGGGTTGATTTTCTGTTTCTATGCGTTGGCTTCTTAGGTTTGGGAATCAGGATTTTAACTGTAGGCTTTACGCCCAAAGGCACCAGCGGAAGGAATACCGGCAAGGGGCAAATTGCAGAGCAACTGAACACTGCGGGAATCTATTCGATGGTGAGACACCCGCTCTATCTGGGAAACTTCTTTATGTGGCTCGCCCCTGTGTTAATAGTAACGGATTTGTGGTTTACTTTGTTTTTCTGCACATTTTACTGGATTTATTATGAAAGAATTATGTTTGCAGAAGAACAGTTCTTAAGAAAAAAATTCGGCGAAATTTACTTGGACTGGGCAAACAAGACTCCTGCATTTTTCCCAAAATTTTCATTATACAAAAAATCAGATTTACAATTCTCCTTTAAGAACGTGCTAAAACGGGAATACAATGGTTTCTTTGGCTTGGTGTTTACTATGACGTTGTTTAGAATGGTTGGCTTTGCAGTAACCACAAAACAACTTTATCTGGATATACCCTGGATAATTATTTTTCTTACGGCGCTGTTTATTTTTTTATCATTAAAAATATTGAAAAAATTTACAAAAGTTTTGGATGTTGAGGGGAGGTAATTCAGCATAATCTGCATAAATCTGCATGTTAAATGCAATGGCGGACAGTGTGCCGTCCAAAAAAAGAAACTCCCCTCAAATGACAATTTCTCATAAGTTACCCCTGAAATTTTACAACCAATTTGATTCACATCTGCGTAATTGAAAAATAAAACGTAATTTTGCCGCATAATTCAAAATCATAAAGATTATGGAAAATTTAGCTTCTTATATATCAATAAATTCTGATATACGTTTTGGAAAGCCATGTATTAAGGGTACACGTATTGCAGTAGCAGATATTCTTCAATGGATGGCTTCCGGAATGTCACATGAAGAAATTCTCAATGATTACCCAATGTTACAGGATATCCATATTCTTGCGGCATTGAGTTTTGCGGCAAACAGAGAATCGTTCATTAAAATTGTCCCTACTTATGCCAATTACTCTTTTGCTTGATGCCAATTTATCGTGGCCCGTTATTGGCTTTGCCCACCCACCACCCTGAGCAAGAAATCAGCACAAGAAATTTCGGGTAGAGAAGAAAGGATAGGATGTAAGGCAAAAAAATGTTGAAAAATATCGAAAATTAGAAGCAGCTGTTTGAAAAAACGTATCTTTGCCGTCGATTGTCAAGACTAATAAAATTTGAGTGAAATGCTATTTACTGAACGAATAAAACAATTACGAGAAGAACGCCAAATTCCACAAAGGAAATTGGCAGCGGTATTGGATATTGATACTGCCACCTATTGCAAATACGAAAAAGGCGAGCGGAGACCCAAACGTGAACAAGTTGTAACTATTGCTGAACTTTTACAAGCAGATGAAAAGGAACTTTTAAGCCTTTGGCTTGCCGACCAAGTTACTGCTGTTGTGGCAGATGAAAAAGAGATTGCAAAAGAAGTAATTAAAATAGTACAAAAGAATATTAACAAAAAATACGAAACAAGTTTATGATACCTGATTTTCAAACTATAATGCTACCATTGTTAAAGGTATTAGCAGATCAAAAAGAACATACTTTACAAAATTTAGTTGTAAAAATATGTGATGAATTTTCTCTAACAGAAGAAGAAAGAAAAGAACTTGTGCCGAGTGGTGTTCAAACAAAAATTTACAATCGCGTTGTTTGGGCTTTGACACACTTCAAAAAAGCAAAATTAATTTTATCACCCAAAAGAGGTGTTTTTATTATAGGTGAAAAAGGGTTAGAAACTTTAAAATCAAACCAACAACGAATTGATGTAAAATTTTTAAAAGAAATACCAGAATATAAAGTTTGGCAAGAGAATTATACCAAAGATTGGCAAGGCGCTCATTCTTACGAAAAGAAAAATATTGTAGATGAATTGGAAACCGAAGAGACCCCGGAAGAACTTTTGGATTATTCATACTCACAACTCAAAGAAGAACTTGCCATCGAAATAATTGAGAAGATAAAAGAATGTTCGCCAAACTTTATTGAACGTCTTGTTGTTGATTTGTTAATAAAAATGGGGTACGGAGGCTCACGCAAGGAAGCAGGACGAGTTATTGGTAAGTCAGGCGATGGCGGAATAGATGGTATTATAAACGAAGATAAATTAGGTTTAGACTCCATCTATATTCAAGCAAAAAAATGGGAAAGTGTAGTAGGACGACCTGAAATTCACAAATTTATAGGAGCCTTAGCTGGTCAAGGAGCAAAGAAAGGAATATTCATAACGACTTCTTTTTTTACTAAGGAAGCTAACGATTATCAGCCTAAAAATGACACAAAAATTGTGTTAATCGACGGCAAAAAATTAGCTGACTTAATGATTGAGCATGGCGTGGGAGTTACCACAAAACTTTATTACGAAG
>Ga0123356_10002380_pt1 | contig 20142 bp, 19 predicted proteins | sample TergutEmb28metaG_2_FD_92546 | JGI IMG/M metagenome (GOLD analysis project Ga0123356, IMG submission 92546) | Embiratermes neotenicus P3 segment gut microbial communities from Petit-Saut dam, French Guiana - Emb289 P3 | ecosystem: Host-associated > Arthropoda: Insects > Digestive system > Gut ... | reverse complement strand
CGAGGCTTATCTCATTGTGGATACGTACCCCGTGGCCGTGCAGGAATTGGTTTACTGAGCAGGCACAATAGGGGGATTTCCAAAAAAGCAGGTGAACAAAAAAGGCCGAATGGCAAAAGATATTACGTCGCATTGGTCGCGGCTGGCGGAATGCAAGTACATCAGCTATAAAAAGGTGATGGCATACAGCGTGGGGGGCATCAGCGTCAACACCGTCAGCGCCGTATTCCAGAAATACCTGCCCCTCAACGCGGGCTGTTTCCTGTTCGGCGACACGGGTCAAGCCCACCTGCCGCTGTTCTTCTACGACATGACGGAGGCCAGGCAGAAGCAATACATCGAGGAGCTCAAGCAGTGCGCCGCTCGGGAGGAGGAGTTATGTCCAACCGCATAAAAACCGATCTGCGCATGCTGGGCGGGCGGCTGAAATTGACACGCGGCAGCCCGGCGCCAAATATCCCGCCGGAACAGCGCATGTATTTTGAAGACTTCCGGGCAAAGCGTTTCGGGATGTTTATCCATTTCAATAGCGCGACGTTTCAGTTTTGCCGCAACGAGGGGCAGGATTGGGCCTATGGCACTATTGACAATCAAGATCCGGGCTACCGCTTTTTTTCTCCCGCCGATTTTACGGTCACTTCCATTGACTTTGACCAATGGGCCGATGTGGCCCTCTCGGCGGGCTGTAAGTTTACGGTGCTCACTGCGAAGCACCACGAGGGATTCGCTCTATGGCCGACGCTGGCGACCGACCATTCCATTGCCGTGTCCCCCTATCCCGGCGACCTGGTGGCGGATTACATGGAAGCCATGCGCGGGCGCGGGCTGATTCCCAGCCTGTATTTTTCCATGCTGGATTTGCACCACAACATCACGGAACTGGGCGTCACGCCGTCGCAGACAGAGTTCGTCAAACAGCAACTGACAGAACTGCTCACCAGGTACGGCGAGGTGCCATACCTGGTGATCGACGGCTGGAATTCCCTATGGGGCGGGCCGCGCTTTACACAGCTGGATTATGATGAAATCGCGGGGCATATCAAGTCCCTGCAGCCAAATACCCTGATTATGAACCACAGTTGTGAGTGCAGTTATGAACATACGGATGTCGTTTTCTTTGAAAACGCGGCGGGCCAGGCCGTCCCGAGGCATTTTCGCGGCTATGGCGCCGCGGGCAATATCCTGACGCGCACCTGGTTCTGGAAGGAAAGCCACCCCGGCGCCAAGCCAAAATCCGCTGCCTGGGCGGTGAAACGGAAGTTGCGGCCCATGAACCGGCGAGGGGTCACCTTTTTGCTCAACGTATCCCCAAATAAAGAAGGGCGGATAGAGGAAAACATCGCGGCGCGTTTCCGCGAGATTGGAGAACTCTATGCGCTTCGTTAAATATCACAGCAACCCGTGGCTCTAATACCGCGTCGTGGAAGCGCCGGACGGCAGTTATATTATGACCGAAAAGCCGCCGAATACGGATATATGGCTGCAATGACGGCGCCCATACAAGCGTGAGCAAAAAAAGCAGCCTCCGTCACATGAAATGAAATGGAGATCCAAAATTATATACCGTGCTGGACGGGCACCGCAGCCATTTTGACGGCTGGCTGGTGATATAGTTTCAACTGGAACGGGTTATCTCCCGCAAACTACAGGCGATCGTGGCACGGGCGTTGAGGAGAAAGGCTTCTTTCGGCTGAAATTCGAACCTCACAACACCGCCGTACTTCTCAAAAAACGGCGCGAGCATATCTTCCGGGGCAAGGCCGCTGCCATTCATTTGCAGAATGAAATGATTGCAGTCAAGATTCAGAGCGAAGGCTCTGCCGAAAAAGCGCTCCGCCTGGCTGCGGACGATGATGCCCCTGTGGGGCAGCGCGAGATCCTGGAAGGGAACCCGGCGGCATTTCTCTATGGAGCGCAGGGTGTCGGCATAACCCGTGAGGTAGCAGGGATACATGCTGTCGTCCGGCAGCAGAACACCGGGGGTCTCGCTCAACAGCAGCAGCGCCGTCTCCGGCACGAGATAACTCAGGCAGTCCCTGGTGTGGCCCGGCGTTTCCAGCACTTCGGCGGACAGCCCGCCGAGAGGAATACGGTCTCCCTCCTTTGCGATGATATCCGCCCGGAACGCGTCGTCGCTATAGGACAAATCAAGCGCGACGCCGTGCAATTTTGCGGCGGCAGCGGACAGTTCCCGATAAACCCGGCGGGGCGTGTTTTTTAGCAGCACCGCTGCCCCGGCTTCTGAGGTCACCAGGCGCAGGCCGGGCCATTCCGCGCGGAAAAAAGGCAACGCGCCGATATGGTCATAGTGGGTATGGGTCGCGAAAATATAGTCCAGCGGTCTACCCGCGAGGGCTTTTTTCACGTTCGCGATGGTTTTGCCCGCGCAGAACATCATGCCGCAGTCGATTAACGCCGCATGGGTTTCGCCTATAAGCAGCTGCCCTTCGCTGGATTCATGCACAATGCAGTTGATGTAGCCGTTCATGTTTTCACCTCACCTCCAGCCGCCCCTCCATCTCCGCGCAGGGATGCAGCGCCTGCGCAAAATGCTCCTCAAGCACACCCGGCAGCGAAGTGGCCGCCACAACGCCCTTGCCATCCGCAAGCGCTGTGCGCGGCAGGCCGAGGAACGCCTCGAAATTTTTGTAGTGGTACTCCTGCAAACTCACACGCAGCACCCGGTCGTCCTCGATAGGGCAGCCGTCCAGTTCAAATTGCGCAAAGCGCCGGGCTGCACGGTCGTACAGCGCTTGAAACCCACGGGAAACCTGGTAATACTCGCCGTGGCTGCCGTCGAGGTTTTCATCGCGCAGCACATGCGTGAGCATTTGGCGCAACTGCGCCCCGGTGATTTTTAGCACAAACACCCGGTCGTCGAAGGGAACAAGCTCCATTAGGTCGCCGCGGGTGAATACCGGGCCGGCCTTTGTTTTTCGTATGGCGCCGGAGCCAAACAGCACCAGGTCCACGCCCAGGGCGTCCAACAGGGCGTCGCTGAACAGGTTGCCCAGCTCTGTTTCCTGGTACCGGCTCGGATGCGTCAGTTCCCGGGCGAACTTGCACAGCACGCGGTCATATTTTTCACTCACCTGCAACTGGAAGCGCGCGATGGTTTCTTCCAGCTGTATGTCCCGGGGGCAGTGCTTGCTGTCGATGGGCACCAGTTTCCATTCATAACTATGTACTGCGTTTAAGTCGGTGTCGATGACAATGTCAAAATGGCCGATTTGCTTTGTGCCAACGCCCGCCTGTGTGATTAAAATATTGTTGACCTGCGCGGGCTGCTCCAGAATCGTGTGGCTGTGCCCGCCGATGATCAAATCCACCCCCCAGGCCGGGTCCAGCAACGCGGCCAGGCGTTTGTCCTCCTCAAAGCCGATGTGGGTCAGCAGGACGGTAAAGTCGATGTCCACTGAGCGGTAGGCGTCGCAGATGCGCCCGACTTCCATTGCGGCGTCCTCCACGTCCACCAAGCCGCCCAAGAGGTTGTCCATGCGGATATTGTGCATCACATCCTGGGTTACAATGCCGATGAACATGATCCGCATGCCGTCGATTTCCATGATTTTGTAAGGCTGGAACAGGCGGGTATAGGGATTTTTGATGAATAAATTGGCGTTGACGATGGGGAACTTCGCGCAACGCTCCAAAAACAATAGATGGGCCAGGCCGTAATCGATTTCGTGATTACCCAGGGACACCACGTCGGGGCTGAGCATATTCATGATCTCGATGGTGGAAATGCCCTTGAATTCGCTGTCGATCAGCGAGCCCTGGAGCATATCACCGGCAATGCAGTACACCGTGTTCTGGTGATTGTTCCGCGCGGCGCAAACATAGCCGGAAAGCATGGAGATGCCCCCCAGCAGGTTTTCGTCCACATTGGCGGACAGAAAATCTCCGTGGAGGTCGTTGGAATGCAGCAGCGTAAATTTCTTGTAGCGATTGGCCATGGTTTCCTCCTTTTGGTTCCTTTTCCACGCATGATACAGCACATCTCAACTGATTTCAATGTTTTTCTTAAAAAGACTCGGCGGGCCATGGTAGGCGCTCATCGATATTCACCAGAAACGCGCGTTTTGCCAGTTTTGCCAGTGGCGTGTCCAGGAGGGAATCCGAATAGAATTCCTCAATTTCCACATCCCCGAATTCTTCCCGCAGGCGGCGCACCTTTTCCGGCCCATGGCAGTCCGGCCCAATCAAGCGGCCCGTCGCGGTATTGACCCGAGTCGCGATCAGCCGCACGCCGAGCTGTTCGCACAGGGGCCGCAGCACAAAATCCGCCGAGTCGGAAATGATGATGTCGTCCGGCCGTTTCTGCGCCAAGTACCAGGGCCGGAGCATCTGTTCCGCATGGAGTTCCCAAAAGAGGCGCACTTCCTCTTCCCAATTCGGCAGGCTTTTTAGGAACAGATAGAATTCCGCCTTGAATGGCTTCCCGCTTTTGCGGCATCTCTTATGATGCACCGCTTCCCTGCCCATGCGCAGATAATATCGCTTCAGGCGCGGATAACGCTCCATAACGAACTGGACAAACGCGATCCCGCCGTTGGGGTGCACAATGGTATCGTCAAAGTCATAAACGTTCGGCATATCGCTCTCCTCATTTTGGTGCTGATATTATTATACATGACTCTGCGCAAAATGTCCAGCCGAAAGCCTTGACTATTTTTATATTCATGCTATAATGATGAAAAGTGTCATCCGAGGAGAGAGAATTATATTAAAATTATGGCATTTTACCGATCCGCACCTGCACCTACGCGAACATCCGGAGGAATTGGACGCCCGCCCCAATGTTACAGCGCTCATGCAAAGCGAAGCGATCCTTGACGCCAGCCTCGCTGCTTTTTTGGACGAGCCGGGCTGTGATATCCTGTTGATTTCTGGCGACCTGACCCAGCATGGGTACCCCCTTGAGCTGCGGGAAATGCTGCGTAAGCTTAGGATGGTGCAGGCGGCGGGTAAACGCGTGGTGGTCATCACCGCAAGCCATGACCTGAAGACCGAAGGCGAAGCATATGCCGATGAACTGCGTGAATTTTTTGCTGAATTCGGCCTGTCAGAGGCGATTGCCAGTTTTGACGACGGCCAGGCATTTGTTGTGCGGCTCGCGCCGAACATTCGCATACTATGCATCCACGACCATGACCGAATGAGCCTGCCGCCATGGCTTGGCTGGGCATTGGAGCAATTGAAGGCTGCAAAAGCCGCGGGGGATTATATTTTTGGCATGACGCATTTGCCGAGCCTCCCTCCAACGCCCATCTATCTCCTGCTGGCCAAGGACGGTCTGATTCCCGGGTATCCGGATACCGTTTACGCGCTGGCCGACGCAGGCCTGCCTTTCATGCTTACGGGTCACGCGCACATGCATAACATCGCGTATATTTATACACCGCAGGGCAATCCCTACTGGGACATCAACACCTCGGCGCTGGTGGGTTTCCCGGGCAAGTTCCGCGAGCTTCAATTTGAAGATGGTCGCGTGCGCGTCACCAGCCGGGACATCCCGCATATCCCTGCCTTTGGGACGCTTTCTGCGCGCAACTATTTAAAGGAAACCCTGGAGACCGTGTGGCGCAATCTGTTTTACGGCATGGAGCACGATTTCGATTTATTTTACGAAAGCCTTGACAGAATGATTCCCCCGGACCCCCTCGTGAAGTACAAAAAGTACATACGCCATGTTGGCAAGTTTTTTAACAAGCGATTGACTTTGGGAAAACTGGGCCGCCTGCTCTTATGCAGGCATAAAATTCCAAAGAGTGTACGCAAATTGCTCCTACGCGATGTAATCATCGAGCTCATGGGCAACATCGCCTCGGGCGAAGAGCCCTACGGCCCAGACACGGACATTGGAAAAGCCTTCATGGCATATGGCCGCCGGCTGCAAGGCATCGGCAGCAAACGAGGCATCGCCGATTTTGCGGCGTGGTGGCTCTCGCTGGTATACGACCCGGCATCGGATGACGAGGTGGAAATTCCGCTTTAACATACAAGATCAAGAGAGGATGCATATCTTATGACAAAAGAAAAAACGAAAGAAAAGCTCGCGGCGGCGCAGAAAACGCTGCCGGTACGCGAACGGCGCAGCTATTACATCGGCGGCTTCGGGCAGGGCGCGATCTACGCGGTGATGTCCAACTACATTTCGGACTTCTACATCAACGTGATGCGCCTCAACCCCATGTTCGTGTTTCTGCTGACGATGCTCTCGCGCGTTTGGGATTCCGTCAACGATCCCATCATGGGGGTAATCCTGGACCGCACGCAGCCCAAAGGCGGAAAAATGCGCCCTTATCTATACGTGGCCCCCTGGCCCGTGGCGGCGCTGACGATCTTGATGTTTATGGCGCCGAATTATTTCTTCGGCGAACACATCAGCATGGCTTTCCTGATGATTTACGCCACGGTAACTTACGTCCTCTGGGACATGATCTATACCGTGGGAGACATCCCATTCTGGAGCCTGCCCAACGCCATGGTGGCCGATCCCGCAGAGCGCGGCAAGCTTGTGGCAATCAGCCGTACCGTCAACGGCATCGGCAGCGCCATTCCCCAGGGATTGTTCATGGCGATCGGCCCACTGCTTGTTAAAGCCGGGTTTCAAAACGGGATCCGCCTGGAGCAAACGCGCTACTTGCTGATTGTGACTTTGGTTTGCGTCGGCGGCGGCTTCCTTTACTTCCAAACGGCTCTCCGGGTACGCGAACGGGTGCCCATGCCCCCGCCTCCCAAGCCCGGAGCGGGGGGGGCGGGCGCGCTTTCCCTGGTATTCCGCAATAAGCCCCTGATGCTGGTTATCTGTATGGGCATCCTTGCCGCCGGGCGCTACATGTTCACCGCCGCCGCCGTGCACGTGGCGCGTTACAGCATCGCTATCCCGGGCAGGGAAATCCAATCCAGTATTTCCACTGTGGCCCTCATCATGCAGGCCTCCCTTGGCGCGGGGCAGCTCTTCGCCATGGTCCTGCTGCCAAAGCTCATGGACCGCTTTAACTACAGGAACCTGCTTATCGGCACGGGAATTCTCGGCGGTATTTCTGGGCTTGCGATTTACTTCGTCGGGTTCGAAGGCAGCATCTTCCGGCTGATCCCGCTGTTTTTCATCTGCTCCATCCCATTCGGTATCATCAATAACCTGAGCTACGCCATGACTTGCGACACCCTCGATTATATGGAATGGAAAACAGGCTTCCGATCCAACGGCCTGGGGCAGGCCACCCAGACCTTTGTCAACAAGCTTGACAACGCCTTGGCGACCTCCGCGGTTATTTTGGTCTACATCATGCTCAAGTTGGACGTCAACAGTTTGGTTTCGTCCAACGAAAACGCAGTCAGCGCACTGAACATGCCAATGAACATCCGGCGTGGCTTTTTCAGCATGGTGTCCCTTGTCCCGGCGGTTTCGCTATTGTTATGCATGATCCCCATGTTCTTTTACGACTTGCACGGCGAGAAAAAGGACAGGGTGACAAGAGAGCTGGCGGAGCGGAGAGAAACGATGGGGATAGTAGTCTCTTCGGCCGATTATTGATATTTGAAACCAGAAAGGCCCGCCATGAAAATTTGTTTTAACCAGGCGACCACCATGAAACACTCCAACCTCGCGCTGGACCTGGAATTCTGCGAGGTATGCGGCTATGATTTTATTGAAATCCGGCTGGATAAACTCCGGGAGTACTTGCTTAATCATTCAGTACAGGAACTCTTTGGTTTTTTTGCCAATGCCAATCTAAAGCCGTATTCTTTTAACGCGCTGGAGTTCATCAATTTCCGGAATAAAGCGGGCTTCAATGAAATAAAGGAAGGCCTTGAATTCTGCTGTGAAACCGGTGCCATCATCGGCTGCCATAAAACCGTTGTTGTGCCCACGTTTGATATTGGGCCCTTCACAAAAACACAAATCAAAGAGGAAACGGTCCGCGTGCTGCACGAGCTCTCGGACATCGCCGCGCCCTGTGGCATGCAGCTGGCATTCGAGTTTGTGGGATATCCCAACTGCTCGGTGAATACTTTAGAGCAGGCCTATGATATCATCGCCGCAACGGACCGCGACAATGTTGGCATTGTGCTGGACTGCTTCCATTTTCACGCCATGAATTCCAGATGGGAGGCGCTGGAAGCGATTGATCCCGCGAAACTTTTTATCTTCCATCTCGACGATTCAGAGGATTTGCCCGTTGGCGCATTGAGAGATGACAAACGCCTTTGGCCGGGCGAAGGTGCTGTGGACCTTGCGCGGATTTTCAGCATATTGAAAGCGAAAGGCTATCATGAAATGGCGTCCATCGAGCTTTTCCGGCCGGCATATTGGGACATGGACATCGGCGAATGTATCCAAACGGCGTATGAAAAAACAAAGGCGGTTATCGCTAAGCATGGGCTTGGGTAGCGTTATGTGCTTCTCCACACAAACGCATTTTGGCATGTGTGGGCTCTGCTGCATATGATGTAAGGGCGTGCCCCGCCCAATTTGATCAAAGAGGAGCTCCCGCACATGTATTACGATAACTTTTTTGACGCGCAGCAGCAGCCGTTTGGCGAGACACCCACCCCGCAGGAGGCGCCCGTGAATTACTTCACGCCGGAAATGATGCAGTACATGCAGCAATACCAGCAGCAATTCGCGCAGCGGTTCCCGCAGCAATTGAATCAGCAGTTTCCGCCGGAATTTCAACAGAACCTTGCGCAAAACTTCGAAGAATTTTACGGGCAATAATAACAAGGCGGGGTTTTGCGGCCCCGCCTTACTTAATGTGGCCAAGCTCATTTCATCCAGATAACGCCGAATAGGAAGAGGTAGAAGATCCAATTAATAAAGGTGGATGGGTATGACGTGCTGCGGACGCCCTTGATCCAAACGGCATAGAGCTCCGCGTTGCCTTCGGCGGTATATTCCGCGCCGGCCCGGTACTGCGGCCGCCTGGCGGCATCGCTTGCGGCCCAGCCCCTAAACAGATATCCCGCGCGGACAGGAACCTGCGCGCTCAATTTGAGCGGCTGGCCGTGGGTCTTCGTCTGCGGGCCTGGCGCGCCGGAACCGCCGTTGGCGTCATAGGTAATGGCGTATGTTTTCGGTTTCCACACGGCGTATAAAGTCTCCGCGGCGTTTGCGGTATAGTCCCCGCCGGATTGGTATTGCTCCTTGATGGCCTTGCTGTCCGTGGACCATCCCAGGAAGTCGTATCCTGCGCGTGCCGGTATGGTCGAACTGAGTTTTAATGTCACACCGTGCGTTTTCGTCTGCGGGCCTGGCGCGCCGGAACCGCCGTTGGAGTCATAGGTAATGGCGTATGTTTTCAGTTTCCACACAGCGTATAGCTTCGCGGCGGCGTTAACGGTGTAATTCCCGCCGGGCTGGTATTGCGCCGCAACTGCCGTTTTGCTTGTCGACCATCCCATAAAGTCGTATCCCGCGCGCGCCGGTTTGGTGGAACTGAGTTTCAGCGTCACACCATGGGTCTTCGTTTGCGGCTCCGGCGCGCCGGAGCCGCCGTTGGCGTCATATTCGATCTGATAGGAAGCGGGAAACGCGTACTCCCGCACCCGCGCGCGGTCGGTATAGCCATTTCCGCCGGTCATCAGGGCCCGTATGGAGATATTGCGGTTGTAGTCGCCCCAGGTATCGTCCCATTTGATCCCGTTATAGGACGTGAACGTCTGCCCGGCGGAGGCCTTGGTATTTGAATCTTTGTATTCCAGAGGAGCGTTCACTGCGGAACTGTCGGTGGCGGAGGACTTGATCACAATGGCGAACAAATTGCCCGCCCCCACCGGAATAGCGCTAAAGTTGATGGTATAATATCCAGCATCCGCACAGTATTTGGCGGTCACCGCCGGGCTTTCTGCCGCCTTGCGCAGGAGCGCCGTGTCGTCCGTACCGATGCTCCCCACCGCGACATGGATGGTGTTGTTGCTTTTCGCGCTCACGTTGTAAATGCCCACCTGGTCCAGCGCGGCGCCCGCGTCCGTGCAGTCGAAAATGCCGCCGTATTGAATAGAGGTTAGGCCATAGCTGGTATAACTCCCGTTGCAGCCAAGCGGCGCATAATCGTAAACCGCGCCGTCGAAATTGGGATCGTACCCGGCAATGGCGCTGGCCTGATATATCGGCGTGTAGTAGGACATCCAAAAATAGCCATCCTGGCTCCACTTATCGCCCCAGCTGTTTTTGACCAGCCAGGCGCCGCTGCCGCCCGGGGTGCCGTTAAAATTGGACGCGGGGTAGCTGTCGTCCCACCCGACAAGGGCGACGGAATGGTTCAAAGGGGTCTTGACATCGGTATAATATGCCATCATCCCGCCGGAGAGCACCTTGTAGGCAGCGTCGGTGGGGCCGCCGGCCACCGTTGTTCCGCTGTGATAAACGACATCTACCCCGCCGTGTTGGGCAATAATGCTTTTGATCATATCCTTATATTGCCCCGAGGGCTCGTTGCCGGGCGCAAGGGGCTTGGCGCCCACCAACGCTTCCCGGTCCAGATCGGGATAATAAAGGTAGCTGGTCACAATGCCCCGGCGGGGCTTTGCGTTGTAGGCGGAGGGCGCAAGCACGGCCGTGGCTGTGGTGTACGGCATGTCCTCCTCGTAAACAGGGCCGCCCACCGCCTGCCTTGTGACATAGGCGCCGACTACGTGCGCATTGCCGCCGCCATAATTCACCCGGTCAAAGCCGTAGATATTGCCGCCGTCCGTGCTTGTGGCATAGCGGATATGCTGCTCTGAAAAATCCCTTGTTTGGCCGGTCTGTTTTTTTACATACATTTCCAGGAGCGCCATGGAGGAAAACGTCCAGCAAACACCCAAAGGCCCCTGGCTTTTCACGGGGGTCAAAACGCTCGTGGCGGCGTCTTTTTCACCGGGCCGCGGGTCAAACTTCGCGGGATGCGCGCTTGCCGCGGCTATCGCGGACGGCTTGAATACATTGATGTATTTCGAGGGGACAATTCCGCCGGAATCTTCGCCGCTCAGCCATCTGCGATAATCGGGATTGACAGGTGGTTCCCCCTGCACGCGGACGGGTACCGCGGCAAGCGCCGGCACGCCCGCGATGACTAACAGCAAAACGCTGAGCAAAACGCTGACGGTTTTTTTCATGTTCTTCTCCTTTGATGGTTTGTGCATCTATGCGGAATCTCTTTTATACAGCAATCGTTTTCCCCGGCAGCAGGTACACCAGCTTTTTCTGCCGCGGCAGGCCGACTGATAATTCCCGCCCGCCAAGGTTGGTCAGGTGCAGGCTGCCGTCCGCCACGCGATAAGACAGGCCGTAGGTCTCCAGCGTTACCGAGCCTTCCCGAATGAGCGGATTGACGACCAAATCGCAGTCGAAGCCTGGGCGCACGCCGAGATAATGGCAAACCAGTACATAAAGAAACACGTTGGGGTATTCGTAGTAGCGGGAGGCCCCGTGCCAGTTGCGCGCGCCGTCCTCGCCGGTGTTGTAGTAGACATAGTTCATGTCATAGCGCTCGCCCATGAGGAAGCCGTCCATTGCCGCCTGGTCAGCCACCTGCAGCAACTGGCGCAGCAGGGCTTCGCCGTCGCCCATAAAGGCCAGGTATTCCGCGTCCCAGCACCAGTAGCGGCCTGCCGCGCAAAGGTCGTACGGACCGCCGGTGCCGATTTCCGCCTTGGTGTAGTCTTCGATTTTTGCGGCGACGAAGCTCGGGAATTTACGGAAAACCGCGCTGTGCCGGGCGATGGTTTGGGCGCAAAGGGCCGCCTGCGTCTCGCTGGCGAGGCCAAGCAGCATCGGAAGCTGGTTGGCCAGCAGGTGAATATGGTCATGGGCCTCCCCGTTGGCGTCGATCCAGTCAACAAAGCGGCCGTGTTCCGTGTCCCAAAAGCCCTTGGGGTATTCCAACGCATAGGCCTCGCCAAGACGCTTTGCCAGGGCGGCATAATGCGCGGCCCGCTCGGGCCGCATAAGCAGGCGTTCCAGCCGCTCCATTAGCCGGAAGCTGTTGACCGCGAAGCACTGCGCCTGCGCTACCTTGCCGTCTTTGATGACCTGGTCCTCGTAATACACATGGGAATCCAGAAGATCATCCGCGTCAATAAAGCTCTCGATATAAGCGCAATTGCGCTCCAGCGCGTCAATATTGGAGCGCAGGAATTCGATGTCCTTGGTCAGGCAGTAGTAGTTGAACATTCCCTCCACGAATTCGATGTTGGCGGTGACGCGGAACATCTGGGCCTTACATTTACGGTCCTGGCTTTTGCGCCAAACGTCATATTCCCTGTCGCCATTTGGCTGAACCGCGCAGAGATTCTTGGAGCGGCCGGTTTCGTCCTCCCGCATGATTTTCAGCTGCAATTCCAGCATTCGTTTGATCAGGCTCGCCTCCGCGGCCCCGCCCACGGCAAAACGGCCCTTCATGTGGAACTCATGGTCCACCGCGGGATATGTGCCGGCATAGGCCTTTTTGTTCAGCGTGGAAAACACATAGCCGTCGCGGATGTCCGGTTTATCGCGCACAAGCGTTCTTTCTGCAACTTGTGGTAGCAAATTATCCCAGTATGAGCGCGCGTAAACCCGCTCGAATTTTTTCCCGTAAGGGATGTCCAGCTTGATCCCGCGGCCAAACAAATCGCAGGCGGGCCTCGCAGGGAACTTCCGCTTTTCGTAGCCGCCGATGAACGTGACGCGTACGCCGCCGCTGCGGCGCACCTGATAAGCTCCGCCGCGCAGTTGCCAGGCCGCGCCCGCTTCTTCATCCGGGTTCGCAGGCAGAATCCACAGCAGGGTATCGCCGTCAAAGCGTTTGGGCTGGTAGTGAGGCGGGATGACCACATTGCCCTTGCTTTCAAAGCCGTATAGCAGGCACTTCCTGGCTTCCGCCCTTGGGATGATCACCTGGTTTTCTTCAAATCTCATAACGCTTGATCCTTTCAATAAAAATATCAATGCAAAATATCAACACTTACTTCAGATTTAGGCCATACGCGTTTGCCCCCCAGGCGGTTGCCCAGCGCTCGAGGGGATTTTTATCATACGCGCGGCGGCGCTCGTCGGGATCCCATGTACCGGACGCCAATTCCCCTGCGTATTGCTTTACAAAGCTTCTGTACCATATCTCGGACGAAATTCCCACCACAATCACATAAAGCGGCCCCATGAGGATGTTTTGCAGGCCATGCCCGGCTTCGTGGTAAAGCGTATAATACTCGGCATTTTCTCCCAAAAAATTAAACGGCCCCAAATTGTTGCTGCCCATCTCCCGTACGTTTTCGAAATAAATCTGCCCGTGAAAATACTTGGGCCTAAAGCCCTTGTTGATGTTGGCCAATGCCATCACGGCGCCCGCCGCTGTGGCGACAATGCCCCAGGTGCACGACAGCGTCCAAAAGAGCACGACGCCGACTCTGGTGTCTACCAGGATGATGTTCAATATGATCAGCACAGACAGCACGGCGCATAGGATTGCGATGATTTTTGATTTGCGTTTCATATGAATCTCCTCACTCCCGGTATAAATTCAGTATAGCAGATTTTGTAGAAAAATGCAACAAAAAAACAAGCGCCCCGTCCGAAAACGGGGCGCAAGCATGAAACACCGGCTAGAGGATAATACAAATCAATCCCGAGCAGCCCTCGTTAATGACCTTCTCGATGGTTTCCTGGAATTTTAGCCTGGCGTCGCCGGGCATACGGTAGAGTTTATTGTGCAGGCCCTCGTTGACCAGCTCATGCAGGCTTTTACCGAAAATATTGCTTTCCCATATGGCGGCGGGGTTTTCCTCGAACTCATTGAGCAGATACATCACAAGTTCCTCGCTTTGAGATTCTGAGCCGACAATGGGCGCGACCTCCGTTGTGATATTCGCCTTCATGATATGCAGCGAAGGCGCGCTGGCCCGCAGGCGCACGCCGTAGCGCCCGCCCTGTCGCATGAGTTCCGGTTCTTCCAGGCTCAGTTCTTCCAACGAGGGCATGACAATGCCGTAGCCCGTGGCGTCCACTTCATCCAGGGCGTTTTTGATTCTATCATAGGAAGCCTTGGTGCGGGAAAGCTCCGTGAGCCAGCGAAGCAAATCCTGCTCGTCGTTGATCTCCAGCCCCGTGGATTCCGCCAGCACCTTGTAGAACAGTTCCGGATCCACGCTGAGTTCCACTACGGAGGAACCGTCTGAAAGATTCAACCGGCCAAGGCCTGAGTGAGATACGTACTCGCAGCCCCGCAGCGAGGAGACAAAGCGGTTGGCGTCCCGCATGCATTTGAGCCCCTGGGCGGCGCCGCGCACGGAACCATACAGGCTTTTGCGCAGCCAGTGGTCGCCCTGTAATGTAACGATCCAGCTGGGGAGATCGACGCTGATTTCCCGGATGGGGAATTCGAACAGCACCTGGGAGATGATCTGCTTAATTTGGTGTTCCGTAAGCTGCAGGCAGTTGACGGGCATAACAGGCACGCCATATTTAATGCTCAGCTCTTGAGCCATTGCGGATGTCGCGGGATTTTCCGGCTGCGCGGAGTTGAGAAGAACAACGAAGGGCTTCTTCAGCTCTTGCAGTTCTTGAATGACGCGTTCTTCCGCCTCGGCGTATTCATTTCTCGGGATTTCACTGATGCTGCCGTCGGTTGTCACGACCAGGCCAATCGTACTATGCTCGCTGATGACCTTGCGCGTGCCGATCTCCGCGGCCATGTTAAATGGAATTTGTTCTTCGTACCAGGGAGTCATCACCATGCGGGGCTGGTCTTCTTCGATGTATCCCAAAGCGCTTGGGACAATATACCCCACGCAGTCAATCATGCGAACTTTAAAGTTCGCGTTGTTGGGGAGGCTGAGTTCCACGGCCTCCTCCGGGATGAACTTGGGTTCGGTGGTCATGATGGTGCGGCCGCTGGCCGACTGGGGCAGTTCATCCATGGCGCGCTCGCGCTTGGCGTCCGCGGCGATGTTGGGGATGACGAGGGTATCCATGAACTGCTTGATGAACGTGGATTTTCCCGTACGCACGGGCCCCACCACGCCGATGTAGATATTCCCCTGGGTCCGCTGGGCAATGTCGGTATAAATGCTGCGTTCTTCCATGATACGTTCCTCCTATTCCCTAATCAAACTGAAGGGATGAGCAGCATCTGCCCAGCCATTGCATGATCTGACGTGAGTTCGTTTTCCTGCCGGATGGAGTCCACTGTGGTTCTGTATCGCTTGGCGATGTCCCACACGGGCTCGCCCTCGGCGGCGAAGTAAATGGTCAGCGGCGAACGGGCGGGCAGCACCTCTTCCTCGTTGGCGTTCACCGCATTGACGACGGTGGCGGTTCCGGCGGCATACACGTCGCCATTCACAACAAGCTCCGCGCGCACCTCCAGATGATCGCCATTCACGCTTTCCTGTATATTCAGCAGGTCCACATCCACTTCCGCGCCCAGGTTGCCGCCGTTTTTCTTGATGACCCGTCGGAACGTATAGGGTAGTTGCTTTTCGGCGTTTTCAACCTGCCCTTCCTGGTTCGAGTAAACGGCATGAAGCTTTAGTTTTCCGCTGACCTGGACGGAATCTCCCTGGATGCCAATTTCCGGCGGCGAAAGTTCGGCGGTCAGCAGCTGCACGCCCTGTATGCCATCGGAAAAATCGAAGCTATGCTTGGCGAGGAAGGGCTCGCGGAAGCTTTCCACAAGTTCCCGGGTCTCTAAGCGGCGGGTGTCAAGGGCAATGCCGCCAAGAGTAGAGTAAGCGTCTTTTACCACCTGTAGTTCCACCGGCACGTAGCCTTTAATGTCGGCAGCGACCCGGGCCGCGATTTCCATCAGGCGGGCCGCCCCGTTGGAATCTGGCTTTGGGGTTACGTCTAGGGAGTTGACCCGCAGCCGCAGTGTATTGGCCGTTTGCTCCGTCACGCCGGGCGCTTCAATGATCTGGCTGATGGGCATGGTGTGCGCGACCCGCACGGGATCCTTCACCCCACGGCTGTTGTATACCACGGTGGTGTCCAGGTTGCCCTTCACCAGGAGCTTATTCTTGATGGCCTTCACCTCCGTGGGGATCACTGAGGCCCGACGCAGGAGGATTTGGTCCACCGGGGGATTTTCCGGCGCCACCTCAATGACCTCATTTAATGGGAAAATGGTATTGTGCAGGGCTTCGAGGCTCGAAAGCTTGATCGTATCGCCCAGCGCCTGGATGCCGCCGCCGCTGAGTTGCGTGAGCACGGCATCTTCACGCCGCCTTCGCGCCTGCTGGTGGATCGACAGCATGCCGTGGATGTCGAGCCTGCGGGGGCTCACGGCCCTGGCGTTGGCGAATTCGGTTTTCACCGCGGCCCGGATTGCCGCGTTTTCCCCAAGGCCCGCAATTTCCGAGGCCCGCGTGAACGGATAGGTTTGCTCAAAGCTTTGCAGCGTGCTGTCCTCCGCCGCGTAGAGCACATGCACCCGGGCAGCACCCTCCACGGCCACGCGCTCGCCGGTGGCCTGGGCGCTGTGGACGCTGGGCTCCACGGTGCACTTGAGGATGCGCAGGATATCAGGGCAATATTCCGGTAGGGTGATGTCGCCATCCACCGCCTGCTCTAGCTTGCCGTCATAGACGGTTTCCAGGCTCCCCACATTCTGCGTGGTATGTTGAAACTCCATAATTTAGTTCACACCTTTCTTGGGTTCTCACGGCATGTATATGCGGAGGGAAAATAAGATAGACTTGCCATGGTGATAAAAAATCATTGACACTGTGGCGTTATTATGATATCATATGATTGCTGAGAAATCATCTTAGCGACTGTAGTATAGGAAAGGTCAGGTGATTAATATGCCGAATGCAGCGGAAGTGATTGAGCGTCTGGCCGGGGAGCTTGAGATTTACAAGCTGTTCGCCATGTCCAAGGGTTGCCCTACCAAAGATGACGTCATGCGGGAAATAACGATCTTGCTCGAAAAAGAACCAGAAGACAATTAATATCAAGCAAGGCGCCCCGGCTCAAACCGGGGCGCTTTTTATGGCTGTTGTTAAGAAGCCGAAGTCGCGCGGAACGCGCCGATGCGCATCACCGAAAGGTGCATGCCGTATGCCGGAATGGTGAGGTCGCCGTCAAAGCCGCCATTGCCCGATTCCGCGTTGTCCACCTGCACGCGCAGGGTGGTGTTGGCGCAAAGGGATATAATGACCGTCCGCTCGAAGCTATCCGTTTCGTTGAGTGTCGTGGTCTTTTCCACTACGGTTTCTTCCAACGTTCTGCCGTTTGCTTTCACGTAGAAGGTCAGCAGCGAGTTGGAAGAGAACTTATAGTTGCCAAAGAAAGTGATCTGGTAGGTGCCGGAGCACTGGATGACGATGTTGTCGCCGGTAAAGCCCAAATTCTGCGAGGGCAGGGGCGCGTCCAGCGGCAGGTTTCTGCCTGTGGTGCCCGCGGGGAGGTTATCTTCCCACAGTTCTTTGCGGAACATGCCGCCGAAGATAGACGCGCAGTCCAGCCAGGGCGCCCGGGGGCAGCTGGGAGCGTCCGCCTGGCAATTGCCGGGGCCGGTTTCGCACGGAGGGCAGGGCTCGCACATCGGGTTACGGCCGCCGCCCCAGCCGCTGGAACCCCAACTGCCGGAACCCCAGCCGCCGGAACCCCAGCCGCCGCCCCAGTTACCGCCCCAGCCGCCGCCGCTGCCGCAGGGGGGGCTCATTATGCAATTCGGCGCGGCGCCTTGGTACCAATTGCTATTTTGTGGGTTCAAGCCGCCCGGACAGCTGGATCTCATGCAGGACCAACTCGGGCCGCCGGGGATATTGCCGGGAGGACACATCGGGTAACCAGGGAAGCCGCCCGAAGTGCCGCCTGGACAAAAACAAAAACAGTTTGCCATATATATCATCTTCCGTTTCTTGCAATCATTTTATGGATGCCGGCCGTGGGAGGGCCGGTCATGCTATCATATGCGTCTTAGCCGCAGTGTGTCCCTGTTTCATCTCGCCGCATGGTTCCATTTCATAATTCGTCCCGAAAGAAGGCTTGACTATTGCCCGAGTATCGTGTATAATCAGATTATCACGTGCATTTAATGAACCATGCATGTACTAAATGAGGAGGTAACCATTATGATCAAACACGTACCCAACACTCTGTCCGGTATGCGGTGTGTCTTGTCGCTGACTCTTTTGCTCCTGGCAAAGAATCCATGGGCCTTCACCGCGGTGTATGTGATTTGCGGCCTGACGGATTATTTCGACGGCAAAATCGCAAGAAGATACCGAGTCGAAAGCGATCTCGTTGCGAAACTGGAAGCAATCGGCGATTCCCTTCTCTTCGGCGGCGCGTTTGCCAGCATCATATTTTTTGCAGACATCGACTTCGGCGGGCGCCGGGACCTTCTGAAGAAAGCGATCCCAATCAGCTTCGCCATTCTTTACAAGCTGGCCAATGTGGCATTGACCCGCAAGCGCTTTGACCAATGGAACATGATGCACACCCAGTTGAACAAATCCGTGTTCGCGTCGCTGTTCTTTGTCGCGCCCGTAATCATTTTCATGGGCGAACTCAATATCTGGCTCGTTATCGCGGTTTGCGCCGCCATGTTCCTGGCCTGCCTGGAGGAAACCATCACGCTATATAAAATCGAGGAATACGACGTCAATTATAGGGGCATTTGGACCGAAGCGATCGCCAGTAAAATCAGAAAGGCCTCCTGAATGAAGTATGTCCCCAATGCCCTTTCCATCAGCAGGATCGTGCTGTCCTTTCTGCTGCCGGTTCCCTTTGTCGCGTACAACCCCAGGGTATATGTCCCGCTGTATTTTTTCATTGGCCTGACCGATGTGCTGGATGGGTTCATTGCCAGAAGGTTCAAAGTGGAAAGCGATCTGGGCGCAAAGCTGGACGTTGTCAGTGATATTCTCTTTTTCATTTGCATCATCGCGAGCATGCTGGTTCCGCCGCTGATGGAAATCGAATTGGTCAAGAGCGTCGCTACCATCGGCGTCGCCATTGCCTGCAAGGCAATCGTCATTCTGATCACCCGCGCGCGCTTTCAAATCTGGACCGGGATGATGCACACATACTTGGACAAAACAATCGGATTCCTGCAATTTTTTGCCATTCCCATTTTTATTTGGGAGGGCAGGATCCGTTATTCCATCGTGCTTGCGATTTCCATCGTACTTTCTGTCAGCGCCGTGGAAGAAGCGATTATCTTGTTGACATCAAAAACCTACAACCCAAATCATAAGGGCCTGCTATTCGAGAAAAAAGACAAAATATCAAATGAAGCTTGATGAAACCACCATAAAACAGAACGTCATTTACCGGGGCCGCATTGTGACGCTGCGCTGCGACGACGCGCTGCTGCCAAACGGAAAACCCTGCCTGCGGGAGGTCGTGGACCACCCGGGCGGGGTTTGTGTCATTGCTATAACAGATGAAAACGAGCTGCTGCTCGTGCGGCAATTCCGGTACGCCCATGGGGAGGTGCTGCTGGAATTGCCGGCGGGCAAGCTGGAATACGGCGAAGACCCATTCGCCGCCGGGCAGCGGGAACTGCTGGAGGAAACCGGGGCCGTCGCGCGATCATTTGAAGATATGGGTATATTTTATCCCACGCCCGGCTACTGCGGCGAGAAAATCTACATGTACCTTGCCCGGGATTTGCTTTTTGAAGCGCCCCGGCCGGACGAGGATGAATTCCTGCAATGCGTGCGCGTTCCGCTGGAAGAAGCCGTGCGCATGGTGATGGACGGCGAGCTGCGCGACGGCAAGACCCAGTCGGGGGTGCTGAAGGTTGCAATGCTAAGTATTAAATGATGCGCACCGCTGAGCGAAATTCACGCGCGATCCAGAGCGGCGTTTTTTTCGCGCCAATAGCGCGCATGAAATCTCCGGCTTTTGATGCTCATCCAATCGGGCGTGGAGAATTCGTCAATGAGCGCCTGTTCCTGGGCCGCGGCATCCCGGGACAACGCATGAAGCGCCGCGATATCGGGATTTGCCGTGTCCATGAGTTCCTTCTCCCGCCGCAGCCAATCGGCTTCTAAAGACCGAATGCGATTTCGCAGAGCGTCAATGTCAATTAGCCCCGCGATGGCCGCTCTGTGCAGATGCTCCCGCCGGAGCCAATATGCCTTGCTTTGCGCTTCTTCCGTGAATACGGGAGGGGTATCTGATCCCCAAAACACCGGTTTGAACGCCGCGATGCAGGGCGT
>Ga0123356_10002379_pt1 | contig 20149 bp, 20 predicted proteins | sample TergutEmb28metaG_2_FD_92546 | JGI IMG/M metagenome (GOLD analysis project Ga0123356, IMG submission 92546) | Embiratermes neotenicus P3 segment gut microbial communities from Petit-Saut dam, French Guiana - Emb289 P3 | ecosystem: Host-associated > Arthropoda: Insects > Digestive system > Gut ... | reverse complement strand
ATTATCTTGGTAAGTTCTATATGTAACTGAAAGTAATGTTATTACTACGCAAGCCAGTATATAATACATAGTTTGTCGTTTTGTCAGTCCCAATCTTGACAAATATGGCATTTTTCGCCTTTCTCAGCGGGGACGGTGTTTCTTTTTTTTCATCTCAATAATATAAGTTATCAATATCAAAAAAATCAATCACCCAAAAAAATATTGAAGTATTAAAAAATTCTCTTGCGTCTCTCTTAAAAAAAACGTATGTTATAGATATGCCCAGACAAGCCCGCATCTCCCTTCTCGGCGAGGTGCACCACGTAATCTCACGTGGTATCAGCGGGCTATTGCTTTTCTCCTGCGATGATGACAAAAAACATTTTTTCAACATCTTAAACAAAGTTCTCCCCGAAAGTAATTGCGAATGTTACGGTTATGCCATAATGGATACCCATTATCACCTGATTTTACGCCCGCTTGATGTCCCATTGTCAACGGTTATGCGCAGGATAAACACCGCTTATGCACGATACTATAATTGCCGTTATAAGCGTAAAGGCTATGTTTTCGGTGATCGCTATTTCTCCGTTGTAGCTCAGGAATACTGGTATTTGCGCAGTCTTATCATGTATGTCAATCTCAATCCGCTGCGCGCAAATATAGTACGCAATGCAGTTGAGCTTGCTGACTATTCTTGGTCAAGCCACACTTTTTTTGCAGACAAAAAACGCACAGGAAACAAACCCGTCTGGCTAAATTTAGATTACGCGCTTGGCAGATTCGGCAAAACGGAGTCACCTGCCCGCAAAGAGTATATGAAGCAAGTTATTAAGGCAGCCCCGCAAACAAGTGAAGCATGGAAGTCACAGTTATCATCATCGGCCATACATCATGATCACGGAACAGAGAGTAATGATAACGGTCATATTGATAACAATAATAATAGCAGCAACGAAACTACGGAAGACCTGACAAAAGAGAAGCGTATCTGCGGCACACCTGAATACATACGGAAAATCTTGATGGAATCCCGCAGAGGGAAGCCGCCGCAGGAGAAAGCGATCACATATAGAAAACCGTTATCTGAACTTTTCGATGCTTTTTGCAATGAAAAAGGGATAGCTAAATTGCAGCTTTTGAAACGCGGCAGACACAGTCCGCCGATCTCTCTGATCAGGGCTGAATTTTGTAAAACTGCGCGTGAGGTTCACGGTCACACGTGCGTTGACGTTATGCACTTTCTGTCGGTATCTCCCGCTACAGTGGTACGACTGACACAAATGGCACCGCCAATCTCACCGCCCATTTCTACATCAATTCAACAAATTGCAAGCTAATTTACAAATAAGTCAAATTTATTCAAAATTGAAATTACTGCACTAACGATGCCGCCGTTGTTGGAAACGGATGTTTGTACATTCCACTATAGACGTCTATCATTTCGGGCATTTCGGGGAGTTCACTTAATTTCATTTCAAAAATATACGTTTTCAATACCATAAAGAGCAATTTACTCTGAACTTTTTGGCTTAAGCCGATGTGAAACTAACTGAACTCCGTCCCCGAATTAAACGAACTGAACTCCGTCCCCCACAGAAGGTGCACCACGTAATCTCACATAGAAATGTGGTCAAAACGCCCACACTATTTATCACGCATTGTTGACACGCTTAAATTGTTATGCTATCTTTCAATTGTGGACGTCCGGTAATACCGGTATATTTACGATTAAGTTAACGCTTAACTTTAAGGGGAAGAGACAAAAATGAAAAAAATGAAACGGATGATGCTGGCGGCGTTTGGAACCGCAGTACTGTGTTTTGCGCTGGGTGTAACGGCCGACGATCCCATACCCCCATTGCCCAACGATTACATAATCACCGGAAGCGGCGGCGAGTTTACCGCGCAAAAATATAACGTTATAGTCGGGACGCCTAATCAGCCGCTTCAATCAGTCATTAATACTATCAGAGCCGATGCCGCAGGAGCTCCTTGCAACATTCAGTTCGGCTACGGAATTACACCGCTTGACATTGGCGATGATTACATTACGTTTGACGGCGGTTCAAGCGGTAACGATTGGGGACTTATTACGCTTACCGGAAAAATCAATTCTGCGTCGTCATTCACCGTTATATCTCTCTCCAACAACGTTTCGGTAAATAGCAGGGCGGATATTACAAGCACCTCCAGCGATGGTCACGGAAGTTTTTATGGAATTCTAAGTCAGATGGGCGCAGCGCTGACTGTCAGCAGCGGAACGGTTTCGTCTCCGGCAGGAATCGCAGTCAGCCATAATTCCAGCGGCGCGTTAACCGTTAGCGGCGGCAGTATTTCGGCAACTACAGGCACCGCGGTTGACATCACTAATTCCGCAACTCTGGCAACCATCAGCGGCGGCAGCATTTCGGTAACTTCAGGCACCGCGGTTCAAAACGCTTTCAGATGCGCGATAAACATCAGCGGCGGCAGCATTTCGGCAACTACGGGCGTCGCGATTAATCAGAATGCTGACGGAGTAATCACCATATCGGGCAATGCGCTGATAACATCGGCAAACACTAATTCTGATCGAGGAACTATTACGTTAAGAAACAGTGTCTCAACAACCACTGACGACCGTCTTATTATACAGGGCGGTACTGTAGAAAACACTGCGAACAGCGCCAATGCCAGAGCGATTTACAACGCGTCCGCAGGCAGGGTAACCATCAGCGGCGGAAAGGTTTTGGCAAGGGATGGCTACGCTGTTTACACAGCCCTTACGGCAGAAGGGACAGTAAATCTAACCGGAAACGGACTTCTGTTTGCTTATGGTACAAACACCGAAGACGTGATATATGGTGATTTTACACAAAGCGAATCTTACTCTATGATAATTGCATGGAATCAGGCGGCGGGAAATACAATTTACACGTATTCTGATAATGACGATTTATTTACAAAAATAAATCCTGATATGTTTCTTTTAGGCCCCTTAGCATCTACAGTGTGGAGTTTATATGCGGAACTTGTACCCGGCGATGATCGAGTCCATGGCATTGCATACGCTTACGGTTCGAACACAGGTTTTATTCAGATTGAAGGCGTTACAGTAATGCCCGGCGAAAACCAACGAACGGTAACATTCGTCTGCGGGTTAGACAACTCCGTATTTTTGCAAAATATGCAGATTGTATTATCCGGCGGCAAAGTGACAAAGCCCGCCGACCCCACCCTTGCTGACTACACTTTCGCCGGCTGGTTTATTAAGGATAACGGTGTAGAGTGCGGCGTTTTCGGTTTAGTTTGCAGACCGGGCGTTCGCGAGTGGGATTTCGATACGGACGCAGTAACGGAAAACATAACGCTTTACGCGGAGTGGATATCGGCCAACTCTGTACTCACTTCTCCCCTTGCAAATTCATTTATGCCGCCTGTCGTTTCGGTAAGAGGACGCACGTTGAACGTAAAATTTCCGTCCGGCTCACAATCGTCTCAGACAGCCGCTCTGCAAATACGCATGATTGATATGCGCGGCAGAATGGTATCTAAATTCAACATAACGGGCGGAATTGATAATTCATATTCGTTAACAAAAATTCCGGCTGGGCGTTACATCGTTGAGGTTAGGAATGCTGGAAAGCGTGTGAGCAGTATGCCGGTTATGATACGGTAGTAAAACACTGTCAGACAGTGACAGTATTTCCCGGCGGTAATTATTAATTTACCGCCCGCTCAAGCCGGTTTAGCGCCTGCGCTATAACAGACCGCGGGCTTGCGATGTTAATTCGCTGAAATTGAGCGCCTTCCTGAGCCCCGAATATTGTTCCGGTACTCAGCCATAATCCGGCTTTGTTGATTATCAGCTCATCTAACTCTTTGTGGGATAATCCCAAAGGTGAAAAGTCCAGCCAGGCCAAATACGTCCCTTCTAAAGGAACTGTTTTTACTCCGGTTCTGCTGCAAAAATCGTAGATAAGCTTCATATTTCCAGACAAATACGTCAGCAATTGATTCAGCCATTCCCTGCCGTAACGGTACGCGCATTCGCATGCTGCAATACCCATCGTATTAAGATGATGCCCGTATCCGGTTTTGTCGTATTCTTTTATAAATCTTCGCCTTAGCTCAGGATTTGAGATAAAAATGTTAGATATCTGCAGCCCCGGTAAATTAAAGGTTTTGCTTGGCGCGGTAGCTATCACGGAAATATCCGCTAACTCAGGCTTTATCAATGGGAAAACAGTGTGTTTATGCGGCGCGTATACAAAGTCGCAGTGAATCTCATCAGACAGGATAAGACATTGATATTTAAGGCAGATATCACCCATTACCTCAAGTTCATGGCGCGTCCATACCCGTCCTACAGGGTTATGCGGACTGCACAGTATAAACAATTTCACTCTGTTTTCATGGATTTTTCGTTCAAAATCAACAAAATCAATACGGTAGCTGCCATTTTCGTATATTAACGGGTTGTTTATCAATTTCCGGTTATTATCATTGATAATCTGAGTAAAGGGATGATAAACCGGACGCTGAATCATCACACTATCCCCCTCATTTGTGAGGGCGCGTATGGCCATAGCCGCCGCGAATACTACGCCGGGAGCCTTAACAAGCCACTCTTTTTGGGGATGATAGCCAAACCCTTCCGCAAACCATCCCAAAACCGCTTCCCAATAGCTCTCCCCTGCCTCTGAATAACCGAAAATCCCGTGCCTGGCGCATTTAACAAGAGCCTCTTCGACTGGCTTTGGAACCATGAAGTCCATATCCGCAACCCAAAGCGGTATCACCTCTTCGGGTTTGCCGAACTGCCGGCGGCAATCGTGTTTTAGGGAGTTGGTGTTCTTTCGGTTATGAACAGTATTAAAATCGTATATCATAGATTTAAGCCATAGCAAACGCTAAAACCAGCGCCAGTGCAATCATCACCGTACCGAAAAGAATTTTCACAAGCGCCAATTTCTTTTGCGTCATAGAGGCTAATTTGTTCCATGTTACCCCGTAATAGGCCGCGGTCAATATGGCTATGAGCGGGAGTACAAAGATGAAATTGTAAAGCATAAGGTAAGAGAGTGCCCTGAGCTGCGACATGCCGCTTGAGTGCTGCACCATCATCACTATTGCCGGCAGATACACCTCAGCCGTGCAGATGGTATCAACAATAGTCACTAAAAACGCGGCGATAATCGTGCCTATAACAAGGCGCTTTCCTGTCATATATTTGGTGATTATTTTGTGGACGAGCAGTTTCAGTTTTTTAGGCAGCTGCAGCTTCATATCCTTGGTATCACCGCTTTTTTTGAAGCGGAAAGCGTCAACGAAACTGATTATTCCAACACCGCCGGCAAAGGCTACAGAAGTCCATTTTATAAAAGGAGCGACCCATTTGATTCCGTCAAGAAAAGCGAGAAACTTGAACAAGCCTACTCCAAGAAGCAGATAAGTAATAAAAACCGTGGCGGTGAACGCTGTTCCTATAATGAGGATTTCTGAGCGTTTACGCTTTTGAACCGCGAGAAACGAGACCAAAAAAATCATGGCCGCGAAAGCGCACGGATTTATAGAGTCTACAAAAGCGGCGGCAATCCAGGTACCGATAATGAGACTGTTAAACTGGTCGTGTATCAACTCCTGCCTCTGCGCGCTGTCGGGCGCTTCGGCGTTAATAGACATAAGGTAGTTTTGCGGGTTACTCAGGCGCACTTCAACCATAGTACGCGCATTTTCCCTGATGGATTCAATGCCTGCAAGTACGGTATCCGGGAAAAAAAGCAGCTGGGAAGCGGTTGTCTGCACTTCGAGTATGCGCTTAATGTTAAGCATCAGTGCATAAGAGTCATCGTCATAAATATCATGATATTGCACATATATCCGCTTGCCGAATTCCCGCTCCATGGGAACAAGGTGCGACTGTTTGAGTTCTTCGCACTCCATGCACCCCGCCGGGCCGAAAAAGTAGAGTTCCAATGGAGATGGAGATGAGGCGGAAGCGGTCTCTTCAGCGCCGGACGAAACAGCAGTCAGCAAAAAAACGCCCATTACTGCCAAAAACATCTTTATCATAAAAAAGCAACTCCGTCCCCGTTTTAATTGTGGGATTGATTAAAAAGTATCCAAAAAATGTTAACTGTTTTTCATGTTTAACGCTGCTGCTGCAGCTGTTTTCAATACATTAACGCATCTTACATGAAACTCACCCGTTTCATGCGCTTTGAACTTACCGTAACATCTTGTTAAAAAACTTGGATGATACAAAGGTATTGTATTGATTCCTCTATAAATATGCGAACTTCCGGCAACCTTTCCCATAGCAATGCCGGCTGTCGCGGGCGCAAGCGCGTTTGTTGTGGATGCGCCAAGTGAAATCAATGTCTTGGGCTTAATAATTTCGATATCCCTGTTGAGAAGATGGATGCAGTCATTGAGCTCCTCATCGGTTGGATTTCGGTCTTTTTTGTTATGGTCAAGAGGGTGAAATCTCACTGAATTGCTTATGGCTACGTTAAAAAGCAGACCCTCATCCCACAAAAATTTTATGATATTACGCAGATAAGCGCCCGCTTTACCCACAAAAGGCTGGCGTAAGACGTTCTTTGGATTCATGTTAAAATCCTCGTCCTTACCCGCGCCCTGACCCACAAACATCAGGTGTATATCTTCACTCTCAGTGACTCTGACTATTTCGGTAGCTGTGAAACAGCAGGTAGAAAATTCCTTGCAGCTGGAGTTTTCACAGTCGCATGGAATCATTTTTTTCGTGATGTTCATAATAGAGCTTACTCCCGAATCTCAACCAGCTCCATATCAAACACCAAATAAGCGTTAGGCGGAATCACCCCGCCCGCTCCGCTTTTTCCGTAAGCGAGTTCCGGCGGAATCACGGCGACTCTGCGCTCTCCCTGAGTCATATCCATAATTAACATATCCCACCCCTCTATAACCTCTCTCACTCCTGCCTGAAAATCAAGCGGCCTGTTCACTTCGCGTGAAGTGTCAAAAATTTTCCCGTCAAGAAAAGCGCCTGTATAGTGAACCAGTACTGTCTGCCCCTGCTTTGGCTTTTTGCCGTCTCCCTCTTTTACGATATTATATAATATTCCGCTCTCTGTTTTTTTAAACTCGGCGTATCTTTCCTCAATAGCTTTTTTCTGCTCCTCAATAAATCCCATCTCAGCCTTACCCTTTCTTTGAGAGTGTTCCTCGATATAGTTCACAAAAGATGCCTGGTCTGTTTTAAAACTGCGCGCTTTTTTACCTGACCTTATTATGTTAACTTTTTTTATTGCATCGCCCATCTGAATGCTTTTTACAACATCCATCCCCCTTACAACTCTGCCGAATACCGCATGGCGGCCGTCAAGGTGAGGGGTTGGCCCCAAAGTAATGAAAAACTGGCTGCCGTTTGTCCCCGGACCTGCGTTTGCCATAGAGAGAACTCCTTCGGAGCCGTGCTTAAGGCTTGGGTCAATTTCATCGGGGAACTGATAGCCAGGGCCGCCTGTGCCGTTAGCGTTTGGGTCGCCGCCCTGAATAACAAATCCCGGCACTACGCGGTGAAAAGTAAGGCCGTCGTAAAAACGCACTCCCTCTCCCCTGCTGTTTTTTATTGTGCCTTCGGCTAATCCTACAAAATTTGCCACAGTCATGGGAGTTTTCTCAAACTCAAGCTGCAGGAGTATATTGCCTTTATCTGTCTCAAATTCCGCGAAAAGCCCATTTCCCTGAGCCTTCGCGTCAAAGTTAACCGCGCAAAGCGCAAGTCCTATCATTGCGAAAATCCTTTTTTTGTAAGTGAATTTTTTCATATTCATTTTCATTAATGTTCCTCTTTAAATATTATACTGTCTGATGACAATTCCTGCTGATAACGGACAAAATTTAAACCATTGTCCACAACAAATAAAATCCCGCATACCGGTTATCACAGTTTAATCCCAGTCAAACGGTGACCTTAATTTCGTATCGGAATCATCATTGCCGTAATCTTTATTCTCTTTTGCCGCTTTAAACTGCTCTTCAATCTGCGCCTTGCGCGCGGCCTCTTCCTCTTTAGCTTTTTTCATTTTATCGTCCCATCCTCTATCCTCTTTTGATGATTTGAGGAACTGGGCGAAATCAGCTTTTTTTTGCTGCTCTTTGTCGGCAGTTTTGTGGTCTACAACTTTCATGGTTGAAGGGTCAATCCACAGCGTCCCCTTACACATAGGGCATTTGGTTTCAAAAAGACTCATAACACTCTCAAGCCTCCGTTAAATCCATACATAGATATAGTAATATAGTATAAGTAAAAGCTTAAATTTGTGATTTTTTTAATTTGGGGTAAGAGTTGCGTAAATTGTATTGATTCACAGGAGTCTTGTAACGCAAAAAAAGCAACTCCGTCCCCAAATCGCAATTACGCTCCTGAAATTATTTAATTTTTGCTCATCGGCCATAATTTTGCTTTTTATATTATTTGAGGATAAGCGTAACCAACGCATTAACAAAGGTTTTAACGTGCCGGTTTAAAGGTTTTTATCAGATGCGCACAGAAGAGTTGTTTGAAGGATTTACCGATTATAATTATATCGAAAAGCTAAAAGAGGAGATGCTTCGAAGCCGCCGCTACAAACACGCGCTCTCTGCGGTACTTCTTGACGTTGATGAATTTCATAAGGTTAACGAAGCGTTCTCCTATCAGACGGGGGACAGAATACTCTCAGTCATAGTAAAAATCATAAAAAAAACAATCCGCAATGTAGATATTTTAACCCGGTACTACGGAGACCGCTTTCTTATCATTTTGCCGAACACAAACCGCCGCGAAGCGTTTGAGCTTGCGGAGAGGCTCAGGGAAAACGTTGAAAAGCGTACCGCGCTTATAAAAGAACTTCCAGCAAGTATAACAATCACTCTAAGCGCCGGTCAAAGCGATGCGGAAATAAGCTCCTCTGATTTTATGCGCCGGCTTGAAAATACGCTTGTTGAAGGGAAGAAGAGACAGAAAAATAAGATTTATATAGCGGAGTGACTGTCCGCAGACAGCTCCATCTCAAAACAGATCAGTTTCCGCTAAAAGCGTTGATTGCCAAATGATAATAATATGTTTTTACCGAACAGATAATCTTCAAAATTTATAATGAACTCCCCTTCCCCCAATATTATATTTATAATTATTGAAAAGTCCGCGCCCAAATAATGAAAAAGGGATATCATGGACATCGGCGGAAGGGAAAAGTGCGGTTTTCATATTATAGATGTCATTGGAAAAATTGACAGGCTCAAGGATTCTATTGTCTTAAGGTCATACATAAATTCTCTTATCGAAAAAGAATGCACCGCCGTAGCTCTAAATCTCTCTTTAGTCACATATATGGACAGCGGCGCGCTTAATGTTTTGATATATTGTTACAACACGCTCAAAAAAAATAACGGTAAATTTGCCCTCATCGAGCCCAATGAGTATGTTAATGATGTACTTAAAGTGGTGGGGCTCAATAAACTTGTAACTATTTATTCTACAGAAGGAGAGTTCGAAAATGAGTGTCAAAAGGTTTAGTCTGGCAGTTTTAATTGCAGTGAGTGCGGTTGTTTTCAGCGGATGCTCATCCAAAGAACTTATCAGACCAAAACAGAGTGATATTGACGCCTATATGCAGGCTAACCCTGATTTGCCCCCTGTTGACCAGTCCTGTATAGCCGACGGCCGTTTTGAGATAGGCATGCTTGCGGAAACTGTACGCTTTTTACTTGGCGAACCCAAAATTATTGAGCAGGTAAAACAGCCCTGGGCTCAGCAGCAGCACTGGAGATATCCCAAAGGCAAGACCAAGATTTTCGTAATAGAAGACAAACACGTTGTTGGAATTGACGAAGTAGCAACCAAGAAATAATAGAACATTGTCAACATTTTTTGATATTGCAATACTTGCAATTACATTAGTTTTTGCGGTTATGGGCGTCAAAGACGGGCTTATCAGAGAGATATTCCGCTTTGGCGCTCTGTTTGGCGGCTTCTTTGCCGCGTTTTGCTACTATCAGGATTTGGGAACCCATCTTAAGGCGGTCTCTTCAAACCCGCAGGCCGTAAGCGTTACCGCGTTTATCATTATTTTTCTTTTTGTAGCTGTTTTAATACTCGTTCTTGGTTATATAGTACGAAAACTCGTAAGTTTCGCATTTTTGGGCGGAGTTGACCGCGTTCTCGGATTGATTTTGGGACTCCTTAAAGCTGCGCTTATCACATGGGTTATCTGTCTTAATATCTCGCTTCTGCCTGAGAAAAAAGTTGAAGAGGGTTTTGGAAAATCGGTTGTATATAAAACGTATAAAGAGCTGCCCGCTTTCTTCTCGGTTAACGGCATAGTAGAGACAAAAAACAAAATACGGCGCACCGCAGCTGCAGGCGCAGAAAAAGTGCAGGAAGCAAACGATTATGTCGAAACGCTGATTCACACTCTTGAAAAAGACAATGAACAGACTTCAAAAAACAGAGAAAAAAAATAGAGGGATATGGATACATTTCATATTGTGATACTTGCCGGAGCAGGGCTTTGCATCGGCTCATTTTTTAACGTACTTATCTGGAGAATACCGCGCGAAGAATCTATTGCGTGGCCGCCGTCGCATTGCACGGGGTGCGGTCATAAGATTAAAGCGTATGAAAATATTCCTGTTTTGAGTTACCTGTTTCTGCGCGGCAAATGCAGCGGATGCAAAGCGCCCATATCAATAATATATCCATTAATTGAGATTTTAACGGCTGTAACGCTCGTTCTTGTCTGGAAATTTTCGGGTGTAACTTTTCTCTCCCCCTGGCATCAAAACATTATCCCGATTTTGAAAGTTCTTTCGCTGATTCTGCTTATTCCGATATCTGTCATTGATATTCGTCATTATATCATACCTGATAGATTCACTTTGCCGTTTTTGGCGCTTTGTCTTGCGCTCTCCTTTATCCCCGGCGGCCTCTCCCCGGTAGAGTCATTTTTGGGCGCGCTTGGCGGCGGCGGGTCGCTTTTTTTACTTGGAGTTATAGGAACATATCTTCTAAAAAAAGGCGACGCTATGGGTATGGGCGATGTAAAGCTCATGGCATATCTTGGGGCTTTATGGGGAGTTAAAACCGTTCTTATAGGCATAGCTTTCGGGGCGCTCTTGGGCTCCGTAGCAGGCGGTCTGTTAATTTTATCCAAGAAGATGAACAATGAAGAAAACAGGATACCTTTCGGCCCGTTTTTGGCTGCGGGAACCATAGCTTCTGTATATTTGGGAGATCCGCTTTTGCAGGCTTATCTGCGGCTTATCGGGATGTAATATTTACTTGCGGAAGGGGGGACTCGAACCCCCACAGGCTTGCACCCACTAGGACCTGAACCTAGCGCGTCTACCAATTCCACCACTTCCGCTCAGTAAGAGAGATAATATAATAAAATGGAAGCAGCTAATAGTGAGTTTTTTTCACTATGCGGAGATAATAATGATTAATAGACGAACCACAAGAGTAATAAACGTAGGCGGCGTTCCCATAGGCGGCGGCAATCCGGTTGTCATCCAATCGATGACGAACACCAAAACCCACGATGTCGAAGCTACGCTTTCGCAGATAGAACAGCTTCAAACGGCCGGATGCGAAATAGTACGGCTTGCGATTCTTGATATGGATGCTGTGAGCGCACTTAAAAAAATCAAAAACAAAACAAAGATGGCATTAGTCGCGGATATCCACTTTGATTACCGTTTAGCCATAGCGTCAATTGAGGCGGGTGCCGATAAAATCAGAATCAACCCTGGAAATATTGGTTCAAAGGAGCGTGTAAACGCTGTAATTGACGCTGCCCGCAGCAATAAAGTTCCCATACGCATAGGTGTAAACTCCGGTTCGCTTGAAAAGCACCTTATTGACAAATACGGCTCACCATGCGCAGAGGCTCTTGCGGAGAGCGCGTTATCGTGGATTGACTATTTTCAAAAAGAGAACTTTAATGATATCGCCGTATCCATAAAAGCAAGCGAAGTTCTCACCACAATAAAAGCGTGCAGAAAACTTGCCGAGCATACGGACGTCCCTCAACATATCGGTATAACGGAATCGGGCACTGTGCGAAGCGGTTCAATAAGGTCGGCTGTCGGTATAGGCACATTATTGGCCGAGGGAATCGGCGATACGATAAGAGTTTCGCTTGCCGGTGACCCTGTGCAGGAGATTTACGTTGCAAAAGAGATTCTCAAATCGCTTGAACTTATGGAAGGCCCTGTTGTGATTGCGTGTCCTACCTGCGGACGCACTGAGATAGATGTTGAATCGCTGGCGCAAAAAGTGGAAGCTATGGTTTCCAATATAAATACACCTCTTAAAATTGCGGTTATGGGATGCGTTGTAAACGGTCCCGGTGAAGCGAGAGAAGCTGATTTTGGAATTGCGGGCGGTAATGGCGAGGGTCTCATATTTGTAAAGGGCAAACCTCTGAAAAAAGTGCCCGAAGATAAACTTATTGAAGAGCTTGAGGTGCAGATAAAAGCCGCACTTTCATGATGTTTTTCTTGGTTTTAGCCCCCTTGAGGGGGTTGGGGGTGATTGTGTGGCGGGGTGTCCCCGCAGAGGGGGTAGTGGAGAACGAAAATTAGACGTCTTTTTGTCTAATTTTTGGTCGGAACGAGGGGGAGACTTCCCCCCTTATATTTGATTTTGACTTTATCGTTATTTAATGTATTGCAAATTATATATATTTATATCATAGAATCGTAAATCACACGGAGTTTCGATATATGATGTTTTTTTGGGTGTTGTTTTTTATTTTGGCGTTTGTGGGAGCTATCGTTTTAGTGTTCCATCTCACTATACAGCTTAATGAGCTTGTTAAAGAGACAAGAGAGATAGCTGACGAGGTGAAAGAGCATTATGGAAATTAAGCAGGCTCTCTCACTTATAAACTCAAGCGTGCGTGATTTGAGTCCTTACCATCTTACCCGTGAAGATTGTGAAATAAAACTCAATCAAAATGAAAACCCATGCGACTGGCCGCTGTCAATGAAAAAACAGGCTGCGCAGTTCTGTCTTGAAAGGCCGTGGAACAGGTATCCAAATTTTATACCTGAAAGTCTTAAAACCGATATCGCGCGGTACATTGGAGTTGAACCGCAAAGCGTGATTGTAGGCAACGGTTCTAATGAAATGCTTCTTGTGCTGCTTCTTGCGTTTGCGTCAAAGGCAAAAAACGTTGTCATCTGCTCCCCTACTTTTACTGTTTACAAACTGCTTTTTGAGGGAACCGGGTCGCGTACCGTAAGCGTAAGCCTCACCTCTGATTTAGAGTATGACGTTGACGCTATAAAAGCGGCGGTAACGGCAAATCCCGGCTCAATGCTTATACTTTGTTCTCCAAATAATCCTGTGGGCAATACTATAAGCGAAGATGATTTTAAAAGCATTATGAACGTCCACACCGGAGCGTGTATTCTTGACCAGGCGTATGCGGAGTTCGGCGGATTTGACGGAGTCGCGCTTCTGCCCCGCTACCCTAATCTCATCATTGTCCGTACGTTTTCAAAAGCTATGGCCGCCGCAGGACTAAGGCTTGGGTATATGGCAGGCGGTTCTGAAATGATTGCTGAGATTAACAAGATAAAATTACCGTATAATATAAACTTTTTTACAGAATACACCGCTTCCCTTATCCTTAACAATACAGAATGGCTGAAATCATCCGTAAAGACCATCAGTGAGGAGCGGGACAGTCTCTATACGTTTTTGTCTGATCTTCCATTCACCAATGTCTATAAAAGCGCGGCAAATTTTATTTTGGTGAGATTGACGTCATCAGCAAAAACGAAAAAAGAGCTGTTTGAACATTTGCAGCGAGACGGCATTTTAGTGAGGGACGTATCCTCATATCATTTACTTGAGGGATGTTTGCGCATAAGCGTAGGAACAGCGCAGGAAAACGCGAAACTGCGTGAATCGGTACAAAAGTTTTTTAGCTATTGAAAGGATTATTGACAGATGACACGTATTGCAAGCGTAACGCGCACGACAAAAGAGACCGATATCAAATTAGAACTTGTTATCGGCGGCAGCGGCAGTTCAGAAATCAGGAGCGGCGACGGTTTTATGGACCACATGCTTACGCTTTTTGCAAGGCACGGGCTTTTTAATTTAACTCTCGAATGCAAAGGCGACACGCACGTAGACTTTCACCACAGCGCGGAAGATATCGGTATATGCCTCGGTCAGGCGCTTAAAAAAGCTTTGGGTGACTGCTGCGGCATAAAACGCTACGCTTTCAGTTACGTTCCCATGGATGAATCTCTGGCGCGTGTCTGTCTTGATATCGCAGGCCGGCCGAATCTCGTATATTCGGTGCCGTTGACAGACCGTAAAGTTAACAATTTTGAGTGTGATTTGGCGGAAGATTTTTTTAAAGCGTTCTGCGACCACAGCGGCGCTACGGTACACGTTGACCTCATAAGAGGCCGCAACAGCCACCACTCTCTTGAAGCGGTTTTTAAAGCGTTCGGCAAAGCGTTAAGCGAAGCATGCGCAATAAACAGCGCGGCGGCAAACGAAGTACCAAGCACAAAAGGGGTTTTGTAAACAGCAATATTACGTTTCCGATTGCGTAGTATCTTCACGAAAAAAAAGATTTTTATGGTTTTTCACTGTTTTTTTTAGTAATTTATTATAATGGGGCGATTTTTGTTTGTCCCTTAATTTGAAAACATGTACGGCAGCGACGGTTAACCGCTGCCGCAAATAATACAAGCACACGCGCCAAAGGATGAGTTAATGGCTAAAAGGAAAATTATCATTGCAGCAACAGCGGCAATCGCAGCAGCTGCGCTTTCTGGATGCTCCCCAAAAGAGACGGCGAATGATATGGAGTTTACGCAAGCTGCCAAATCTACACCGCCTGCCCAGCAAAAGAAGCAGTCTAACGCGGATATCTTCGATGAGTTTTACATGGTAGAAGAAGATAGAAAACCTGCTGCCGCAGGAAAAAGCGCAGTGGCTCCTGCTCCGGCTCCCGCTGCGGCGCAGCGTCCGGGAAATGAAGCCCGCGCCCAGCAGCCTTCTGCCCCGCGCGCAACCGGTTCGTACAGTTTTGTTGCAAACGGCCCTTATGTAGTGCAGGTAACCACTACCGCTCTGCGCGCCGGCGCCGACAAGCTTGCAAATGAGCTCAAAGGCGCAGGCTTCCCCGCTTATGTGGCTGAAGTCAAAAATCCGACCCCTGCTTTAATAGGAACATATTTCCGGGTACGTATCGGCTCCTTTGGCGGTTACTCAGAAGCGAGAGCTTTTGGAGAGAGCGCGTTAAAGCCTATCGGTCATGATTACTGGGTTGACAGAAAATCAAATGATAACGTAGGCATAGACGGCCGCGGATTCGGCAGCGGCGCTCCAGCTCAACAGTATGCTCCTGCAGCGCCCGCACCGGCCAGAGCAGCTCCGGCTCCGGCGCCTCAGCCAACCCCTGCGCCAGCGCCTGAAGCGGCGCCTGCAACAAAGACAAAGGCGGCTCCTGCGGCTAAAACAAAAACTACCCCTGCAACAAAGAAAAAAGCAGCGCCTGCGGCTAAGGCAGAACCTGTAGCGGCTCCAGCTCCGGCTCCGGCGGCTGAGCCTGCGCCGGTTTCTCAACCAGCTCCTGCTCCCGCGCCTGCGGCGGTTGCTCCTGAAGCTGCTCCTGCACCTGCGGCGGTTCCCGAAGCGGCTCCAGCTGAGCCTGCAACAAAAACAAAAACGGCTCCTGCGGCTAAAACAAAAACTACGTCTACAACAAAGACAAAAGCAGCGCCTGCGGCTAAAGCGGAACCGGCAGTTGCACCGGCTCCTGTTGCTGAGCCAGCAGCAGAACCTGCTCCAGCTCCGGCGAAGAAGAAAACTACTACTAAGACAAAAGCAGCAGCTCCAGCTCCGGCAGCACAACCCGTAGCAGCTCAACCTGCTCCAGCCCCCGCTCCTGCGGCGGCGCCGAAACCGGCTCCAGCGCCTGCTCCGGCAGCGCCTGAAAGCAGCGGCGACGACCAGTGGGACGACTGGGATGCGAGTGACTGGGGTTCATCAGACTGGTGATTTAAATACAGAGCTTAGAACTTAGAGCTTAGAAAAGACAAAAAGCTTTTCTTAAAATCTAAGTTCTAAGTTCTAAGTTCTACTTCTATGCTAATATCCATACAAAACTTAGGGTGCAGTAAAAATCAGGTTGACGGAGAACGTATCTTACAGTTCTTCGTCAATGGCGGTTATGAAATAACAGAAGACCATAGCGCCGCAGACCTCATAATTGTAAACACATGCGCATTCATCAAAGAAGCGCAGGAAGAGGCTATCGCCGCGATTCTTGATATGGCGGAAATACGTAAAAACGGACGCTGCCGTACGTTAATCGTAAGCGGCTGCTTTTCTGAGCGTTACCGTGACACTGTCAAAAAAGAGTTTCCTGAAGTTGATATATGGGCAGGTGTGGGAGATTGGGAGAAATCGCTCTCCCCGCTTCTTAAAAACAGTTCTGACAATAAACAAAATCTTTTTGAAAGAGCGCTTGGCGAACCCATCGCCACTCAATACATAAAAATCGCAGAAGGGTGCTCTCACAGCTGCTCATTTTGCGTCATCCCGTCAATCCGCGGAAAATTTAAAAGCCGAAATGAAAATGACATCATAAAAGAAGCGCAGTGGCTCTACGGGAAAGGGACGCGTGAGCTTATCTTAGTCGCTCAGGATACTTCGTTTTATGGCCGTGATATCAATACAAATCTAATAAAACTGCTTGAAACGCTTCTTAAAAGTACGCATTTCCCGTGGATTCGCATGATGTATCTCCATCCGCAATTAGTCAGTGACGAGCTGCTTGCGCTTATAGCGTCCGAAAAACGAATCTGTTCATATTTTGACATACCGTTACAGCATATCAGCGACAATATATTAAAAAGTATGAACCGTCTCCCGCTCTCAAAAGAGCTGTATCATCTAATTGACCGAATCAAAAATAAAGTGAGCAACGCCACTTTGCGAAGCTCCTTTATACTTGGCTATCCCGGCGAAACTGAAAAACAGTTTGACGAATTAAAGCAATTTATACAATATGCAAGATTTCATAAGATGGGCGTCTTCCCATTTTCCCCAGAAGAAGGCACTAAAGCCTTTGATATGCGTCCAAGACCCCGCAGCGCGACAGTACAGCGGCGCTGTGACGAGCTTATGAGTATTCAGCAGGAGATAAGCCGTGAGCTTTTGGAAGAGAAAATCGGAACCTTACAAACTGTAATAATAGACCGGGTAAGCGACGACCACGACTTCAACTACGAAGGCCGCACAATGGGAGACGCGCCCGAAGTTGACGGACGCGTCTTTATTCAGTCAGGAAATTCTCAACCCGGTGAAATCGTTAACGCTAAGATTATCGGGGCGAGTGATTACGATTTTTATGCGGAGATTGTCTGACCTGCTTATCTCACACCCACCATCAACAATACCCGTTCCCTCTTACCATCAACAGTAATTACGCCCTTAATCAAATACGTTCCCTCAGACACTGTACGTCCTTTAATATCAGTCAAATCCCAAGCCCCAACAACTCGGCGGCCATTACTGTCCTTACCGTCCTTTTTGTCCCTGATTTTTACTCTATTGACAACATTACCGGACGCATCAAAAACCGTAAGCGCCGCGCTCTGTATTCTCTTACCCTGCCAAAAAAGATTTACTGCTCCCAATTGTCTGCCAACAGGATTCGGGCCAACCGTAAATTCACCAGTCAGCGCATTAACAGATGAGACAGCGTTAACATCCCCGCCGGTATTGCCCGGAATTATCCTGTCTGCCGCTAAAACACTCAGCTCCCATTGTGCGATGACGGTTAGATCACCTGTTATGTTGTCAAAAGCTACATCCCACCCATCAAATGTAAATCCTGACTTTGCAGGATCATTGACAGGTGCAGTTGCGCTGTTGCCGTAGCCTACTTGCTCGGTTTTCAGTTCATTGCCTTCGCCGTCAACAAATGTTACTGTGAAAATTCCAACGATTACAATGCAGTCTGCGGTTTTCTCGCCGTAATCTTTCGCCGTTACTGTAATAGTCGCTCTTCCAAAAGAGACTGCCGTCACTACCCCGTTATCATCTACGGTTGCTACGCTGGGGTCGCTGCTGCTCCATGTTACATTTTTATTTGTGGCGTTGGCAGGTAAAATGGCTGGCGTTAAGGTAAAGGTTTCGTCCGGCATTAGCATTTGAGACGTTTTGTCTAATGATACGCTGGTTACAGGTTGGATTACGTGAAAATCAATATTGTTGATACCATCGGTAGACAGCGTAACTATTTTCCAATCAACGCTGCTGCTCGGTCTGGTAACCAATCTTAATTTATATTCTCCGATTTCTACAGCGGCAGGTACAGCGCAATTTTCACATAGTATAAAGTCTGTATACCCGTAACCGTAAGGTAATACGCCAATATTTTTGTTAGTTGCGACAGTTGTCACAATTTGGTCTTCATCATTCACTAATGCCGCATTCAACTGACCGCCCGGAAAATTATCCAGCAATGCCACATTTACTAACGTATTAAAAGAAACAGTGAATGGTTCATTGTAACGTACGGAAGTTTTATTAACAGTAAAACCCGACAGCTCCATTTCATAACCGCTGGAAACTCCGCCATCATCCGGTTTGATATTTATGATGACCATGTGGTTATTATTAAAGGCATAATCACGTGGTTCTACGGGTGACTCTAAATGGAATTCTAATGCAGTAGTTACGAAATGTCCATCAAAATTGCCGCCCCATCCCCAATTAAAATGAAATAAATTACCACCGTCTTTATATCCATCCAATATAAAAGCATGCCCGCCGTACGAATTATCGCGTCCAGAATAATACACAGGCATACCTTCATCTAACTGCGCCTTCAACATCTCTTCCCACGCAGTATCGTCAAAAAATTCACGGTATCTGTATTGAATACTTCTGTCATACCCAAAATAAGCAGTCAGCGCAACTGGAACACTCAATGAAGGAGCGCCGCTGCTACTGGAGCTGTAATTCATTTTTACGCTTACCCCGGCATGATACATCAAAACAGCTACAGCATCTCTTTCCTGCTCATTATAACTACCGGTATAGGAAACAAGCATATTATCCCAATCATAATCATCATAATCATCAAAATCCACAGAAGGTATATCTATTTTAAGTTCTCCAGCCGTATATGTATATGCTTCACTTTGTCCAGTACCGCGTACAGGATATTCATAATACTTCATAATTTGCGCCATAGCTGTTGCTACACAACCGGTAACAGAACGCTCACCTCTCACCACATCCATAGGAGCCATATCGTTATAAGGAGCTATTTGATTCCATTTTGTTTTTATCAACGGCTCCACAACATCATCAGGCTCAGGCAGTATATCCCCATCCAGATAACTCTCCCACTCCTGCCGCATCGCTTCGCTCTGCTCCAACCCCTGCTCCTGCGCCCATGCAATCTGCTGCTGTAAATAATCCATCCAGTATGCAAATCCTGGCGGCAGATTATTTTCATCGTAACTTCCGTTACCGGAATAGCCAAGCACCGGTTTTACCGCGTCATCACCGGCTACAATCACAAAACCGCCGCCGGCATTCTCGTTTATGTTAAAAACGTAGTAGTATACGTCCTGCTCATCCTGCGGCATTGGACTCATACGGTTTGTGCCGCCGCCGGGTCTTTGCCCCTGTCTTTTAGAAGTATGTTTCAGGCGGACATTATCCCTTGCGCCCTGTCCATGCTTTGATTCCGCGAAGCGTTTTGCCAGTTTTTCCGCCTTTTGCGGCTCCACTCTTTTTGCCTGCAGCGCAGCCGGTACGAGAAAAATTACGGCGCATACCGCCGCTGCTGCGAATCTGAACATTTTACCGCTTAACAACGGCTTAATCATAACGATAATCCTCTGTTTTTGTTTGATAACGGTCTATTACACCGCTTAATTATAATCTAATTCTATATAATATACAATATGGAAATATTAAGACCTGAATGTTTTTTAACAACGAACCTAACTCTAATTAAAAAACTACAACTTACCCGTTCGCAATTCGTAATTTATTAATATGTCATGTCTTAGCGTAAAAGACCTGCAGGTCACGTTTACCATACAAAAGCAGAAAGCCCGCGCTGTATCGGGCGTATCTTTTCATCTTGATGAT